>PVMK01118028.1_pt1 | contig 27908 bp, 26 predicted proteins | sample 1853481 | NCBI WGS metagenome assembly PVMK01 (sample SAMN08533507, study PRJNA380276) | Marine sediment metagenome, whole genome shotgun sequencing project. | reverse complement strand
AGCCCGAGACCCTGAGAAAGCGTTTTACTGTGGCAAGGCGTTCGCGCGAGAGGGCCATATTGAGTTCGTCTGTTCCACGCTCGTCGGCGTGCCCTGTCAGCGATATTTTCGGAAATTTCTTTATCTGCAAGTACTCGAACAGGAGCTCCGCTGCCTTCCTGCCGTCTTCTGTAAGGGTCGGTTCATTAAAAACGAACGTGATGGGGACCGGAATCGTTTTGCGCACAAGCGGTGCGGCGCTGGTAACCGGCTCCTGCGGGACCGTGCTGCGCGCTGTTGCCACCGTTGGCAAGTCGGTTGGTGGTGGCACCGCTGACGTACCGCGGAGTGGTGAGACCGTTGCGGTCGCGTCAATCGCCGCAATATTCACTGTTGCCAAATCGTTGGTTTGCGCGGGGACGGGGTCTCTCGGCTCGATTGCCGCCGGTTGACGCGCAGCGATGCGTGCCGTTTCCACCAAGTCTTCGAGGTTCTTCAGCAGGTTTGAGGTGACGGTTTTTGCTGTCTTGCGTGTTCGTGGCCCACCCTCAGTTGCGCTATCGGCTCCCTGTGCAGCCGTTATGTCTTGATCGTTGGTTGCGCGCTGGGGCACGTCTTTCTGTGACGCACGTTCGGTCACCCCGCGTTGCTTCTCGCTTGGCGCTCTCGACTCCTTTTTTGCGACGATTGCCAAATCGGGATCGTCGCTGGCGAATTTGTGGTCGACTGCCATCGACCATTCGCCGTGCTCATCGGCTTTAGTCGTTCCGATTTCGTTTCCGTCACCAATGACGGTGACGTTAGCATTGGGCACAGTGCGGCCGGCGAACACGGAAGTGCCCTCAGGATCAATGCGCGCGATGTCAAACTCGGCTGGCAGATTTTCGGCGGGGGCTGATTGGGCCTGCTTCTTCGTTCGAGCCGCACCCGGCTTGGCCTGGGTAGCCGGCGTCTCCGTCGTCGTTGACCGTGCGAACTCTGGAAGGCGCAACGGGCCAAATATCGACCACGCCGCTCCCGCGAGCAGCATCAAAATTATGATAACGACAGGCCCAACCAGGCGAGTCATAGGCTAATTCCTGCTCCCAAGCCCCCCGGCTCATTTCGCATTGTCCAGCAAAAATTAGGCGCGTTCAAGCCGGTAGCGCATTGCGGGGTGGGAAGGCACACAAACCAAAGACATTCTGCGTCCAAGTGGGCGCATTGCAGCGTGTACGGACGACAGCGCTATAAGAAATCCTGTGCAGAATCCGCCAATACGGGTGGGCCATCTAGGCGATCATCGCCGATGACAGCGTCGCTGCTGGCGACTGCGCCGGCTCCGCTGGAGCGCAGCAGCACCGCCCGATGCCCAGGACCACAAGCGCCACGACGCGCCAAAGGTCCTTGCCCTCGCCGCGCCGCTCCGTTACCGGTCACGGCCCATGAGGCACCCATGAGGCTCTATCGCTCCTTCGCCACCGTCGGCGGCCTAACGCTGCTGAGCCGCGCATTCGGCTTCCTGCGCGATATTCTCATCGCAGCCACGCTGGGTAGCGGCCCGGTGGCGGATGCCTTTTTCGTTGCTTTCCGGTTTCCCAACCTTTTTCGCCGCTTGTTCGCCGAGGGCGCCTTCAATGCGGCATTCGTGCCGCTGTTCGCCAAGCGCCTGGACGGCGAGGGCCGCGAGGCGGCGCGTGCCTTCGCCGAAGAGGCGATGTCCGGGCTCATTTTTATCATTCTGGCGATCACGATTGTCGCCGAGCTTTCGATGCCCATCCTCATGTACGGCCTTGCACCGGGCTTCATCGAGACGCCGGACAAGTTCGACCTTGCGGTGCTGCTCACGCGCATCATGATGCCGTACTTGCTGTGCATGTCGCTCGTTGCGCTGCTTTCCGGCGTGCTCAACTCGCTGGGTAAGTTCGTTGAAAGCTCCAGCGTCTCGATCGTCTTAAACCTCACCATGATGGCAGCGACGCTCATCGCCATCTCGCTCGGGCTACAGAATGACCCGAAGGCGGGGATCATTCAGGCGTGGGGCGTGTTCGTAGCGGGTCTGTTGCAGCTCTGCCTTCTGCTTTATGGCGTGCGGCGCAACAACATTGCGCTAAGGCTGCGCTGGCCGCGAATGACGGACGGAGTACGCCGTCTGATTCAACTTGGAATTCCTGGTGTGATTGCCGGCGGCGTTACGCAGATCAATATCGTTATCGGAACCGTCATTGCGTCATTGCAAAACGGCGCGGTGTCGTACCTCTACTATGCGGATCGCGTATTCGAACTGCCTCTTGCGATCGTTGGCACAGCGATAGGCATCGTTTTGCTTCCAAGCGTGGCGCGGCATCTGCGTGCGGAAAACCACGAAGCGGTTATGGACAGTCAGAACCGCTCCTTGGAATTCGCTATGTTGCTGACGGTGCCAGCAGCCGTTGCGCTTGCCGTGGTGCCCGGCCCAATCGTTGCCGGGCTGTTTGAGCGGGGCGCGTTTGCCGCCGCCGATACGCCACCAACAGCCTATGCGCTCGGCATCTTTGCGCTCGGTTTGCCATCATTCGTGATGATCAAGGTATTCTCGCCAGCTTACTTTGCACGCGAGGATACCAAGACGCCGATGCGATATGCGGTCATTAGCCTGACCGCCAATACTCTCGGGTCGATCGCCTTGTTCTTTTTGTTCCGGTCTTATGGTCTGATGCCGCACCTCGGCATCGCCGTGGCCACTACACTGGGCGGCTGGCTCAATGCCGGACTGCTCTTCACCACGCTCGTCAGGCGTGGCCACTTCCATGCCGATGCGCGCGTGCGCCGTGCGCTTCCCCTGATTGTGCTCTCAAGCGCCGCGATGGGCCTATTTCTTTGGTTCGTGTCGAGCGCTCTAGGGGAGACCTTTGGTGCCGCCACACCTTCGCTGGCGCGTTTCGCGGCCCTTGCCGCCCTGGTGGGATCGGGGTTCGCAGTCTACGCGCTGGCCGTGTTTGCGACCGGCGCCCTTAATTTGCGCGAGCTTCGTGGCTTCTTAGGCCGCCGCTCGCCTCCCGGTCCCATTTAGAGCCTGATTCACTTATCTGTTGGAGACCTCCCGGGCGAAGGACAGGTGATTCCATCAAGAACGATCTTGCTCTAGACCGGTGAGTGCCGGGGCTTGCGCGGCGTGCGTCCACACGCGATAACGCGCGCCGGCCGAGGAGGGAGACCCATGGCATTTCAGGAGCGAGTCTTTTCGGGCATGCAGCCTACGGGCAGCCTGCACCTGGGCAATTATCTCGGCGCCATGCTCCAGTGGATCAAGCTGCAGGAGACGCACGAGTGCATCTACTGCGTGGTCGATATGCACGCGATCACCGTATGGCAGGATCCCGATCAGTTGAGATCGGCCATCCGCCAGGTGACGGCTGCCTATATCGCCTCGGGCCTCGACCCTAAACGCAGCATTTTGTTCAACCAGAGCGAGGTCTCCGAGCACGCCGAGCTTGCCTGGGTCTTCAACTGCGTCGCTCGCCTCGGTTGGCTCAATCGCATGACCCAATTCAAGGAGAAGGCTGGCAAGGACCGCGAGAACGCGTCCGTGGGGCTCTACGTCTATCCCGACCTAATGGCAGCCGACATTCTTGCTTACCAGGCCACGCACGTTCCTGTCGGACACGACCAGAAGCAACACTTAGAACTGGCCCGCGACATAGCGCAGAAGTTCAACAACGACTTCGGGCCGTGGATCGAGAAGGCCGGCTATGAGGACGGCATCTTTTTTCCACAGCCTGAGCCGGTCATCACAGGACCCGCAACGCGCGTCATGAGCCTGCGTGACGGCACCAAGAAAATGTCGAAATCGGAGCCTTCGGAACTATCGCGCATCAACCTCACAGATGATGCCGATACAATCGCCAAGAAGATCCAAAAGGCCCGGACCGACCCTGAAGCGCTTCCCTCCGAAGAGAAGGGATTAGAAGGCCGCCCCGAGGCGGAGAATCTTGTTGGTATCTACGCGGCGTTGTCAGGCAAGGCGAAGGCTGATGTGCTCAAAGAGTTTGGCGGTGCGCAATTTTCCGTATTTAAGAAGGCGCTCGCGGAGCTATGCGTAACGCGGCTCGTGCCTATCGCAGAGGAAATCGAGCATCTCTTGGCTGACGAACGTGAGATCGACCGCATCCTCGCTGATGGCGCCGCGCGCGCGCGGGCGATTGCCCGGCCTGTGATCGATAAGGTAAAGGACATTGTTGGCTTTGTTCGCACATGAGCATGAGGCGCTGGCCCTGTTGAAGCTGGTGCCATATCAGAGCGGATGGGCTGACGGCGCCGCGCGGCCGCTAGGAACGGCTGTATTGTCGGCGTCATCACCTCGTGGCAGCATGGCCAAATGAACATGAAGAAGAAGCGCCGCTCTTTCGAAGCGGGCCACTTCCGCAAATTCCTGCTCATCGTTGACGAGAGCCAGGAGGCGGATTGTGCTCTTTACTACGCCGCGAGCCGTATCCAACGCTCGTCGGGCTCGCTCGTCATGCTCTACATGATCGTGCCTCAGGAATTCCAGCACTGGATCAACGTGCGCCAGCAGCAGGTCGAAGAGGAAACGACAAAGGCCAAGGCGCTTTTCCGCATGTTCCGGCGCAAGCTCAACCTGGCAGGTTTTGAGGATGTGGCCTCAGAGGATGTCATCCGCGAAGGTGCCAAGGGCGAGGAGATCCGTAAGCTGATTGACGAGGACGAAGATATCGCCGTCCTCGTCCTGGGTGCGTCGACGGACCCGGCGGGTCCCGGCCCCCTCGTGGTGTCGCTGGCCGCTGGCACCGCGGTCGCTAGCTTCCCCATCCCAGTGACGATCGTGCCCGGGACCCTGGAATTAGAGGATATTCAAGCTTTGGCGTGAGCAACTTCACAAAGGCTCTCGAAATTCTGGTCGCGGCGGACTATCTTTAGAGTAATTCTAAGAAGCCCATGGTCAAAAGTGCCCATGAAGCGGGCACGGGCGCCTAGCCAGTATGGAGGCAATTGACGATGTTCATTCAGACTGAGGCGACGCCCAATCCGGCAACCCTCAAGTTCATCCCCGGCAAGTCGGTGCTCGCAGAAGGCACGGCCGACTTCCGCGAAAAGGGCGAGGCGCTTGCTTCGCCGCTTGCAACGCGCCTGTTTGATATCGACGGCGTGAAGGGTGTCTTCTTGGGCTCCGACTTCATCTCGGTGACCAAAGGCGACGCCGAATGGCAGCACCTCAAACCGATGATCCTCGGTGCGATCATGGAGCACTTCGTCTCAGGAGCGCCTATCGTTGCTGAGGATGGCGCCAACGATAAACGAGAAAGTTCTATCGACCCCAAGGACGAGGCGGTCGTTGCGACGATCAAGGAGCTTTTGGAAACTCGTGTACGGCCCGCCGTCGCCCAGGATGGCGGAGACATAACGTTCTCTGGCTTTCGCGATGGTGTCGTCTATCTGCATATGCGCGGCGCCTGCGCAGGTTGCCCCAGCTCGACTGCGACGCTGCGTCATGGCATCGAGAATCTACTGCGCCACTTCTGCCCTGAAGTGCAGGAAGTTCAGGCCGTTTGAGGCAATGCGGAACGAGATCGTGAAACCCCGCCCTGCCGGCGGGGTTTTTCGTTAGGATAGCAGTCAGTTTTCTCGCCAACGGAGCCGCTCATGTCGAATCCGATCGATGATGCCGCCCTTCGCCAGGTTTTTCTGGATGCCCGTACGCATAACAAATGGGAACCAAGGGATGTCCCCGACAGCGTACTGCAACAGCTTGTCCAACTTCTGATCATGGCGCCAACCAGCGCCAACTGTTCGCCTGCGCGGTTAGTTTTCGTGAAGTCGAAGGATGCAAAGGAGCGCCTCAAGCCGCACCTGAGCGAGGGCAATCGCGATAAGACGATGGAGGCGCCGGTATGCGCCATTGTTGGTTACGACATGGAATTCTATGAGCATCTGCCGAAGCTTTTTCCGCATACGGATGCCAGGAGCTGGTTTGCCGGAAAGCCCGAGAAGATCCAAGAGACGGCCTTTCGGAACGGCACGCTGCAAGGCGGCTATCTCATTCTGGCAGCACGCGCGCTGGGGCTCGACTGCGGGCCCATGTCCGGCTTCGACAACGATGGCGTCGATAAAGAGTTCTTCGCTGGCACGAGCATAAGATCGAATTTCTTGTGCAACCTCGGATACGGCGATCCCACTGGCGTTCGGCCGCGTTCGCCGCGCTTTGAGTTCCATGAGATGGCAAAAGTCATCTGATGCACAAGTGATGGTGTGGCGCGGCGATTTCGCGTGGTGAAACTCGAATGCGCCGCATATAGATTTATGTCCATGAACATTTTGGCTTTCGATACCTGTTTTGACGCATGCTCCGTGTGCGTTGCCCGGCCCGATGGCGACGGCGGCATAACCGAGCTTGCCAGTGTCAGTGAGCGCTTCGCGACTGGCCACGCAGAGAAGCTCATACCTTTTGTCGACGACTCGATGAGACGCGCCGGCGTGGCCTTCGCCGATATCGATCGTATCGCCGTCACCATCGGACCGGGCACATTCACGGGGACGCGCATCGGCATTGCAGCGGCCCGTGGTCTGGCAGTTGCGACACAAATTGAGATTGTCAGCACCACGAGTCTTGCCGTCATGGCCGAGGTTGCTGCCGGCGCATTAGGTCGTAGCGGGCTGGATGGCGATCTCGCCATCGCGGTCGATGCGCGCCGCGATCAGGTTTATGTGCAGCTTTTCGGGACGGGCGGGTTAGACCCGAAGTCGCCACCCATGTTGCTTTCTATCGATGAGGCTTCCAGAGTTGGGGGCGACGGGCCGCTAATTATTGCCGGATCCGCAGCGGAAACGATCGCGGCCTTAGCGACGCAACGGGGAAGGGAAGTCTCCGCAAACTTTGCTGATTTGCTGCCAGAGGCCACCGCATTAGCGCTCATGGCACCCGCGCTTCCCGTCGTCGAAGGCGCGCTTGTCCCCCTCTATCTCCGCCCTCCTGATGCCAAACCGCAGGACGGCAAAGCTATCGCGCGAGCCGAGCCATGAGTTCAATGAAAGACGCCGGGCTCGACCCGAAAAACGTCAGCCTTTTGTGGGCGAGTTCCGACCGCGTGACGGAGATTGCAGCGCTACATGCGAAACTCTTCAATCCGCCGTGGGATCGCAAAAGCATTGCCGAGTTGATCGAGCACCCCGCTGCCGCGGCGCTGGTTGCTCAGATGCGCGAGCCCAAAGCGATGGCGGGCTTTATCATTGGTCAGTTGGCAGCCGACGAGGCGGAGATTCTATCCATTGGCGTCGCACCTGAATGGCAGCGCCGTGGCCTTGCGCGAACCATGATCGAAGGCTTGGCGCGCGCGGCAACGCGCGCCGAGGCAAAGCGGATCTATTTGGAGGTCGCTGAGGACAACGCAGCGGCAACTGCGCTATATGAAAACCTCGGCTTCGCCGAAGTCGGTCGCCGCAAGGATTACTATCATACGCCTGGCGCTCAGCGGGTCGACGCCGTCCTTCTCGCTCTCCAACTTTAAGAAAGGGAGCGCTGGCACTGGTAGACGGGCCAGAGACACACTCATATAACAGGCACGCCCTGATAGGGTCACGCCCTCATAGGGTTACGCCCTCATAGGGTAGGGTGAATAGGGCGCCAGCTGGATCGGCCGCTGCTGCATGTCCGAAATGCGCGACAGAGTCTTGAACAGTATTGAACTCGTGTGTGCCAAACAGGGCCTGCGGATGACCGGGCAGCGCCGGGTGATCGCGCGCGTGTTATGTGCTGCAAAGGATCACCCCGACGTGGAAGAGGTTCATCGGCGTGCCAACGAGATCGATTGCCGAATTTCTCTCTCCACCGTCTACAGGACGCTGAAGCTCTTTGCGGACAAGGGCATTCTAGAGCGGCACGATTTCGGCCTTGGGCGCGGGCGCTACGAGGAAGCAGCACGCGGTCACCATGACCACCTCATCGATGTCGAGTCGGGACGCGTCATCGAGTTTCGCAACGAAGCGATTGAGGCCCTACAAAAGCGGATTGCACGCGAACTCGGTTTCAAACTCGTTGGCCATCGGCTTGAGCTCTACGGTGTTCGCGCCAAACCCGCGAAGAAAAAATAAGAATCAAGCGATCGCATCTGGAGAGGCGTAATGGGAGCATTGAGGGGCGGGACAATTCTGGCTGGCTTTTTCGCCTTTACACTTCCGCTTATGCCGGTCCAGGCAGCCTTTTTGCGCTTTAGCCCGCGGCTCGCACGCAGCTTTCCCAACTGGTATCACCGAAACGTCTGCCGCCTGCTCGGAATACGCTTTACAATCGAAGGCGAACTCGCGTGCAACCAGCCCGTCCTGCTCGTGTCAAATCACACATCATGGCTCGATATTCCGGTGCTATCCGCAGTCGCGCCCGTGTCATTCATAGCCAAGAAGGAGGTCGGCGAATGGCCGTTTGTCTCCTCGCTCGCACGTTTGCAGCGCTCTGTGTTTGTTGATCGCACGCGTCGTACCGCGGTCGGGCAGGCCACCGATGAGATCCTAAGGCGGCTCACACAAGGTGATACATTGGTGCTGTTCGCGGAAGGGACATCAAGCGACGGCAACAGTGTATTACCCTTCATGACCTCGCTGTTCGCAGCGGCGAAGCCCTCGGGCAAGAGCGGTGAGAGTGCACCCGACGCCGTCGTACAGACACTCGCGCTCGTTTACACGAGGCTCTACGGCATCCCGCTTGGCCGCGCCGACCGGCCGTCGGTTGGTTGGTACGGGGACATGGAAATGCGCAGCCATGCGTGGCGCCTTTTGAAGGCCGGCCCACTCGATGTCCACATCCGCATCGGGCCGCCGGTACCGCTGGCCGAATTTGCCGACCGTAAGCACTTGGCACGTCACAGCGAGGAACAGGTTCGCGAAAACGTCGTGCGAATCTTGCGCAACAGGTCGGCTCACGAGCCGCTTACCATTTCGGCTCCGTTTGCAGGTTCTTGCGCACCGGTCGCGCGGCGGCCCGCAAAGAAGCCACAGCAGAAGTGGCTTTGATAACCCTCTGGCTTAGTATTTGCTGACCAAAGCTGGACAAACCGCCTCGACAATGCTGCCATGCAACATAAAGCTAGGCGTGTGGAAGCAATGCAAGATCGGCTGCCTACAGATTCGAACGATGACGACGGTGCTGACTTAGAATCGCCGTTTGCGGCCATGTCCGATGTCGATACGGGTCAGCCTGCACCAAAGGTGTTCATCAAGACGTTCGGCTGCCAAATGAACGTCTATGATTCTGAGCGTATGAACGAGGCGCTCGCCGCGCAAGGCTACGCGGAAGCCAGTGCGATTGAGGACGCCGACCTCGTCATCCTCAATACCTGCCACATCCGCGAGAAGGCGGCAGAAAAGGTCTATTCCGAGCTCGGCCGCGTCCGCAAAGTGAAGGACGCGCGCAGCGCCGTTGGCCGGGAAACAGTCGTGGCGGTTGCGGGCTGTGTTGCCCAGGCCGAAGGGGCGGAGATCATCGCACGCGCGCCCATCGTCGATCTCGTTGTTGGCCCGCAAAGCTATCACCGTCTGCCTGAGCTTATCGACCAAGCGAAAACGGGCTCAAAGCCGGTGGTCGATACGGCCTTTCCGGAAGAAGAGAAGTTTGCGCACTTGCCTGAACGCGCGCCGTCGCGCCGGGTGACCGCCTTCCTCACTGTGCAGGAGGGTTGCGACAAGTTCTGCACGTTTTGCGTGGTCCCCTACACACGCGGGATGGAGTATTCGCGTTCGGTCGCCGATGTCGCGTCCGAAGCGCGCAAGTTGACGGCCGGTGGTGTGCGCGAGATCACGCTTTTGGGTCAGAACGTCAACGCCTACCATGGAAAGGGACCGGACGGGGCCTCATGGTCTTTGGCGCAATTGATCCGCCATCTTGCTCAGATCGACGGCATTGAGCGGCTGCGCTACACCACGAGCCACCCTCGTGACATGAGCGATGATCTCATCGAAGTTCATGGCGAGGAAGAAAAGCTGATGCCTTGCCTGCATCTGCCCTTCCAAGCCGGCTCCGATCGCATCCTGGCGGCGATGAATCGCAAGCACACCATCAAAGAGTACGTCGATCTCGTTGCCCGCATCCGCGCCGCGCGGCCCGGAATTGCCCTGTCGACCGACATTATTGTCGGTTTCCCCGGCGAGACCGAAGCCGAATTCGAAGAGACGATAGCGCTCATAGACGAGGTGGGGTTTGCACAGGCTTATTCCTTCAAGTACAGCGCGCGGCCTGGCACGCCGGCTGGAAAGCTCGATGATCAGGTGCCTGACGTGGTAAAGACGGACCGCCTACTCCGTCTACAAAAACTGCTCGATCGCCAGAAATCCGCATTCAACGCACACTGTGTGGGTCAAACGCTCCCCGTTTTGTTCGAAAAGCCAGGACGGCGCCCGGGGCAACTCGTAGGCCGTTCACCTTATCTACAGGCCGTCCACGCTGAAGCCGCGCCTGAAGTGCTGGGCCAAATCCGGCCGGTTGAAATTTCAGGCTGTGGTACCAATAGTTTGGCAGGTGTCATACGTCCGGCTTGATCGCGTACGTATTGTGACGCCACGTTCGATTCTAGGTGCCCCGGCAGCTATGCCGAAACAATGTGGTAGGCTACCTGGGATCGAATGACGATTCGAAGCGGTCGAAAACTGGAGCCTCTATTGGCAGCATTTCGCGGGAGCGCCGTCCCCCGACCCGGGAGGACCCCCAACGTACAGATTTCCAGCAAGCGCGTCGTGGTGCCGTTCGAGGATAACCGGCATCTGACAAAGCTCCTGGGAGAATACGATAGCCACCTGGCGCTGATCGAGGACCGCCTCGGCATCGAAGCGCATGCTCACGGCAACGTTGTCATCCTAAATGGCTCAGGAGCAGCCTGTGACATTGCGCGAGACGTGTTGGAGAAGCTCTACGCCCGGGTTAGCGAAGGGCAGCACATCGGAGCAGGCGATTTCGACGGTCTCATCCGCCATGCGCGCGATGAGGTGGAGCTGGACACCGGGCAAGCGCAGATCGCAACACGGCGCCGCGTCGTCAAAGCGCGCACGCTGGCGCAAAGCACCTACATGCGTGCGCTGGATAAAGTCGACCTCGTTTTTGGTCTTGGCCCCGCTGGCACGGGTAAGACCTACCTTGCTGTTGCCTACGCCGCCCAATGTCTTGAGCGTGGATCGATCGAGCGCATCATCCTGTCGCGGCCGGCCGTCGAGGCCGGTGAGCGTTTGGGGTTTCTGCCGGGCGACATGCGTGAAAAGATCGACCCGTACCTGAGACCTCTTTATGATGCGCTCTACGATTTGCTGCCGCCGGAGAAGGTGGAACGAGGGCTTGAGACCGGTGTCATCGAGATTGCTCCTTTGGCATTCATGCGTGGGCGCACGCTGGCCAACGCCTATGTTATTCTCGACGAGGCACAAAACACGACCAGCATGCAGATGAAGATGTTTCTGACGCGGCTTGGCGAGAATTCGAAGATGATTGTGACCGGTGATCCGAGCCAGGTCGATCTGCCCTCTGGCATGAAGTCCGGCCTCGTGGATGCCGTCGCACTGTTGGATGGCGTACCCGGCATCGAGGCGGTTCGCTTTACCGCCGCGGACGTTGTGCGCCGCGACCTCGTGGCCCGTATCGTCGATGCCTACGATAAGCAGAAGTAGAATTTATTCCCACGATGCCTTCAGCAGCACCCTCACCGAACGTCACCAGTCCCGAGAGCATCGATGGATGCGGCGCGACTGACACGGAGCCTCCGAGTCGTTTAAGCGTTGACGTTGTTCATGAGGCTGGTGATTGGGGATCGCAGGAAATTGTTGTTGAGGCTGTGACCCAGGCTACGGAGGCGCTGGCCGCCACATATGAGTTCGAACGTGATCAGCTCGAAGCTTGTGTTGCACTTTCCTCCGATGAACATGTGGCGCGCCTCAACAAAACCTATCGCGGCAAACTGGCGCCGACGAACGTGCTTTCCTTCCCAGCTAGCACCTCTCGCCCTGAGGCAAACTTTCTCGGCGACGTCATTCTCGCTGGCGAAACAGTCGTGCGCGAGGCTGAAGCGCTCGACCTACCCTTCAAGCACCATTTGCAGCATCTCGTCGTGCACGGGCTTTTGCATCTGCTCGGCTTCGACCACGAGAGCGATGAAGACGCGCAGGCCATGGAAGCGATTGAAATTCGTACTCTCGCACGCCTCGGCATTGCCAACCCTTACGAAACGACTGCTTCCGGCCGCAAAACAGAACGCGCGAAAACGCCATGAGTACTGAATTCACCAAAGAGAAAACCGATCGGCCAAGTGCCCAAAATACTTCCCAAGCCGGAAGCATGCTCGGCTTCCTTTCTTTGTTGCTGAAGCGGCTCGGCCTTCGCTCTCAGACTTTACGTGAGGTTCTTGAGGCAGGCCTCAAAGAACAGCCCGAAGCGGATACTGATTTTTCCATTGAAGAGCGCGAGACGCTGCGCCGGTTGCTGCGCTTCGGAGCGTTACGCGTCGAGGACATCGTCGTGCCGCGCGCCGACATCATCGCCATTGAGGAAAGCGAGCCCCTTTCGGAGCTTCTGCGCACCTTCGTCGAATCCGGTGTCTCACGAATTCCAATCTACAACGAAACGCTCGACGACCCGCGCGGCATGATTCACATCAAGGATTTGTTTCGCTGGCTGATCCGCGAAGCAAAATCGCAGGACGAGGAAGGTTCACCGGACGCGAAACCCTCACAGAGTGGTGCGCAACACCTCGATTTTGGCTGCAGAGACCTGTCGCGCCCCATCACGGTTGCCAGAATCTGCCGCCCGGTGCTCTATGTTCCGCCATCGATGCCGGCGACGAACCTTCTGATTCGCATGCAGTCGACGCGCATCCACATGGCTTTGGTTGTCGACGAATACGGGGGAACGGATGGTCTCGTTACCATTGAAGATCTCGTCGAGCAGATCGTCGGCGATATTGAGGACGAGCATGACGAGGCGGAGGCGGCCTACATCACGGTAGAGCCAAAGTTGGGTCTGGTGGCTTCTGCCCGCACGCCCGTCGGGGAATTAGAGCGGCACTTGGGGCTAAAGCTTCTCAAGCCCGAGGAGGAGGAAGATATCGACACTCTAGGCGGCCTGATGGTCGCCCTGTTAGGGCGCGTCCCCTCTCGCGGCGAGCTGGTGCGTCACCCCAGTGGGCTTGAGCTAGAAGTATTGGAGGCTGATGCGCGGCGTTTGAAAAAGGTCAAGATCCATCAGCCGAAGCCAAGCGATGAAAAGTCCGTTGTAGTTTCTGGCTCGGATCAAGCGTGAGGATTATCGTGGCGCCGTCACGTAGCGTCTCTGAGTCTGGTGTTGCAACGGGCGCGCGATCACCCTCCGATCGCTTCGGCGCGCTCGTTCAATCGATATCCTCATTGTCCGGCTGGCGTCGCGCCGCAGTGGCCTTTGTTGCGGGGAGCCTATCGGTCCTTTCCATGGCGCCGTTCTTTCTCTGGCCGGTGCTTTTTGTCACGCTGCCCGTCCTTGTCTGGCTCATCGACGGAGCTGGGGCGCAGGCCCCGAGGCGATTGCCGCTTCGCACTGTCATGTCTTTGCGCGACGGCGCTGCGGTACGGCGACCTATCCTCCGCGCTGCGTCTTCTGGATGGTGGTTCGGCTTCGGCTACTTTCTTTTTGGGCTCTTCTGGATCGGCGAAGCGTTCCTTGTGGAGGCCGATAAGTTCGCCTGGTTGCTCCCCTTCGCCGTGACGCTGATGCCAGCGGGACTAGCGCTCTTTACGGCACTAGCCTGCGCGGCCGCACGGCTTGCGTGGCCAGAGGGGGTGGCGCGTATCATCGTTCTCGCTATCACCCTTTCGGGCGCGGAATGGTTACGTGGGCACGTGTTAACAGGGTTCCCTTGGAACGTTCTTGGCTACGCACTCACTTGGCCGTTACCGTTGATGCAGTCAGCGGCGGTGCTTGGTATCTACGGGCTAACTCTTTTCACTGTTCTTATCTTCGCTAGTCCTCTGGTACTTTCAGCGGACGCACGATGCGGCACGTCGCGGCGCCCAGCGGCGCTGCGGGGTGTAGCGATCGCCATCATTCCTCTCGCTCTTCTCTATGCGTTCGGCGTCTGGCAGCTCAGCGGCGCGCCTGCGCCCTTGGTCGCTGATGTGCGCATCAGAATTGTTCAGGCGAGCGTGCCACAACGCGACAAGTGGGATCCGGCAAAGCAACGCGCTATTTTCGCCGGTCAGCTGGCGCTCTCTCGCCATGATCCGTCGGGCCGTAAGGACGATCTTGCAGGGATAACGCATCTCATCTGGCCCGAAGCAGCGATGCCTTTCTTGCCGCTCGAGCACCCCGCGCGCTCGTTGCCATCGGGGAATTGCTGCCCGAAGGCACGCAGCTCATCTCTGGCGCATTAAGATTGAAGCGTCGTGGTGTTAGCGAGACCGCCGGTCCTCGACGCGGCTACAATAGCCTTTTGGTCTTTGAGGATGATGGACGCCTTCAATCGATTTACGACAAGATCCATCTCGTGCCTTTCGGAGAGTACCTGCCATTCCAGACAACCCTTGAGAGTATTGGGCTGGAGCAACTCACGCGCTGGCGCGGTGGCTTTTCGACTGGGGCGACGCCACGCCCTCTGCTTTCGATTGTCGGGCTACCGCCCGTGGCGGGCCTCATATGCTACGAAGCGATTTTCCCCGGAGCAGTTATTCAGGGGGACCAGAGGCCAGGCCTATTGATAAATGTGACCAACGACGGCTGGTTTGGAAACTCGACGGGGCCGCCTCAGCACTTTCACCAGTCAAGAGTGCGGGCAGTTGAGGAGGGCTTGCCACTCATACGTGCGGCGAATAACGGAATTTCCGCTGTGGTTGATGGTCGCGGCCGTATCGTGGCGATGCTCGCACTCAACGAACGAGGCGTTATCGATAGCAAAGTTCCTTCGGCGCTAGAGCCGCCGCCCTACGCTAGGCTTGGGGATTGGACTTTTGTCTCTCTTGCCCTCTTGTTCACAATGCTTGCTTTTTGGGCAGCATGCGGAAAATGTAACTATGATAGGCAAACTCGAGTTTGTGGGGCGGAAAGAGGCTCCTCACGAGCCCAACTTTCAGGCAGCAATGCCGCAGCCGCCCCTGTCACTGAAGATTGCCGTATGTGACTTGCACAACCGGAAAGCGTATTCGTCATGAGCGCTTAGAGTTAGTAAATAAGGCGAAGTGATTATGCCAAGAGTCAATGCGCTGGACGAGCCTGCACCGGCCGAGCGCAACGTGCGCCGCGCAAATCCAATTGATGTTCATGTGGGTAGCCGCGTGAGATTGCGACGAATGCTTATGGGCATGAGCCAGGAAAAGCTCGGCGAGCACCTGGGACTGACCTTCCAGCAGATCCAGAAATACGAGAAGGGCATAAACCGGATTGGAGCGAGCCGTCTGTACGATCTGTCACAGGTGCTGGCTGTACCGGTTCAGTACTTCTATGAGGAACTCCCCGCTGGGGTTGCGGAGTCTGGTGCGGCAGGTTTCGGGGAACGTCCCCCGGAGAATTACACAGTCGAATTCTTAGGAAGCCGCGAAGGCCTGGAACTCAACAAGGCCTTTGCCCGCATTGGCGATATTCGCATTCGCCGCGCGATCGTCGAGCTAATCCGCTCGCTCGCCAGCGAGAACGCGAACTCGTAACTCAGCTGCGGCGTTCCGTCCCTGAAAAAGCAGCCCGAATGTCGGCGCTTCAAGCTCCGGCGGCGGCAAGGAGTGCGTCCTTTAGGTTGCCTAGGCCTTGACCCCGCACCCAAAGCTTGAGACAAACCCGGCGATTTTCCGCAAAGTTTAGAGAAAGATGAGGGCGCGGTTGGCACGCAAATCCTACCTGTTTACGAGCGAGTCCGTTTCTGAGGGCCATCCCGACAAGGTTTGTGATCGCATCTCGGACGAGATTGTGGATCTATTCTACCGCGAGGGCTCAAAGGCCGGAATCGATCCGTGGGCGATCCGGGCTGCCTGCGAAACGCTTGCAACAACCAACCTAGTGGTGATTGCCGGCGAAACCCGTGGACCCGAAACCGTGACAATGGAGTGGATTGCCCATGTTGCCCGTATGGCCATTCGCGACATCGGCTACGAGCAGGACGGATTTCATTGGGACAAATGCGAGATCGACGTCCTGCTGCATCCTCAATCGGCTGACATCGCGGCGGGCGTCGATTCCGCGGGTAACAAGGAAGAGGGCGCTGGCGATCAGGGCATAATGTTTGGCTATGCCTGCACAGAAACGCCTGAGCTAATGCCGGCGCCGATCTATTACGCACACAAGATTCTGGAAAACTTGGCTGCGGCTCGCCACGCTAAGGACGGTGATGCGGCCTGCCTTGGTCCCGACTCCAAGAGCCAAGTGACCGTACGCTATGAGGATGGCAAGCCCGTCGGCGTCACGCAGATCGTGATCTCGCATCAGCATATTGATGAAGACCTGCCGTCTACGAAAATTCGCGAGATCGTCGAGCCATACGTGACGAACACCTTACCGGTGGGTTGGATTACCTCCGACACCGTGTGGCACGTCAATCCGACAGGCAAGTTCTTCATCGGCGGCCCCGATGGCGACTGTGGCCTCACGGGGCGCAAGATCATCGTCGATACCTATGGCGGTGCTGCACCTCATGGCGGTGGTGCATTCTCAGGCAAGGACCCAACGAAAGTCGACCGATCCGCCGCCTATGCAGCGCGCTACCTCGCCAAGAACATCGTGGCGTCAGGTCTCGCCGATCGTTGCAATATCCAACTGTCATATGCCATTGGCGTGGCGCGGCCCCTGTCGATCTATGTCGATACGTATGGCACGGGCAGGGTCGAAGAGGCGAAGCTTGAGACGGCATTGAGCGAGATCATGGATTTGTCACCGCGTGGCATCCGCAAGCACCTCGATTTGAATAAGCCAATCTATGCGCGCACGTCCGCGTATGGACACTTTGGTCGCAAACCGGATTCAGATGGTGGCTTCTCGTGGGAGAAGACCGACCTTGCCGACGCGCTCAAAACAGCTGTTGCCTGACAAGGTCGCCGCGCACCCGCAGCGTACGGCCGACGCCGTTGAGAAGCGCGGGACACCTGAGCTGCGGTCGTTTGGACGCCGGCGCGGCCGCGGCTTGAGCGCGCGCCAGCTGGCGCTGCTGAATGATGTTTTGCCACGAGTGAATTTAGATCTGGCCGGTGCCGCGCCGCGATCACTAGTATCACTCTTCCCGGCACCCGTTTGCGAAGTTTGGCTCGAGGCGGGCTTTGGCGGCGGCGAGCACCTCATTTGGCAAGCGCGCCAAAACCCTCATGTGGGTTTTATAGGATGCGAGCCTTTCGAAAGTGGAATCGTCAAGGTCTTGGCGGCGATTGAGGAATTCGCGCTCACCAACATTCGGCTCTATGCCGATGACGCGCGACCGCTGTTGCGTTGGCTTCCCGATGCGTCCTTGCAGCGGGCCTTTATTCTCTTTCCCGATCCTTGGCCGAAGAAGCGCCATGTCAAACGTCGATTGGTGGCGCGCCCGCTGCTTGAACTCCTTGCCCGTGTGATGGCGCTGGGCGGCGAGCTGCGGGTTGCGACCGATATCGGTGACTATGCCCGCACAATCCTGCTCAGCATTCGTACCCAGTCGGCCTTCGAATGGCAGGTCACCGGACCGGCCGACTGGCGCGAACGCCGGCCCGATTGGCCGCAGACGCGCTATGAGGCCAAGGCAGCGAGAGAAGGCCGGCGCCGCTATTTGTTCCGATTTTGCAGAACGACTTGCCCCTAGTCCGCCATAATTCGCTTGCCAGGGGTGCCGTCATCTCTTAGTAATCAGCAGCTCATGATCATCTCAACTATTGAGAGTGGGCCCTCGGGGTCCGCTCTTTTTGTTTTGGAAAAGCTGATCGGGCACGAAATAACCGGATATCTTGAAGTGATGCAGGCTGGCGACGACGGCGCCTTGCGGAACCGGTTCATTCACGAAACCGGCTTGGCTGCCCAGGTGGCAGCCGTGATCGAGCCGGTACTGGATAGCAGCGGCTTTCGTCTAGTGCGCGTTACTGTTACAGGCCGCGAGGGCAAGATAGTGCAAGTGATGGCCGAGCGTCTGGACGGCACGATGACGATTGGTGATTGCCAAGCCGCCTCGCGGGAATTGTCGCCAGTGCTGGACGTGCATGATCCGATTGCAGACAGCTACCGCCTTGAGGTCTCTTCGCCGGGCATTGATCGCCCGCTCGTGCGGCCATCTGACTTTGATGACTGGTCTGGCTACGAGGCAAAGATCGAGCTCAGCGAAACGATCGATGGGCGCAAGCGGTTCAGGGGCGTGCTGGAAGGATTTAAAGACGGCGAGATCAGAATTGAACTCGATCTAGATCAAGTCGGGCGTACCGTAATTGGTCTGCCCATCGCATTGGTTGCCGAAGCTAAACTCGTGCTTACGGACGAGTTAGTCCGCGAGGCGCTGCGCCGTGCGAAAAAAGACAAAAAGAGTGGCGACGAAGTTGGTACCGGCGACGCCTAAGAGGTGCACGGACCACGAGGAGGAAGTAGACAAATGGCAATGGCCGGCATCAGCGCCAATCGGCTTGAGCTTCTGCAAATCGCGGACGCCGTCGCGCGCGAGAAAGCAATCGATCGCAGCATCGTCATCGAGGCTATGGAGGATGCGATCCAGAAGGCGGCGAAGTCGCGCTATGGCGCTGAAAACGACATACGCTGCAAGATCGACGTAAAGACCGGCGAGGCGAATCTGGCACGCGTGTTGTCCGTCGTCGAAACGGTCGACAACGATTCGACCGAGATCACGCTTGAGGATGCGATAAGCCGTAACCCGGACGCAAAGATCGGAGACCTGATTGCTGAGCCCCTGCCGCCTTTAGATTTCGGTCGCGTCGCCGCACAGAATGCCAAGCAGGTGATCGTGCAGAAGGTGCGCGAGGCGGAGCGCGAGCGTCACTACAGTGAGTACAAGGACCGCATCACCGAAATCGTGAACGGAACGGTTAAACGCGTCGAATACGGCAACGTGATCGTCGACTTAGGCCGTGCCGAGGGCGTCATTCGCCGTGATGAGATGATTCCCCGCGAAAATGTGCGCTACGGCGACCGCGTACGCTCCTATATTTACGATGTGCGCCGCGAGCCTCGCGGGCCGCAGATCTTCCTTTCCCGTGCGCGGTCGGAGTTTATGTCGAAGCTCTTTGCGCAAGAAGTGCCGGAGATCTACGACGGGGTTGTCGAGATCAAGTCGGTGGCTCGCGACCCAGGCTCCCGCGCCAAGATCGCAGTGATTTCCAGAGACTCTTCGATCGACCCAGTTGGCGCCTGCGTCGGTATGCGTGGCTCGCGCGTGCAGGCGGTGGTCAACGAACTGCAGGGCGAGAAGGTTGACATCATCCAGTGGAACGAGGATGCCGCGAGCTTCATCGTCAATGCGCTTGCGCCTGCTGAGGTGACCAAGGTTGTGCTTGATGAGGATTCCAACCGCATCGAGGTTGTTGTCCCCGAGAGCCAGCTTTCGCTGGCCATCGGGCGGCGTGGACAGAACGTGCGACTTGCCTCGCAGCTTACGGGCTGGGACATCGATATCGTAACCGAGCAGGAGGAGTCGGAGCGGCGTCAGAAGGAATTCGCGGAACGCTCGCAGATGCTCATGGAAACCCTCGACGTGGACGAGGTCATCGCCCAGCTCCTGGTGACAGAAGGCTTCGCTTCGGTTGAGGAAGTTGCTTACGTCGATGTATCGGAGATTGCGCACATTGAAGGGTTCGACGAGGACACGGGCAACGAGATCCAAACCCGCGCGCGCGAGTACTTGGAGAAACAGGAGTCTGATCGCGACGCCAAGCGGCGCGAGCTTGGGGTTGCCGATGACCTTGCCAAGATTCAAGTCGTGACGACCGCGATGATGGTGGTGTTCGGTGAAAACGAGATCAAGACGGTCGAAGACGTTGCCGGCTGCGCTACTGATGACCTGATCGGGTGGACGGAACGTAAGCGCGAAAAGGACGCAGAGGTCATACGCCATAAGGGAATCCTCGATTCCTTCGAGATTGGGCGCAGTGAGGCCGAGGAGATGATCATGTCGGCGCGCGTGCTCGCTGGCTGGATCAAGCAGGAGGACCTGGAGCCGGAGCCGGAACCAGAAGCGGACGGCGCTGAAGGTGAGGCCGCCGAAGGTGAGGCAGAAGAAGAAAGCGCGACTGCGGAGGCTCCTCAAGCAGAAGAGGGTGAGAGCAGTGCGAGTGAAGTCGAAGGCGGAAAGTCGTCCGCCGCCGAAGGCTAGCCCTGTAATGTTGTGTGGTATTAGGAGATATATTTGGGCGCCGAGCAGCAGCCAAAGGACCACGAGACCGAGGTTGAGCCACAGGGCTCCCTGCGGCGCTGCATAATCACGCGTGCTGAACGTCCGCCAGAGGACCTCATCCGCTTCGTTGCAGGTCCCGATAACGTTATTGTTCCAGACCTAGCGCGCCGGCTCCCTGGCCGGGGTGTTTGGGTGACGGCCGAGCTGGCAGCGGTCGAGTCCGCGATCAAGGCCAAAGCCTTTTCCAAAGGCCTGAAACGTCAGGTTGCGGCATCGCCTGACCTGGCACGGACGGTTGACGCGTTAATCTTAAAGCGTGTGCTACAGGCCTTGTCGCTTGCCAAAAAAGCCGGCCTCGTTTCCTCGGGTTTCGAAAAGGTCGAGGCGCTGGTTTCCAACGGCCACGCGGCTGTCCTTCTGCACGGCGTGGACGCTGCGGCGGGCGGGCGGCAAAAGCTCGATCGAAAGTTTACGGCGATACAACGGGATAGGGGCAAAGTGGCGCCGATTATTGATTGGCTGACGACCGAGCAATTGAGCTTGGCCATTGGCAGGTCAAATGTGGTACATGCTGGCCTCACAAAAGGCGGAGCCACGAAGCGGTTTCTAAGTGAGGCCGGGCGCTTGCGGCGCTACCGGTCAGGCTTAAGCACATCCTGCGTGGCTCAAGCATAAAGAATTTTGGAGTTGAACGAGAAGAGCATGTCAGAAACGAAGGACACTACCGATAAGACTATCCTTGAGCGCGTGCGCAAGCCGCTCTCCCTGCAGCGGACGGTTGAATCTGGACATGTCCGGCAAAATTTCAGCCACGGCCGTTCCAAGTCGGTTGTCGTCGAGAAGCGCAGGACGCGTAAGCTTGGCGCTCCCGGTGCCGCCCAAGAAGCAAAGCCTGCCCTTCAAGAGGCGAAGCCCGCGACCCTCCGCGCCGAAGAAGAAGCCAGTCAAAGCTGAGACCGCCACGCCTGAGCTAGCGCGCGAGGCCCCGGGAATTAGGGCGCTGTCGGAAGAGGAGCGTGATGCACGCGCACGTGCGCTCGCGGCCGCGAAGGTCCAAGAGGATGCTAAGGGCGGAGAAAAGCCTGCGCGCGCCGCGCCAGCCGCCCCGGCGGCGCGCGGAGTGTCCGCCGCGGAGGGTGCGACGTCGCGTCCGCAGCTCAATCCTGCAATGCAGCCGCGCGAGGGCGGTAGGCCGCGCAAGATTGATTTCCCAACCGCACCACCACTCACCATCACCGTCGCGTGCAAAGCCGGAGCCAGAGACGCCCAAGCGCACAGCGCGGGCCGCCGTTGCCGTTACGCGTGACGAGGACGAGAGCCGCGGAAGCCCGAGAGGCCGCAAGGCCGGTCCGCGTACACCAGCGGTAAAGACGGTCAAGACGGACGAGCGGCGCGAGCGCGTCAAGCTCACCATCAACAACGCATTCGATGAGAAGCAGCGCGAGCGCTCCCTGGCGTCGCTAAAACGCAAGCGTGAGCGCGAAAAACTCAAGGCGATGGGAATCCCGCAAGTGCGTGAGAAGATCGCGCGCGAGGTCGTGATCCCAGAAGTCATAACCATTCAAGAGCTCGCCAATCGGATGACCGAACGCGCCGTCGACGTCATCAAGTTCCTGATGAAGGAAGGCGAGATGCATAAAATAAACGATGTGCTCGACGTAGATACCGCCGAACTCATCGTGCAGGAGTTCGGCCACACGCCAAAACGCGTTTCTGAGTCCGACGTCGAGACCGGCTTTATCGGAGAGATGGACGATGAGGGTACGCAGGAGCCGCGTGCGCCCGTCGTCACGATCATGGGTCACGTCGACCACGGCAAGACGTCGCTGCTCGATGCCATCCGGAAAACGAACGTTGTCTCTGGCGAGGCCGGTGGTATCACCCAGCACATCGGCGCGTATCAGGTAATCACGCCCAACGGTGATCACGTCACATTCATCGACACGCCAGGCCACGAAGCTTTTACAGCCATGCGCGCGCGCGGCGCCAAGGTCACGGACATTGTCGTCCTTGTGGTTGCGGCCGACGACGGTGTGATGCCGCAAACGATCGAGGCCATTAATCACGCCAAAGCGGCAGACGTTCCGATCATCGTCGCGATCAATAAAATCGATAAACCGCAGGCTGATCCCGACCGCGTGCGCAACGAGCTTCTACAGCACGAGGTCATCGTGGAGAGTATGTCGGGTGAAACGCTTGAGGTGTCGGTTTCGGCGCTGAAGCGCACGAACCTCGACAAGCTCTTGGAAGCCATTCACTTGCAGGCCGAGCTTCTTGATCTCAAGGCAAATCGCAATCGTTCAGCCGAAGGTATTGTGGTTGAGGCGAAGCTGGAGCGAGGCCGCGGCCCTGTCGGCACCGTACTCGTGCGGCGCGGCACGCTTCGCGTTGGCGACATCGTCGTTGCCAGCGCGGCATGGGGACGCGTGCGCGCGCTCATCGACGATCGCGGCGCCAACACGGATGAAGCCGGTCCCTCGGTTCCGGTCGAGATTCTGGGCTTCAATGCAGCACCCGAGGCCGGCGACCAATTTGCCGTTGTCGAAAGCGATGCGCGTGCCCGCGAGATCACCGGCTATCGCGTCCGCAAGCGGCGTGAGGCTCTGGGCGGGGGTGGCACGGGGCGCACGCTCGAGCAAATGATGCAGCGGCTCAAGGAGGCTGACCGCAAGGACTTCGACCTCGTCGTGAAGACCGACGTGCAAGGCTCTCTGGAGGCGATCGTCGGCGCGCTGCGCAAGCTCGGCACGGACGAGGTAGAGGCCCGAATGGTCCATTCAGGAGTGGGCGGCATTACAGAGTCCGACGTTGCGCTCGCCAGCGCCTCCAAAGCCGTGATCCTGGGATTTAACGTGCGTGCGAATGTTCAAGCTAAGGCTGCTGGTGATCGTGAAGGTGTCGAGATTCGCTACTACAACATCATCTACGATCTCGTCGATGACGTGAAAGCAGCAATGTCGGGGCTACTGGCGCCGACGATCCGCGAAGTGTTCCTCGGCAACGCCGAGATTCTGGAGGTCTTTAACATCTCCAAGATTGGCAAAGTCGCGGGTTGTCGCGTGACCGAGGGCAAGGTAGAGCGTGGCGCAAAGGTGCGCCTCATCCGCGACGACGTGGTGGTCCACGAGGGCACACTTTCCACCTTGAAGCGCTTCAAGGACGAAGTGCGCGAGGTGCCCGCGGGCCAGGAGTGCGGCATGGCGTTCGCCAACTACCATGACATCCGCGCTGGCGACGTCATCGAGTGCTTTAACGTCGAAACGGTCGCGCGGACACTGTAGTTGTTTTTCACATCTTTTGGTGTCGGGCAGCGGGCTTCGATATCTTTTGAAGAGGCCGCGCGCGGTTCCACTCCGCGCCGGAACGGCAATGGCAAAACATTCCCATAGAGCGGCAGACCACTCCGCGCCTTCGCAACGTCAATTGCGCGTCGGCGAGCTTGTTCGGCACAAGCTTGCAGAGATGCTATCGCGTGGCGACATCCACGATGACGTGTTGGCGGCGCACGTGGTCACCGTTCCCGAGGTGCGCTTGTCTCCCGACTTGAAGCTTGCAACCGCCTACATTATTTCGCTTGGCGGCACCGATACGGAGCAGGTGATAGATGCCTTGAACCGGCACAGGAAATACATCCGCGGAGAGATCGCGCACGCCTTGAATCTGAAATTTTCGCCGGAGCTGCGTTTCCGCAGAGACGAGACGTTCGACGAGGCAAGTCGTATCGACGCGTTGTTATCTAACACTCAGGTTCGCCACGACGTGGACAAGGATTGAGGGCCAGCGCCGCTTTCTCATGACACGTCGCAAGAAAGGAACACCCATTCACGGCTGGCTCGTGCTCGACAAAGGGTTGGGCATGACGTCGACGCGAGCCGTCGGTGCCGTAAAGCGCCTATTCGACGCGCAAAAAGCAGGTCACGCTGGAACGCTTGATCCACTCGCAACCGGCGTCTTACCAATCGCATTGGGTGAGGCAACCAAGACGGTGCCGTACGCCGTTGACGGACAGAAATCCTACCGCTTCACCGTGCGCTTCGGCGCTGAGACCGATACCGACGATGCTGAAGGGCGCGTGGTGCGCACTGGCGAGACGATGCCCACGCTGCCGGAGATCGAGGCGGTGCTGCCGCAGTTTACTGGCGAGATAGAGCAAGTGCCGCCGTGCTTCTCAGCAATCAAGGTCGACGGCGCGCGTGCCTACGATCTTGCGCGTGACGGCGAGGATGTCCAGCTGCAACCGCGCGTGGTCGTGGTTGAGGATTTACGCCTCGTCGAGATGCCGAACGCGGCGGAAGTTGTCTTCGAGGCCGAGTGTGGCAAGGGGACGTATGTGCGCGCGTTGGCGCGTGACATGGGCCGGTCTTTAGGCTGCTTTGGCCACGTGATCGCGCTGAGGCGCACGAAGGTGGGGCCGTTCGTAGAGGCGGTGGCCGTGTCGCTCGACGTGCTCACAGCAGCGGCCCAAGCCGGTGAAGAGGCGTTAACCGCCCACCTTCAGCCTGTCGAAGCGGCGCTCAATGACATCCCTGCTGTGGGCGTTAGCCCTTCTGATGCAGCATGTCTGGCTAAGGGCCAGGCAGTCCTGATCCGCGGGCGCGACGCGCCTGTGATGTCGGGTGCGGCGTTTGCCCACTTCAAAGGCCGCATTCTGGCGCTTGGTGAGGTGGAGAAAGGTAGCTTCCACCCCAAGCGAGTGTTCAACTTTGGGAGTGCGGCAAGTGTGTCACGGCACAAAGTGGGAACATGAGGCCGCGTGCATAACTGGCCTTTGCAAGGAGAAGACTTTCCGCTCGCGGGGGCGGGCGGCTCGTGTATAAGGACGTGCATTACACAATTCTCGCGACTTTGCTGGACGACATCCCGGCTGTGGCCGCATCGGTGAGGCCAAACGCCTCGCATCACTTCCAACCAGAAAGGATTCCCGATGTCGATTACTGCGGAGCGCAAGACCGCGCTCATCAAGGAGAATGCAACCAAGCCCAACGATACCGGCTCGCCTGAAGTTCAGGTTGCGATCCTCACCGCTCGGATCAACCATCTCACCGAGCATTTCAAGATACATAAGAAGGACAATCACTCCCGTCGTGGCTTGCTGAAAATGGTGAGCCAGCGGCGGAAGCTGCTCGACTACGTCAAGCGCAAAAACGTGCAGCGCTATCAGAACATCATCGAGAAGCTTGGCATTCGCCGCTGACGGAGCATATGCCGTCGCTGCAGCATCTGCGACGACCCGTTGCGCCCTAGCTTATTCTTCGAGATCACCATGCGCGACGGCAGCTCCGGGAATACCGGTGCTATTGGCGTTCATTCTTAGAACGCGCCGCAAGAAAATGAATGAAACCAGATTGAACGAAAGACCGAACATGTTCGACATCCATCGTGTGGAAATTGAATGGGGTGGGCGTAAGCTGACACTCGAGACCGGCCAGATGGCGCGCCAGGCCGACGCGGCCGTCTACGCCCAGTATGGCGAGACAAGTGTTCTTGCCACCGTCGTTGCCGCCAAGACCCCGAGGTCTGGCATCGACTTCTTCCCCCTGACCGTCAACTATCAAGAGAAAACGTACGCCGCCGGCAAGATTCCTGGTGGTTTTTTCAAGCGTGAAGGACGCCCGGCGGAGAAAGAGACGCTGACCTCGCGCCTGATCGACCGGCCCATCCGACCGCTGTTCGTAAAGGGCTTCAAGAACGAGACGCAGGTCGTCATCACCGTGCTCTCCCACGACATGGAAAATGACCCCGACGTCCTCGGCATGGTTGCGGCCTCTGCCGCGCTGACGCTTTCCGGCGTTCCTTTCCTCGGCCCCATTGCGGCGGCGCGCGTCGGCCTTATCGGCGGCGAGCTGGTGCTCAATCCGATGATCGACGAGATGCAGGAAAGCGCGCTTGACCTGATCATAGCCGGCACTCAGGACGCTGTGATGATGGTGGAGTCGGAGGCCAAGGAGCTGCCTGAGACGAAGATGCTCGAGGCCGTGATGTTCGGCCACAAGCACTTCCAGCCGGTGATCCAGGCCATCATCAAGCTCGCCGAGACGGCGGCGAAGGAGCCGTGGGACATTCAGCTTCCCGACGCCGGCAAGTACGCCGCCAAGGTGCGGGAGATCGCCGAGGCCGATCTCAAGGAGGCGTTCTCCACCAGGGAAAAGCAGAAGCGCAATGAGCTGGTCGCCGCGGCCAAGGCCAAGGTCTTTTCCGAGATCACCATTCCCGACGGCGACACGAACGAGCAGGTTTTGCTCGCTGGCGCGTTTAAGGATCTCCAGAGCGAGATCGTGCGTGGCGACATCGTCAAAACCGGGCAGCGCATTGACGGACGCGACCTAAAGACCGTGCGATCCATCGTGTCACAGGTGCACGTTCTGCCGCGGACGCACGGCTCGGCGCTGTTCACGCGCGGTGAGACGCAGGCGCTCGTCGTGGCCACGCTCGGCACTGGCGAGGACGAGCAGTTCGTCGACGCGCTCGAAGGCACGCGCAAAGAGCGCTTTATGCTGCACTACAATTTCCCGCCCTACTCCGTGGGTGAGACAGGGCGCATGGGCACACCCGGCCGGCGCGAGATTGGCCACGGCAAGCTCGCCTGGCGCGCTATGCACCCGCTCATGCCGGGCCCAGAAGAGTTCCCTTACACCATCCGCGTCGTCTCAGAGATCACCGAGAGCAACGGCTCGTCCTCCATGGCGACCGTGTGCGGCACCTCGCTCGCTCTAATGGACGCCGGCGTGCCACTCAAAGCCCCGGTGGCCGGCATCGCCATGGGGCTGATCAAGGAGGGTAACGATTTCGCCGTGCTCTCCGACATTCTCGGCGACGAGGATCATCTGGGCGACATGGACTTCAAGGTGGCTGGGACCGAGAAGGGTGTCACCTCTTTGCAGATGGACATCAAGATCACCGGCATCACCGAGGAGATCATGCGCATCGCGCTTGATCAAGCGCGCGACGGGCGGCTGCACATTCTCGGGAGATGGCAAGGCGCTGGGCAGCTCGCGCAGCGAACTTGGGAGCATGCCCCGCGCATCGAGACCATCAAGATCCCGACCGACAAGATCCGCGAGGTGATCGGCTCGGGAGGTTCGGTTATCCGGTCGATCGTGGAGGAAAGCGGTGCCAAGATTGACATCAGCGACGACGGGACCGTGAAGGTCGCCGCGTCCAAGCGTGAATCGATCGAGGCGGCGCTAGATCGCATCAAGGCGATCACGTCGGAGCCGGAGGTCGGTACGATCTATAAGGGCAAGGTCGTCAAGATCATGGACTTCGGCGCGTTCGTGAACTTCTTCGGCGCCAAGGACGGGCTGGTGCACATCTCGCAGCTTGCCCAGGGCCGCCCGGCCACCGTCGGCGAAGTGGTGAAAGAGGGCCAGGAGGTCGACGTCAAGCTTCTCGGCTTCGATGATCGCGGCAAGACGCGGCTTTCCATGAAGATCATCGACCAGGAGACGGGCAAGGAGACCCCGCGTGCCGAGGGCGAGGCGGAGCCCGAAAGCGAGTTCCGCTCCGAGCGCCCGCCGCGGCGTGATCGTGGCGGTGGTGGTGGCGACCGCCGCCCGCGCAGAGATCGCGAGGCAAGTTAGCATTTCGCACACGTCCAAGAGACGCATGAAACCGCCGGATCGCTCCGGCGGTTTTTTGTTTGCGGGGGCGGTGCGACCAGACAGTCGTGCGAACGATGCCAGGGTC
>PVMK01114615.1_pt1 | contig 27909 bp, 31 predicted proteins | sample 1853481 | NCBI WGS metagenome assembly PVMK01 (sample SAMN08533507, study PRJNA380276) | Marine sediment metagenome, whole genome shotgun sequencing project. | reverse complement strand
TGTCATTAGGGGTGATGCTATTTTCATTATTATCATAAGCATCCATGTAGTATAATAACGCCGTTTTAAGTCCGCTAAAACTAAAATCAAATGAATCTGATTTTATTAAACCTCGCGGGAATTTTATTACATTGGGATCTCCACCCTCGGCTGATTTTTCTATGCAAGGACCACCGGGATATCCAAGTTTTAAGATTCTAGCACCCTTATCAAAGGCTTCGCCTGCAGCATCATCTAATGTTTCACCTAATAATTTGTATTTATCAATACCTTCAATTAACCAAAGTTGAGTATGTCCACCTGACACTAACAAACAAATAAACGGAAATTCCAATTCAGGGTCAGCAATAAAATTTGCGAAAATATGTGCCTCTAAATGATTAATGGCTACTATTGGAATTGACAATCCTTGCGAAAGTCCTTTTGCAAAACAAATACCTGTTAATAAAGTGCCGGCAAGTCCGGGACCTTGTGTAACAGCGATACCATCAAGATTATGATGGTTTAAAGCTGTTTTTTCTAATGATTTATTGACAATAGTATTTAGTAAATACTCATGTTCCCGCGAGGCAAGTTCCGGAACAACTCCTCCAAACTCAGAATGAATTTCTTGAGAACTTATAATGCTGGAAACAATTCTGCCATCTACACATACAGTAGCGGCAGTTTCATCACATGAAGTCTCAATACCGAGAACAATCAATTATTACCTTGTGTTACAATTAATTCAACATTGGGCGGAGATAAATCTTGCCAACCTATAATGCTAATCGGTACTTTAACATGTGGCTCATAGAATTGTCTATTAGGATTCCACCGCTCATTAAAATCAATTGTCAGTAGAATATCTTCAGGTGCAATATCTCCAATTAAATCAATACCTCCGATAATTGTCAGCGAAACAGTATGAGGACTTACAAATACTCTATATCCCGAGGGGACATTCATCACTGAAACAGGAACTTCACTTATAATTCTTTCACTCAACGCTTGAACATCAACTGATAACAATACCTCAGGATGAGATAATTGCACTTGCTGATGAGGGAAATCCAAATTAAAGTATTGAGATATATCAGTATTGACATCGTTGATAGTATCAGCTAAGGTATTAATTAATGTAATGTTTTCGATAATATCCTTAGGACCTGCTATAGTGATTTCTGCAGGTTCGAGTATTGTATCTCCGACCAAAACGAAGCCAGGAGTCGGCTCGACAATGATTTTAGATACAATTGGAATTGTACGAACTAAGTAATCATCCAGACTGATTTTAATTTCACGAGGAGAGTCAACTTCGATATATCGGATTTCAAATTCGTTAGGTATTACAACTTTTCGTGGAAATAGTCTGAAATAATCATTTAAAACAAATTCGTACTCATCAGATATTCTATCTAAATCCAAAACTAATTTGAAATCATTGTAAAACCTTTTTAATAATAAAGTTTTAAAAAGTGTCCTACCTGTTCCCTCAAATCTGACTTGGGCTCGTTCTGGCACTTCTTCACGTAAGGCTTTTTGTTCACTTAGATTTCTAACTTCGATGGGTACTATCATAACCATCTCATACATTTCACTACTAACAATAAATACCCATAGCAGGACTGCTAATCCAAATGCACCTAACCGTAAAACAATTTTCCGACTAACAATTGATTCAATAATGTCGGGAAACTTCATGATTCTTATTTAGTTAAATTGTTAGCTACAGCCTATATATCGATGAAGGATTAGTCCATGACCCAAATAACTTAATCGTTACTTTTATTGCTTTGTTCAAGTAATCCTTTCGGAATTTCTATTTTTTCGGTAGCCGGACTTTCCTGATTATCTAAGAATTCTTTAACCGGATTCTTATTAACTTTTTTCTTTTTTGGTCCACCTAATTCATCAATAAACAACACAACTTTTTTCTCTTCAGGTTTTACTTCCATAACAATTGCTTCTATCGATGCACCAGCTTTATAGTTACCGCTAATCAATTTACGATCTTTTTTAGAATGCGCATCAAAGGGTACAATGCCCTCTACATCTTTATCTAACTGGACGATAATACCCCTATCGAGTACACGGATTATCTCGCCTTTTATTTTTTTTCCCTGTTTCAAAATATTTTACTAGTTCCGGCCAAGGATCATCTTCCACTTGTTTTAATCCCAAAGAAATTCTGCGGTTTTCACGCGAAACTTCTAATACGCGAACTTCCACTTTCTCTCCTTTTTCTAAAATCTCCTTAGGGTGTCTTACAATTTTTGTCCATGACAGGTCGGAAACATGGATCAAACCATCAATTCCTTCCATTAATTCAACAAAAGCACCAAATTGTGTAAGATTAATAACTTTGCCTTTGTGAACCGTTCCAACCATATATTTTTCTTCAATTTTATCCCATGGATCCGGCTCTAACTGCTTAACACCCATGCTGATTTTTCTTTCTTCTTTGTCAATGGATAAAACTTGTGCCTCTACTTCATCGCCCATTGAGTACAATTCGGAGGGGTTTTTAATATGGCGTGTCCATGTCATTTCAGATACATGTATTAGTCCTTCCACACCCGGCTCTAGTTCAATAAATACGCCATAATTAGTCATACTAACGACTTTACCCTTTATGACGGTTCCGACTGCATATCTCTCTTCAACTTCTTCCCATGGATGTGATGAAAGTTGCTTTAAACCGAGGGATACACGTTTCTTCTCTTCGTCAAAATCGATTACTTTTACTGTTATAGTTTCATCCATTTTTACAATTTCTGAAGGATGATTAACTCTTCCCCATGATAAATCAGTAATGTGCAATAAACCGTCAACCCCACCAAGATCAATAAAAACACCGAAATCGGTGATATTTTTAACTCTACCTTCTAATATTTCACCAACTTGAATATTAGAAAATAATTCAGCACGTTGCTCTTTCATGGTTTCTTCCATAAGAATTTTATGGGATATAACTACATTTTTACGTGCTTCGTTGATTTTTACTATTTGAAAATCCATTTCCTGATCAATAAATTGATCAAAATCTTTAATTGGTCTCACATCAATTTGTGAACCTGGTAAAAACGCTTGGACAACACCAACATCGACTACCATTCCGCCTTTTATACGACGTATAATGATACCTTTTAAAATCTCACCATTTTCATATATTTCATGTAATTCTTTCCAACGATGCATAAAATCTGCTTTAATCTTTGAAAGGATTGTATTGCCTTTTCTATCTTCCAATTTTTCAAGATATACATTAATTTTTTCGCCTATCTCGGGAAGTTTGTTTTTCTCGAATTCGTCTCGAGTGATTAATCCTTCGGACTTAAATCCGATATCTACTAATACTTCCTTCTCATTCATACCGATTACACGACCGGATATAACAGTATTAGCTGATATATCAGATATTGTATCAAGATACTGTTTTTGTAAATCTTCCGGGATTTCTTCAATGACAATATTTTCATCTAATTCTATTTGTGTAACAACTTTGACACCTGCAAACAATTTATTGTCTAGATAATTAATAATTGGTTTCATATCAGTAATTGGTTCAGAATCCGGTTGTACCGGCTCTGTACTGACTTCTGCAGATTTCTCTAACTCTACATTAGCCTCTTCAATTACAGGTTCTGTAATAATTTTTTCGGGCATTAATCCTTCCTTTTTTGTTGTTATTTTATTTATGTGATCAACAATAATTGCAACTTGTTCTTTTACTGTCACATTTGATGTATCTATTTCAATTGCATCATTCGCTTTTATAAGCGGCGATTTTAATCTAGTTGAATCTTTTTTATCACGCAATTTCAAATCAACGACTAACTCATCAATTGATTTTTCTTCACCAATAGACTGCAGGTCTTTTTGCCTTCTTTCAGCACGTGAATGATAATCAGCCGTAATAAAAAACTTTGCATCGGCATTAGTAAAAACTACAGTTCCAATATCTCTTCCTTCCATCACACAATTAGTGCTCATGCCTAACTCTTGCTGTATATTAACCATCTTTTCACGCACAATTGGAATCGCACTAACAGCACTTACCTTAGATGTGACTTCTACTGATCTAATCGTTTTTGCGATATTTTTACCATCCATTTTTAAAACAGTCTTGCCATCCTTGTTTTTGATTTCTAGCTCAAGAACTTCTAACAGATCCTCAAGTTCAGTTTCATTTTCTATATCTATATTTTTTTGGATGACAGCCAAAGTAACCGCTCTATACATTGCACCTGTATCAAAATAGGCAAAACCCAATTCTTTGGCAACGTTTTTAGCCGTTGTACTTTTTCCGCTGGCAGCGGGACCATCTATTGCAATAATCATTATTTTCACTTCTCAATTAGCTTGTAAAGTTAAGTTTTCTAACAGATAATACCAATGATTTATAATCTATAAAAGTGAACGTAATAATAAGTTAATTAGTCAATGAATTGACTTCTTTTTGCGTTAAACCACGCCACTGTCCAGGCTGTAAATTACCTAACACCATTGTTCCATATTGAAATCGATGCAATGAATACACTTTTTTTCCAAGAGAATAAAAAATACGCCGTATTTCCCTTTTCTTTCCTTGTTGTAAGCGAATTGTTATAGTCGAACGAGTTTTACGAGTTACTTGTTTTACTATTTCACCACTACCGAATTCACCATTACCAATAAAAATGCCTTTTTTAATCTTGGCAATTTCTTTAGGGCTTAATTGTCCCTCAATTTCTGCTTCATAAAATCGTGAAACTCGGTTTTTGGGATGCATTAAATAATTAGCTAACTCACCATTATCCGTAATTAAAATTATACCAGTTGTGTCTTTATCTAATCTGCCAATTGGGAATAACCTTCTATTGGATGGTATTAAATCCATTATAGTTTTTCTTCCGTATTCATCACGAGTTGTTGTAATTACATTCTTTGGTTTGTTCAACATATAAACTACCGTACTTTCTTGCGGAGTAAGTACTTTACCGTCAAATGTTACTTCATCATTTTTTTGTACTTGATAAGCAGGATCAATCATAACATGTCCATTAACCGTAACTGTACCTTCCTGAATCAAACGATCAGATTCACGTCTTGAGGCAACGCCTGATTGGGCTAAATATTTATTCAAACGCATCGGTCTGATTATCTTGTGAAGATTCGGATTTTTCTAATTCGGCGAGTTCAGATAATTTAGGCATTTCAGATAAATTACTTAATCCAAAATATTCAAGATATTTTTCTGTAGTATTATAAAGTAGTGGACGTCCAGGACCTAAATCTCTACCTTTGATTTTAATTAAATTTTTCGATAATAATGTTCTAAGCACTCCACTTGAATCAACACCTCTTATTGATTCGATTTCGAATCGGTTTACCGGTTGCCGATAAGCTACAATTGCCAGAGTTTCTAATGATGCATTTGTTAATGCCAAACGACTACTTTTCTTTAATAGTCTCCTTATGAAAATCTCATATTCCGAACGCGACACAATCTGATAACCGGCGGCAACTTGCACAATTGTAAAAGCATTATCGTTTTCCAAATATTTATTTTGCAAATCTTCAATAATATTTTCCAATTTAGTCAATTCAGGATCAACTAAATCCGGTTCAATTACAGAATTTAATTGTGATTGTGTAAGTGGTTCAGGCGAGGCAAACAGTAATGCTTCAACAATTTTGTTTATTTCCTTTTTTTGCATTATTATACTTTTTTACCTTTAACTTGTATTTCCAGTTCGCCAAATAATTTTCGCTGAATTATAATTATTTCTTCATTTCTAATCATTTCTAAAATGGCCAATAATGTAACTATGACTTCGAGCTTTGTTTCCAATTTTGTTAATAATACGGAAAATTTTAGGAATCCTTTTTCGTCTAAGTTAGCTAAAATAATGGCTTTTTGATCGTCCAAACTGATGTCTTCACGTTGTAATTCATAATGCGAAATGATTGGTTTATTCTCCATTGCAACTTTAAAATAATGTGCAATATCATATAATGAAACCTGACGTAAATAAACACCGGGATCTTCGTCTCCAGCCGGAACGGGAGCTTCATACCCCCGTGAAAAATAATGACTGCGTTCTTCAGCTAATTTTTCTAATTGTTCCGCAAGGTCTTTATATCGTCGGTATTCTAATAATTGTCTAACCAACGGTGAGCGGGGATCCTCGATGTCATCGTCTAATTGCGGTCGCGGCAATAGCATCTTGGATTTAATTCTCATAAGAGTAGCAGCCATTTCGATAAATTCGCCGGCAACACCAATATTTATTTGCTGCATCTGATCAAGTGTACCAAGATATTCTTTTGTGATGTGTGAAATCGGAATATCATAAATATTAATTTCATCACGACGGATGAAAAAAAGAAGTAAATCTAACGGGCCGTCAAAATTTTCAAGATGAATTTTATACATTTATTTGGCGTAGTTGAGTCCCATCGCAGTGCGAGCCGTAGTCAAATATTTGTCCGCTGTAAGCGATGCTTTTTGTGCACCGTCTTTTAACACTTGTGTTACATAATCTTTATGATTTTCTAAATATTCACGTTTTTCACTGTAAGGTTGGAAAAAGTCAATAATTCTATCGGCTAATTCCTTCTTTACATCTCTATATCGTAATCCAGGATTATCAAAACGTGATTCCAATTCTTTTTTCTCCTCCTTATTAAGTAATAAAGAATAGATTTGAAAAAGAGGTGTATTTTTATCTTTGGGTTCATCAATCGACGTAGAGTCCGTTGTGATTGACATAATTCTTTTGCGTATTATTTTCTCATTAGCCAAAATGGGAATGTCATTACCGTAAGACTTACTCATCTTCTGCCCGTCTATGCCTGGAATTAATTGTAATGATTTATTAATATCGGCCTCCGGTACTTTAAAAACATCACCATAAATTTTATTGAAACGTTGAGCAATATCTCGCGTCATCTCTAAATGTTGTTTTTGATCCTTACCAACCGGTACGATATCGCCACCAAAACATAAGATATCAGCTGCCATTAAAACCGGATAGCTAAATAATCCTAAGTTGGGAGTTATTCCTCTTGTAGTTTTATCTTTATATGAGGTTGCTCTTTCTAATAAACCCATTCCTGTTACGGTTGATAGCAACCAAGTTAATTCAGTTACTTGTGGCACATCGCTTTGTATCCAAAAAATGGATTTATCTGGATCTAATCCAAGCGCTAAAAAATCCATCGCTGCATTCAGCGTATTTGTTTCTAATCGCTTGCGGTCATTTATGGTAGTTAGTGCATGATAATCAACAATAAAACAGTATAACTCGTTTTGTTCCTGGTACTGTATAACACGTGACATCATTCCAAAATAATTCCCAATATGAAGCTGACCCGACGGCTGAATACCGCTTAATACTCGTTTCATAAATAACTCATATCAATTGAATGATTCCATAAATAAAAATGGTCGCCACTCGGACTGTTTCATTCCCACAAATTGTTGAAAATGATGAATTCGGTTTGGACGTACAGGTTTTTTAATTAGTGCCATTCCCATTTCTTCCGGAGATCGATTGCCTTTCACAAGATTACAGTGGGCGCAAGCAGTTACCAAGTTTTCCCATGAATCGCCTCCGTTGCGTTCCTTTGGTATTATGTGATCAATGGTATGTGGGCCGGTTTTATTACCGCAATATTGACAGGTATAATTATCCCTATGAAATATATTTCTCCTGCTTAAGATCAATTCCATACTGTTATGGCGTATAAAATCTTTTAACTTTATAACACTTGGAATTTTTAAAGTCACAGAAGGTGAATGTACCTCATCATTATATTTTATCAGAACATCAACTTTGTCTAAATAATATAGACATATCGCTCTGCGAGCGGAGCAAATTTCTAGCGGAGCATAATTGGTATTCAATACCAACACGGCTCTATTTAAAAGACTTCCATTTTTTGATATGTTATGTATACTCATTTTTTTAAATCTTCAGCCACCCGCCTACACCAAGACCACGGCGGGCAGGCAAAGGGCATAGAGAAAAACTTTTAGCTCAAAAAACCATAAACTCATGAACTTATAAACTTTTCAATGCTCACAGCATAGAAAAATAAGTCGCGTAAATTACGATTGAATTTAGGACTTTTCTCATCAATACTTTCTTCCTGAACAAAGCCGCGCGCATTGATAAAATTCAGACCGTTCGTTGATATTACAACATGACTAACTCCATCGTTCTCACCAAAAAATAGTAAATCTCCTGTTTGGATATTTTCTTCATTAATTTTATCGTCAGCAAAGAATTCTGCTTGTTTATTTGAGTCACGTGGCAGTTCAATTCCAACCGCTTTGAATACCGTTTGCACTAATCCAGAACAATCTATTCCATAAGGTGTTTTTCCTCCCCACATATATGGAGTGCCTAAAAATCGGATAGCGGTTTTGACAATTTCTTTTCTATTATTTTGCTTCCGATTTATTCCAAAATTATTATTACTAAAACCACTACGCCCGTCTGGCAAAATTATTTTGTATCCATTTTGCTGGTGTTCAGCTTGTGCATTACAGCCAAATACCAAATTACTAATTATTTTATCTTTTTCAGGCGATAGTACCGTACCAAATATATCTTGCATAACCAATGTCGGATTATATTCAACTTTACTATCAATACCGTAAAAATAGTACATCCACCCTTCATAACCATCCCACTGCCTTATATGATACCACTTATCAGTAGAATCAATTATCCGGCATGATTCCCCCATCAGCGCTTGGGTTATAACTGCAGAGTTATGCGATGGTTCTTTGTAAACATTGGCAACTGCTGTATTTATAATAAAATATGACATAATTTAAAGAGAGAATTTGCTACAGAGAGCGCAGAGAAAAAAATAGTAATTATATCAAATAGATTAACCACAAATTTGACGAATTACACTAATTTTGAAAAATATTTAATTATAATTCTTAAATATTAAATTTTATCTTCGTGCTCTATGTCTTCATGGTAAATATAATTTCAGCTTTCAGCTTTCTGATTTTTCCTTTAGTTTTAGTCAGTTATTTTAAATCATTAAAGGTTGTTTGTGGAAGGGAAGTCCGTGCAAATCGGGCACAGTTCCCGCTACTGTAATCACAAGATACATTCACAATGCCATTACCCAGACGAGTCGGGGTGAGAAGGCGGATGTCATCGTTAACACGTAAGTCAGGAAACCTACACAACTTCCCGTTATTGACGTACTTACGGGTCATAAGTCGTGATAAAATCCGATTGGCAAGTGCTAATCCATTCACGACAAACCCCAAATAAATTGAGGTTTGTTATGTTCAAACAAGGAATAATAGTTTTATTATTCAGCACATATGCGATAGCGGATGTACCAATAACAGGTCAGGTATTTTCAGCAAACGGAAATCCCTTGGCATATGCCGTCATAGCTGATTTCACACGTCAAAATTGGATAATTGCCGATGAAAACGGCCAATTCAATTATCATTTTTCCACCGGTATCGGCGATACATTAAGCGTTTCACGTTATGGTTATCAAACAACTAGTTTTGTTATTTCTAATGAATCATTTTATACATTGTCACTTATTCCAAAGCCTATTAAACGAAATGATGTAACTGTCTCTGGAGAAAATCAAAATTTCATTGGACAAACTACCAATACTTATCGCGGGAATATAGGTAATGATAATCAACAAAACGTATTTCAACAAATTCCCGGAATTACAATCCGCTCTTATGGAGGCAAAGCCGGAATTCTGAATTTGAGCACTAACGGATCTCCATCTGTCAATACAAAAATCTTATTGGATGATATTGATTTGACATGTTCTCAAAACGGTGAAACCGATCTTTCGCAAATACCGGAAACCTTTATTAGTAAAATAACAGTCGTTAACTCTCCAGGTATATTTTACGGCTCCGGAGCAGTAGATGGTGTATTGAGGATTTCTCCACAAAATCAGCAAACCATTTTTTCTACATCAATGGGTAGCTACGGTTTTGGTTCATTTTCAGGTAATATTAGTAAGAATTGGAATAAGTGGTCAGCAAATTTATCTGCAGGCTACTTAAAAGATGATGGTAATTTCAAATACTTGAGTGAAGATTCTAGAGTAATAAGATCAAACAATGATTTTGAAAGACAATTTATTTCACTCAATACAACAGGAAGATTATCAGATAAATCTAATCTAAACGCAATGCTATTGGAATCACGGCAAGAACGTGGAGTTGCAGGTTCTATTAATTGGCCATCACCAGAAGCAAGGCGTAATGATAATTTACAAATTGGTTCTCTAATTTTTAATCAATTACATACGAATGGCTATTCTAAAGTTCAGTTCAGTTATCGCAGAAGTTTGGAAAACTATGATGACCCAAACCCGTTGTGGCCTATAGAAAGTGAGCATGAAGTGCGTGGAACTGCTTTAAAATTTCAACATCATAGTAATATCTGGAATAATATCACCGGTACATTTTTATATGAAGGGAAATTGCAAAAATTAGAAAGTACGGATGTTGGTAACCGTGTGCGAAATACCAATTCAATAGCTTCGATTATTACAATTCCTTTTTCGTATAATTTTAATATTATTCCCGCACTGCGATTAGACCGTGCTGGAAGTAATCGGTTTCAACCAACAGTTGACCTACGTTTAACCTATAATAATCTAAAAAACTCTGAAATTGAATATCATTATGGCACTGGATTCCGTTATCCTACATTTAATGATTTATATTGGCAACCAGGTGGGAATCCCGATTTAAATCCTGAGAAATCTCAGTATCAGATAATAAAATATAAATTATATTTAAATAACAATTATTTAGATAATATTTATTTCAATATAGGTGATAGATATACTGACTGGCTCATCCAATGGGTACCTATAGATGAATCATCTTTTGTTTGGCAGCCACAAAATATTGCCAGTTCCCGTCGGACAAATTTTACTGTAGGAAGCCAAATTAATTTAGAGAATTTACCATTTCAAATCGCTATGCATGCGACATATCAAAAAACCAGAGATATTTATTTGAAAAAACCACTTCTCTATGCACCGGAATTCATCGGATATGCGGGATTGATTTATTTATCGTCCATCTTCCAAATATCATTAAATGCTCATTATACTGGTGGAAGAATTTCATCTTACAGTTATCCTAATGACGAACTACTTCCATCTTATATTCAAACTAATGCAACAATACAATATCAATTGCCGATATTTGGTAATCAATTATTGTTATTGTTAGATATAAACAATATTTTAGATAAACAATTTGAATCAATCGCTGGTTATCCGGAACCTGGCAGAACAATACGATTAGGTTTAAAATATATTTTATCTGATAAATGATTTTACTTAGTAGAAAAAATCTAATTTCTTAATATTGTGTTATAATTATGCAACCTAAATCCAATATAGCAGCATTTTTTGACTTCGATGGAACCCTAGTTAGCGTCAATAGCAGTAAGATTGGCTTTAAATGGCTATATGAGCATGATATGCTGCCCAAAAGATTCATTTTAAAAGTAATGATCGCTGTTTTTTTAAATCGTAGAAATATTATATCAGAAAAACAAATGGCAAACGTAATGATCACTTTTTACAAAAACAAAAAACTTGCTGATTTTGAGGTAGGAGCAAATGAATTCTATTTTGATTATTTAAAACCACATTTAGCGTCCAAAGTAATGGAAAAGTTCGAGTTACATAAGAAAAATGGGCATATTATTGTACTCGCTTCCGGTTCTATACGCTATTATTTAGAACCTGTTGCTAAAGATCTTGGTATTCATCATTTAATTTGTACTGACTTAGAGGAAAATTCTAATGGATTGCTAACAGGCAAAGCAAAAGGACAAGTTTGTATAGGTAATTATAAAAAGGAACTAACGCTAAAATTAGCTGATGAACTAGATATTGATTTGGAAAATTCCTATGCTTATGGTGACAATCAAGCTGATATTCCTTTGTTAAAATTGGTTGGTAACCCTGTAGTCGTTAGTCCAACTCCTAAACTGAGAAAAGTCGCTCAAAAAAATAATTGGCCAACACTGTAAACTGTCAACAAATAAATTCCCGCGGGACGATTACATCCGTGGCTTCCTTAAATACAAATATGTCCATGGGAATAATACACGTACTATAGTTCTTAACCAATAAATAGGCCAAAGGATTCCGGCATGCCGCTTGGCAAAAATCATCCATTCTTTAGCAGGCGGCACACCATGCGGAGTGTTCATTTTCTTTCTTCGTTCTTTTAAACTCAATCTTGTATCAAAAATTGTACCTTCAATTGGATTTGAAGAACACGTTCCCATAATTTCCGGTGCCACCCATGACTCGAATCCTGCATATTTTGCACGTAATCCATAGTCAAAATCACCACTATGTTGCTTACTAAATTCCGAACTGATATTTCCAATCTCTTTGACTATATTCTGCGGAATTAATACCACATTTCCATTAAAAGTATCACATAGTTGAGGTTCTGTTTTATTCTCTAATAATGTAAATTTGAGCGGCTGTAATTTACTTTTTTGGTTTCTGCCACCATAAATTACTTCTCCCGTTTCAATATCCTTAATTGTTCCTGCCGCAATTACATCTCCGCCTATTTTTTGCTTCATGTTTTTTGATGTTTCAAGCAATAATTTTACTGCATCAGAATATAAAAAAGTATCATCATTCAACCATAAATAATAGTCATAATCATTTTTCATCGCTTCTGAAAAAGCTAACCGCATTCCACCATTCCAGTAAAGCAATCCATCGCCCTGCAATACTTTCACTTGCGGAAAGGTTTGCTTAACAGCATCGCCGGTGCCATCAGTACTACCGTCGTCGACTAAGTATATCGATAAATCTATTTCACTGATTACATCCTGATTCATTAAATTTGTCAGACTGCTAACCGTTTTTTCTTTACGATTATGACAAGTTAAAATTGCCGCAATGGATACTTTTGATTTTTCCATATTAATTCTCAAAATTCCACATAATATTAAATGTAACGAAGCGACTCATCGGCGGAAAATTATTGCTATTAATGATAAATAAATAATTTTCATCTAAATTAGGAAATAATTGATTTGTAATTGATTCAGCAGTTTGCAAAATATTATTTACTTTCCAAAGTATAGTCATGTTAGATATTTTTGCTGAAAACTCCAAATTGAATACCCAATAATCAGGCAATGCTAAATTTATATCATCGGTTATGTATGGTCCGTAATGAAATCCTTCATATCCTAAATTCTGATGATGATTTAAATACGCATCACCCCACAACCGCATCGTTGCTAACAGATTCTTTTTAAATAATTTTTCAGTTACTATCAAACCGACCTGTATTCTATCACCAATACCATCACTATACAAATTATGTTCAAATGCATGGCGGTACTGTGCATCAATTTTCCATTCTCTAAAAATTGGCATTTGTGTAGATAATGAACCACTAAGTAAATTATTGGAAATATCAATTAGTTCATCATTAAAATAATATTTATGAATTAAGTTTTTATTTTGAATATAAAAATAATCAATACTTAAATTGATCGGCATTTTTTTCCAATTTATTTGTGCATCAGCATGAACAGTGAGCCACCGCTCAAAATCGTTTTCATCTGTTACTTTCCATAAAAACAGATGCTTTGGAACAGCTTCATATTTTAAGTAAGACTGCCACCGCATTTTACTTCCATCAATTGAATGCGCTCTAACATTAAAGTAAGGAATCAGTTCCTCTTGTGCAATAGTCGTTCCAAGTTTAATTCCAATAGATTGCTTTTCCCAACCACCATATATTGTTGACCACAATCTATTTTTTTTCGTTGTATCTACTAAAGAAAATCCTTGCTTATCTAACTCAATTCCCAGTTTCAGCACAGTTGAATTTGTGATATCCTTGATAATAAATTGATTTAAATGAATACGATTTAAGTATGCTATAGTTGAATCAAAATTCATTTTGTAATATTGTTGAAAAAACGCTCCATGAACATTGTACTTCCAATCGGTAAAATCCTTGGAATAACCAATTCCGACAGATACAATTTTTTCTTTATGAATGAAATCTGCCGGATCACTCAAATTCAATCTGCTGTCAGTAATTAAGTGTCCAATTGAAATCTCTAAATTTTCATCCTTATCTTTTGATGAATAATCTAAATAGTATGATTGTTGCAGAGGATTATTACTACCTTGTGGATCTGTATATTGACCATAAGGTCCTTTATAAGTTCTTTTAAATCCATTTAGAGATATTACGCGGTTTTTTTCTGCAAATTCAGTATCGATTTCTAACTGATCGTATAAAAAATCACCACGATAATAATCGATTCTACTTTTTATCTGTGATGAATCAGGGAAAGAATGCAGACCATGATAAAAATCACCTGTGTTTAATAATTCAAAATTGTTTTTATATGATGAACCAAAACGAGTAGGATAATTAGCAAATGTTCCATCAATTAACAAGACGCCTAATGTCCAATCCTGATTCCACATTAGTAGTCCATTATTGGATATAACACCATATTGCCCGCTCCAATCGTAAGGAATATCATCACTTTGTCCAAATAACATCGCAATAAATAAAACAATAATTATCAAATACTTATTCATGCTAAATGCTTTACGACACTTGGTACTCCAATCGCAAAGACAATTGCGTTGGATATTTGATGTAAAATTGTAAACCCTATACCTGAAATATAAATTCCAATAGTTTGCGGCCAATCAAATCCAGCACTAAACGGATAACTCAATGTTGTTAATGAATCAAATATAAATGTCAATACAAAACCGGTAATCGCTAAACTCGCAATTCTTTTAATAGAAAATTTCCTTTTAAAAAACAAAGGTCGCATTAATCCGCCCACTGCTCCGATAATTATCATAGAAAAGACTTGCGACATTAATAATGGTGGAAAAACAAGCCCTGAACCAAAAGGGTTCAAGACAGAAAATATTAATTCTGCTGTCCCACCGACTAGTACTCCCCACCTAACTCCAAGCGTGAGTCCTGCCAAGAAAACAATTACGGTTATTAATTCAACATTTGGAACCATTAATAATGAAAATCCCAAACCAATTGCTAATGCCGTGAAAATTGATGCGCGTACTAATTTATTTAGATCCATTGTCCTCACTTGCTAATTCATCTTTCAAGATTGGAATCCGAAAATAATTTCGTCGGGAAGTCCATTTTCCTTCCTCAACATCCTCATCAATTGATTTCTTCATCAAATTCATTTTGGCATCCATATTATCAATTAAATGTAAAAGTAACGCTTCCATAAATTTTGGTTTTTTTGGACTTTGCAAGTCATATTGCCCTTGATGTGACAAAATTAAATGTTCCACTTTTTGTAACAAATCAGGGGGGAAACCTTTTATTTTGTTCGCTGCGTTTACAGCGATATCTCTGCCCAAAACTATATGTCCTATCAAATTGCCTTCATCAGAATATGATGCTTCCAATTCGGAAGTGATTTCCTTTACTTTTCCGATATCATGTAAAAATACGCCTGTCATTAATAAGTCAATATCCACTTCATAATGTATTGCTAAGGAGGTCCCTATTTGTACCATTGATAATGTATGTTCCAACAAACCAGAGCGATAATTATGATGCATAACTACGGAAGCTGGGTGTGTTAATAATTGACTTTCATATTCTTTATAAATTGAAGAAACAAGCATTTTTAAATACTTATTGTTAATCTTCTTAATGTAGACTGTCAAATCTTTCCACATCTGCTTTGGATCACTCTTTGAGGAAGGCACAATTAATGCCGGATCATATCCATAACGACCATAATCTTGTACTGATGCTACAGTAATTTTTTTTATGTTAAGTTGTAATTTATCAAGATAAAAATCCACTTGTCCGGCTATTACCACCGCATCACCCGCGGAGAACTTATCTTGAAATTCGCTAACATCTTTCCAAAGTTTAGCAGTTATTCGACCGGTTTTATCGCGCAATACTAAGTCTAAATATAAATCTCCGCTGCGTGTATTTCTTAAGTGTTTCTCCACACAAAGGAAAAACCCTCGAATATCAGCTCCCTCTTTGAACTCACTAATTTGAGTAATGGCTTTCATATATTTTTATTCCAAGTGTTGCCTGAATTTATAATTAATTTATGTGAACTTTATAGCTTCAATTATCTAAATTTATTAATGGAAATCGAAATAACAATCGAGCAAGTATCATATAATAATGAAAAACAAACCCGTATTTTAAAAGCGTGCTTGGAAACTTGGTTTAAGAATCCAAAAGATTTAAACCTTACGGCTCCGCAAATGACTTATCCTTTTAATTTTAATCGATGGATAGCTGATTCTTATTCAAAGCAAAACACACTAACTTTTATTTTGAAAAAAGAAGACCGGATTATCGGTTATATGAGTTTCCAACTTCAACCAAAAAATGATTTCATTCATCTATTTCATGTTTTTGTTGATCGTGCTTTCAGAGGTAAAGGATTGAGTAAACTACTTGTACAACACTCAATATCTTATGCTACAAAAAATGATATTTCTACTATAACATTATTTGTAAATCCAAATAATCAATTAGCCATCAAATCATATGAATCATTTGGATTTACCGACGTTGGTTATAGCAAAACTGGCAGTTTAAAAATGCAATTAAAGATTAACAATTCTAAAAATCAGTAGAAACACTTATTCCACTCCAGGTATGATTTTCATGGGAAGATTTTTTCCAAATTCCTAAACTAGTAGCCATGTAACCATTTATTGATAAATTATTAATTAATCGATAGGATAATTCAAACCCTGTCTGAAAATTATTTAAACAATATATCTCTTCAACAAATCCAAAATCGAATCCGCCTAACAAAAATGGAGTTAGGCCAAGTCGTTCATTTTGAACCGGAATATTGAATTCTAATAATAATTCTAGAAATGATCCTTCAGCTTCAAAAGAATAAACATTCACCAATGTTGGAGTAAGCCAATTGATTTTATTATATGATAATTCCGTATAAAATTCTTCATCGCTTGAGTCATCATGTAAAAATTAAAGATCAGTTAAACCGAAACTTATTGCAATATCTGGTAAATTGAACGAGAAACCCGCGGAAACCTGCAATTCTCCATAATCGCTATTTAATCCTGAACCATACTACATATTTATGTCGAACCAATGGAACTAAATGTCAGAATTAAATGATGATAATCCGCCATTTGCTAAATTGCACCTACCTTCAGAAATATATTTACTGTCAAAAGAATTGCTGAATGATAGTTCCGTATTATTAAATGTTAATTGTGCAATCAATCCTTCAAAACTCAGTATAAACACGGCAATTGATGAGTATATTTTTATTGTATTTATAATTCTCATTTCATTCCTACATAGATTTTTTCTGTTTCTTCATTATTCCCGGTATAGGACAATTCTCACATTTAGAATTATTTTCTGAATGTGACAATTGATTAATAATTATTTTTAATACATAAATAAATGCCACAACTCCGATTAAAATTGCTAATATGTTTTGCATCAGAACTTACCTATTAGAGTACCACCTTGGTAAACAATAAATGAAGCAAAATAAGGCGATAGGAAAAATATGCTAAGCTAGTCATATACGCAATCATAATTAACGGCCACTTCCAAGAATTTGTTTCATGTCGCACAATCGCAAAAGTAGCCATACATTGTGCTGCATATACAAAAAATACCAGAAGAGATATTGCTACGAGTGTTGAAAATACAGGTAACCCGGTTTTTGGATTAATATCATTTTTCATAGATTCGGATAAGCTTACCATATTTTTCCCATCGCCTTCAACGTTATAAATAGTCGCTAAAGTACTGATAATAACTTCGCGCGCTGCGAATGATGTAATTAGTCCAACTCCAATTTTCCAATCAAATCCCAAAGGTTTGATAATGGGTTCAATAGCATGACCTATTTTGCCGGCATAGCTGTTATGAATCGGATTAACTATTTCACTTCTGCTCTGAATTAGATTTATTGGGGTAATCAGTAATATCAGTTGTGGTTACTTTTGGAAATGAAAGCTAAAAACCATAGTACAATTGAGACCGCCATAATTATTTTACCGGCATTAAATAAAAATAGTCTCCCGCGCATATATACCTGATGGAAAACCGATCGCATTAGCGGTATTCTATAGGGTGGTAATTCCATCACAAACGATGATTGACCTTTTACATTAATAAATTTGCTAAATATTTTTGCAATTACAAATGCAGTGAATGTTCCTAAAAAATACATCAGAATTAATGTCAAACCTTGCAGATTTAATAATCCAAATATTTTGTGCGCTGGAATAAAAGCGCCTATCATCAACGCGTAAACCGGCAGTCTCGCACTGCAACTCATCAAAGGCAGTACCATAATTGTTGTTAAACGCTCTTTCCAACTATCAATTGTACGAGTTGCCATTATTCCGGGAATTGCACAAGCGTATCCGCTCATTAGCGGTAAAACCGATCTACCATGGAGACCAATCTTTGTCATAAATTTGTCTAACATAAATGCCACGCGTGACATATATCCCGAATCCTCAAGCATGGTCTGTTATGAATCGAATTAACTATTTTAATTTGCTCTGTATTGGATTTATTAGAGTTATCAGTAATATCTGTGGTTACTTTTGGAAATGAAACTAAAAACCATAATACAATTGAGACAGCCATAATTATTTTACCGGCATTAAATAAAAATAGTCTCCCGCGCATATATACCTGATGGAAAACCGATCGCATTAGCGGTATTCTATAGGGTGGTAATTCCATCACAAACGATGATTGACCTTTTACATTAATAAATTTGCTAAATATTTTTGCAATTACAAATGCAGTGAATGTTCCTAAAAAATACATCAGAATTAATGTCAAACCTTGCAGATTTAATAATCCAAATATTTTGTGCGCTGGAATAAAAGCGCCTATCATCAACGCGTAAACCGGCAGTCTCGCACTGCAACTCATCAAAGGCAGTACCATAATTGTTGTTAAACGCTCTTTCCAACTATCAATTGTACGAGTTGCCATTATTCCGGGAATTGCACAAGCGTATCCGCTCATTAGCGGTAAAACCGATCTACCATGGAGACCAATCTTTGTCATAAATTTGTCTAACATAAATGCCACGCGTGACATATATCCCGAATCCTCAAGCATGGTCATAAAAAATACTAATATTAAAATTTGCGGTAAAAATATTAATATTGCTCCTACTCCACCAATAATACCTTCAACAATTAAATCACGTAAAATCCCCACGGACATAATATCTAAAATGTAATTACCAATTAATCCGATTCCTGTGTCAATCCAACCCATCGGATAGGCTGACCAAGTAAAAATTGATTGAAATATGGATACCAATAATGTAATAAAAATTATTGGACCGAAAATTCGGTGTGTAAGAATATTATCTAATTTTTCACTACGTGATTTTCTTTTTAGAACATCCACTTCTTTCTTTTCAGACTGTTGCAAAAGATTATCCAACCAATTGTATCTAATAGTAGCTTCCAAAGTACGGTGATTTAAACCGGCTTTATTCACAACTTGGACAGCTTCTTCCCTAAGTTTCTCAATTCCACTTACAATCTCAGCATTAAAATAATGATGCCCGCTATGTGGTGGACGATATAAATCAACTGCTGACTGCCTTGTAATTAATCGCAGAGCTTGAACCCTTGCTATACGTGGTGTGTAATCGAATTGTTGTTGTAAATATTCAACAAGAGGAAGTAAATACTCATTGACTTCCACATGCGAAGAAAATAGCATTTTACTTTTTAGCGGGCTTCGAATTGTCATAGTAGTTTGAATAGCATTTTTTAATTCGTTTATTCCCCATCCTTCTAATGCAGACATCGGCACAACTGCTGAAAATCCAAACTTATCTTTTAAGACATTAAATTCCGGTAACACAATTTTCTCATTTACGCGATCCATCATATTTAAAGCTAAAATGACGGGAATTCCTAAATCCAATAATTGTGTCGTTAGATATAGATTCCTGCTTAGGTTGGTAGCATCAACAACTGAGATAATAACGGCCGGTTTGTGAATTCCATGAATCCAATCCATAACCTGCTCAGCAACAACACGCTCATCAATTGATTCCGGTGTTATACTATATGTACCGGGTAAATCCAGAACATTTACTTGTTCATCACTATCACTTTTTAATTTACCGCTTTTCTTTTCAACAGTAATCCCTGGATAATTAGAAACTTTCTGAGACATTCCGGTTAGATGATTAAATATTGCTGTTTTACCGCAATTGGGATTTCCTATTAAGGCAACATATTTTTGATTTGTCACCTTAGGATTCATGTTTTTTTACCTTAATATTTTCGGCATCTTTCATTCGTATTGATACATGATAATTACGAATTTTCAATTCTACCAATCCTTTCCATGGCGCATACTTCACAATCCGAATTTGTATTCCCGGGACAAAACCCATTTCAACTAGGCGGCTTTGCAATTCCATTCCACCCGTGAATCCAATAATTGTGGCAATATCTCCAGGATTAAAATCCGCTAAAGAATTCATCTATTGGCAGTCTTTACAAATTCCAAACAGCTGATGTCTATTATCAAGAAGTGTAAATCTATATTGCTTCGCTATCTCGTTTTGTAATTCCTCAATTTCATCATTATAAAATTCAACAATTTTACCACATCTTGTGCAAACTAAATGGTCATGGTGTAAATACTTCTCATTGTGTTCAAATCTTGCCCGTCCATCTCCAATATCTAGTTTATCAATTAATTTATTTTTTACTAATACATCTATTGTTCTATAAACCGTCGCTCTTGATATACCTAATCCACGTTTCCGAAGTGTAAAAAAGATCTCTTCCGCATCACGATGTTCATCTGATGAACATAGCTCATTCCATATTTCTTGTCTTTGTCGGGTGTATCTTAAGCCTTCTTTTTGAAGAGTTTCTTTGAGTATTTGCATCGTTATTATTGTTTTATTGAGATTAAGTCTCATTAATATTAAAGAGTTCTAAACTGAAAAAACAAGGTAAAAAAGATAATAGAATCGTTTTGGATTAATCTAAACAATAAAGGACATTAAAAATGTCCTTTATAATTATGTACGCATTAATTAATATTAATCATTTCCATTCATTTTTTTGAGATTTGCATATTTTACAATTAATTTTTTCTTCAATCCATCGCTAAATACAACCCCAACACGTTGGTTTTCCCCTGTTCCGCTAAGTGCTTTAATAACACCAACACCAAAAATTGCATGTTCAACATTGTCGCCAATCTTGAAATCGTCAAAAGCTGTAACAGTTCTTGTTTTACTAACTTTGATTCTACCGGGTTTGGATTTTATCATTTTTCTTGTAAGAGCAGATGAAAACTGTATCTCTTCGAGATATTCTTCCGGAATTTCTCTTAAAAAACGCGACATTAATCCAATATCATACTCAGCTCCCATACGTCTTCTATGAGTCGCGTATAAAAGATATACACGGTCTTTTGCACGAGTTAATCCCACATAAAATAGTCGTCGTTCTTCTTCTAATTCTTTGCGACTATCTAAAGAACGATATAAAGGAAAGAGTCCATCTTCCAGTCCTGTCAAAAATACAATGGGAAATTCCAATCCTTTAGCACTGTGCAGGGTCATCAATGTTACGCGATTATCTTGATCGTTCCATGAATCAATATCAGTTAATAATGATACTTCCTCAATAAATCCCTTTAATCCACCTTCACGATTACGGGCAATATAGGCGTCCACACTATTGAACAATTCTCGAATATTTTGATAGCGTTCCAGTTCTTCAGGATCATTAGAATTCTTAAAATAATTTAAGATCCCAACTTCCTCGCTTAATGCGGCGATTAATTCCCGCGCGTCAAGTTTATCAATTAAATCATGATATTTTATTATAATCTTATGAAACGCTTTTAACGAATCTGCCTGCTTACCACGTATATCCATCCCAGATGAATCGGCTAATATTTCAAAGAGTTCCTTGCCGATTTCTTCCGCTTTTTGGACACATTTATTTACGGTTTTTATTCCAATTCCTCTAGGTGGAAAATTTACAACTCGCCTAAGAGAAACTGTATCTTTCAAATTCACTATTAAGCGTAAATAAGCCAACATATCCTTCACTTCCTTGCGTGCATAGAATCGGATTCCACCAACAATATTATACGGGATTCCCATACGCCTAAAACTATCTTCCAATGCACGAGATTGAGCATTGACACGGTATAAAACAGCAAAATCACTAAATGTTCGTTTATTTAATTTTATTTCTTTTTCCAAAGCAGATACGACAGCATCAGCTTCTTCAAGCTCATCCATAGTTCGGATAAATCCCAATTTTTCACCTATGCCATTTACCGAGTATAATTCTTTTGCTGTTCGATCAACATTGTTCTTAACCACAATTGTTGCGGCATCCAAAATATTCTGCGTTGAACGATAATTTTTCTCTAGCGTAAAAACTGTACTATTCGGAAAGACTTTCTCAAAATCCAAAATATTTCGAATATTCGCACCACGCCATCCATAGATAGATTGATCATCATCGCCAACCACACAAATTTGCTGATGTTTTTCAGCTAGTTTACTTACTAATAAAAACTGAGGAAGATTTGTGTCTTGATATTCGTCAACTAATACATATTTCCATTTTTTTTGATATGAAGATAATATTTTGGGGTATTTTCTGAACAACTCAAGAGGTAATAACAAAAGATCATCGAAATCTACAGCATTATTTTTACGAAGACCTTGCTGATAGGCAGGATATACTTCCGCTAATTTTTTTTCTACTATCGTTCTAGCTTTTTGATCGATTTCATCTTGTGACATCATCTGATTTTTAAATAAACTGATTTGAGAGGAAATTCCCTTAGGAGTCATTATTGTTTTTGAAATATTAAGTTTTTCTAAAGTAATTCTTAATAAATCTTGTTGGTCAGTTCTGTCGTATATGACAAAATCGTTTGTATATCCTAAATGATGTATATTTTTACGCAATATTCGAGCACAAATTGCATGAAAAGTTCCAATGGAGATATCATTTGGGGAATTGTCAAGTAATTTGCCAATTCTCAATCGCATCTCTTGGGCAGCTTTATTTGTAAACGTAACTGCTAAAATATCTTCAGGATTATACAATCCCTCTCGAATCAAATAATAAATTTTATGCGTTAAAACACGGGTTTTACCACTACCGGCACCTGCAAAAATTAGTACAGGACCTTTTGTTGCTTCCACAGCCGATCTCTGAGTTCTATTTAAGTTTTTTAGACTCATTGTAGTGAATTATCCTTGAACTGCAAGTCGTCGTACTTTTTGAAATTCGCGCTTCGCTTGATTATGTTCATCAAAGGTTCTAGTAAAAGTGTGATACCCATCGCCTCTAGCGACAAAAAATAAATAATCATTGTCATCAGGATAAAGTGCAGCAAAAATGGAAGCCTTACCGGGATTGTCGATAGGTCCGGGCGGAAGACCTCGATATAAATACGTATTATACGGAGATTCAATTTTTAAATCAGATAAACTCAAACGCCGCGGTTCATCCCTAATAATATATTGAATTGTTGGATCCGCTTGTAACGGCATTCCTTTTTTCAACCGATTATGATACACAGCAGAAATTATGGCACGCTCGCTATCAAAAATCGCTTCCCCTTCAATGATAGATGCCAGAGTTAGTACTTCATTTATAGTGAATCCAATTTGTTCAGTACGTTCGCGAAGGTCATCTTTATAGACAACATTGAACTCTGTTACAATTTGTCTAAGTATTTCTTTCGGATCACTTTCACTTTCTAAAAATAAATATGTGTCGGGGAATAAATAGCCTTCCAAAGATCTTGCTTCTAGTCCAAGTTCAATTATGAATTGTTCATCATAGCATAATGAGGATAATATTTCTGAACTCAAATTCATCGATTCGGAAATTGCTTGCGTAACCTGAGATATTGTCCAACCTTCCAATAAAGTAATCCTTATCATTTCAGGATTACCACGCACCAACTGTTTAATAATTCTATAGTTATTTTTTGCGTTTTTGAATGCAAATATTCCAGCCGGTATTTTATCACCATATCCCATTAGGCTGGCAGTGGTAATGAACATGTTTTCATTTGTAACTATATTTTTTTCTGTCAATATACCAGTTATTTGTGCAAGTGTAGAACCTTTAGGAATATTTACCTTAATTTTAGTGTCAATATTATTTTGTGGCCATAATAAAAGTATTGTACCTATTGCAACAAGACAAATAAGTATGCCCAACATAGTTAACATTATTATGCGAATTATATTATTTTTTGGGAATTTTTTTACCATTTTTGAGGCGCAAAATTACATTCTAATATTAGGCAATGTCAATTTATGTAATAAATATTAATATGCATTTGCAACCATGTTAAAATCATTTGGTTAAGCATACCACATATATTAATTTTGACGCCACTATGAGCGATAAAAAACAATCAAAAGTTGTTCATTTATTTGAAGGATGGGCATTTAAAAAAATTAATTACTTAATATTTTTAATTGGATTATTGCTTATAGTGTTTGGTTATATTATTATGGCATTGGGTGAAGTTGACAGCTTCCAAAGCATTACCCTCGCTCCAATATTGCTATTTTTGGGATATGTTGTAACTATTCCAGCAGCACTAATATACCGCACTAAGAAATAATTTTTGGGATCGTAGTTCAGTTTGGTTAGAACGCCGGCCTGTCAAGCCGGAGGTCGCGGGTTCGAGCCCCGTCGATCCCGCTCTTCAGAAACCCTTGTTTATCGACGATAAAGTAGGGTTTTTCTTTATTGGTGGGTTTAGTCTGGATTGGTCTCGTTTTGTCTCAAAATAGCAACCTAATAGCAACCTGCTATTTAATGTCGCTTCGTACATTTCCGAATATTCAACTTGTAAAGACTGAATTAATCCTGCATAATGTTTCTCAGTTACTTTTACACTTGAATGACCAAGAAACCTGCTTGCAGCAAAAATATCACGTGTTGCTACATAATACCAAGCACCAGCAGTCTTGCGCAGTGTGTGAGTCGATGCGTTTTTAATTCCAGCTTTATTAAATACGTATTTTACTCTATTATAAACCATATCTCTTGTAAAACAGAATGGTGCAGTATTATCATATTTACGACTATTAAATATTGCTCTCATTGTATCGGTATTAGGTATTGTTCTGCTTTTAAAGAATTTAGTCTTAGGAAACCCAATCGAATCTTTTTTAATACAATCCCAAGTAAATGCAGGATAAAGAATTTCACTCGTCCTTGCTCCTGAAAATAAATAAATGAGCACTAAATCACAAGCATCCTTTTGAAATGTATCATTTATATCCAACTTGTTAAGAGTCACCTTGAGTAATTGCAATTCATCTTCATTTAAGAATCTGACATCCGTATCTCTAACCGATATTGTTGGTACATCAATAAAAGGTGAAATACTTAAATATCCTCTATCAACCGCAAATTTAAAGATTGTCCTTAAGTTGCGAAGATTTGTATTGATTCCTTCGGGAGAATATCTCTTTTCCCTTCTGTATACCTTAAATGCTTCTATATCCATTGATTTGATTCTATTAATATGGAAGTTTTTTAATTCAGGTCTAAAGTCAATTAAAGCATACATTGAGCACTTGTATCTATCAAGTGATTCTTGTTTCATACTACCTGAATCAACCTTTAATTGTCTATCATTGCTGAATATTTCCCATAGTCTTTGAAGTGTAGGATTGCTTTTTTCCATCTCAGGTGCTGTTTCAATTCCCGAGTGTATTCTGTCTCTCTTTGCAAGCAACTGTCTCCTGTGCAGAACAGCGTCCCTTTCGGTACCGTAAAATGTGATTTGATGTCTTTGCCTATTATGGTCATAGAAATCAATAACGAATGAACCTGATTTCTTACCTGGCCTAACTCCATTGTAACGGTATTGTTTACGATTTATGGATGAAGACATAATTTATCTCCTCCTTTCCTTTTCTTTAATATAACCTTTTGTTTGTAGCCAATCTTCAACGATGTACCATACCTGATGGTTGAGTGTCCGTTTCTCATTATAAGCAATATCATCTACTAAATCCCACAAGCGATTAGGCATCCTGATTGGTCTACTCTTAGTTTCTTCTTGTTTTTTTCTTCCCATAATGTTTAAATGTATAATATAATTATACTATTTAGCAACAGATTTCTCATATATATTCGATATTGACTGATATTCAATTTTTAACTTCTCAATTTCTGAAATTGGTATTCTTACTAATCGTCCGTACTTTGCAAAACAAATTTTTCTATCTCTTATCAGATTCCTGAAAAACTGTTCAGAGCAATCGATTAACTCTGCTGCAGTGGAAACACTTAAGTATTTCTCGTTTGGTGAGCCACACAGTACACAGAATTGCTTTTTACGCTTCGCAGTCATACTTTAGTACAAACTTACCATTCACTTTCTTTTGTGTCTAACCGCTCCTGCTCACTCTCAACATATACTTCAAAATCACGTTTGTGGTCTTTATCCCACCAGTCCATCTTTTCAACCTGTGTAAGATACCTCTCAATAGCATTGGTATAGTACTCACCCGAAACAAGCGGATAAGATTCAATCATTTCTTCCATATAAGACCGAGCAGTTAATACCCTGACTATATCTTCTCGGGTTAGATTCTTTTCCTTTGTATTCTCTTGGGTTATATTACTTTCTATTAGATTAGATTTAATTGCGCGTGAAGTTTCTCGTTTTTTTCTCGTAATATCTTCAGTATTACAAAAAGGGCAATCAGGACATCCACCAAATTCTTTAGGATGGTCAATTCTTTGTTTTAAATACCAACCTGTTTTAAACCACAAAGGAAAATGTAAATATGGTATATCGTCAATTTCATATTCACATAAGACTTCGTCTTTAGTTAGTTTTTTAATTATATCTTTAATCCACTTTTCGGTGATTTCTTTATAGGTTGGGAATATAATTGATTTAATATTTGAGATATCATACCATAACCTACCGAAATCATCAGCATTGCAAGCCAGTCCAATTAATAGATATCTTTCCTCAATTTTATATTTTGCTAATTTGGGTTCATTAAAAAAATTCTGTCTGATTAATCTCGCATTTGCCATTTTAATTCTCCCTATTAATTATTATAAAAGTTGTTTGATTTTTGCCCAAATACGGCGATTTAAATACTTTTGTAGAAACATACGTTGAAGTCAGAATTGGGTTTTTATCTTCAACAATATGAGGACTTAGACTATGCACTTTTTCGCCTCTTAAGTCTTTTATGTTCCCTCTTGGCTTGTTGCTTTCTTTCATTAGCACATTTAGTGCAATACTTCTGATTATTCTTCATATCAGGAGTTGGCTTTTTACATCCTCTGCAGTGTCTAACTAACTTTAATTCAAAATATTTTGTCTCATACATTCTAACTGCTTTACTCATCTGTAAATAGTCAGGATGTTTTCTACTGGAACTAACTAATGGAATTATTTCATCCTCGAAGTAATTGCATCGTTTAGAATCTACACAACAGGGTTTACGTGCTAAATCAGTATCCATCTTTTGTGATAAATCCCGATTGATTATTGCACCAAGACAAATACCATTGATATAATTAGCACATTGATTCCTACATAAAGATTTTAAATTCATCTATTCTCCTATTTATGTACTCAGGACAGATGAATTTGAGAGTAAAAATATTGTTTAATTAATTTCATTTGAATCTCCAGGATTATTAAATAAATACTTTAAAATCTTGGATTAAAACTAATTTGAAAAACGAACGGAATGAAGAAATGGGGGGATAAATACCCGAAAAAAGGGGATTTATTCGGGTTTTATTCTTGACGAGAAAGTCAGGTTTTAA
>PVMK01119569.1_pt1 | contig 27917 bp, 19 predicted proteins | sample 1853481 | NCBI WGS metagenome assembly PVMK01 (sample SAMN08533507, study PRJNA380276) | Marine sediment metagenome, whole genome shotgun sequencing project. | reverse complement strand
TGCGGCCCTTACTACGTGATGCAGTTCATGCGGGAGCAGAGCCGCTGCGTGATCGATGCATAGTCGCAATATTCGTCTGTAAACGGGAATAGTGGTCAGCTGGTAGCAGAACGTGGTAACCGTCCGAGTTGTCGTTTCGAACGGGATGGACGGAATCGCCGAATCTCGCGGGTGAGTTCGAGTCGTCGGTTTGGGATTATTCCGCCGCCATTTCGGGTGGATTCTCGGGCAGCATTGCGATCCGAAAGCCCGCGTACGAGACGATCACCACGATCACCGGCGTGATCAGGTTCACGAACGCGTAGGGGAAGTAGTCGGCCGCGGAGACCATCAGCGTCGACGACATGAACGCGCCGCAGGTGTTCCAGGGCACCAGCGGCGAGCTCAAGGTGCCGCCCGACTCGAGCGCGCGCGAAAGATTGACGGGAGCGAGTCCGCGTTCTTCGTAGGTCTCGCGGTACATCCTGCCGGGTACCACGATCGACATGTACTGGTCGGGCGCGACGATGTTCGTGCCGATGCACGAGGCCAGCGTCGCTGTCACGAGGGAACCCGTTGAGTGTGCGCGGCTCAAGATCGCGTCGGCGAGCCTTCGCAGCAGCCCGGTTCGCTCCATGACACCGCCGAAAGTCAATGCGCAGAGCACCAGCGCCACCGTGCTCAGCATGCTCTCGAGGCCGCCGCGCGTGAGCAGGTTGTCGACCAGTTCGGATCCCGTCTCCGCCCGGAAGCCGTAGTGCGCGGCGCTCATGACCTGCTCCAGGCTCGAGCCCTGGACCCAGAATGCCATCAGGCCGCCCAGCAACGCCCCCCCCCGCGAGTGCGGGAAGCGCGGGGATCCTGAACGCGACCGCGGAGATGACCAACAGGGGCGGCAGCAGCAGGATCGGGCTCAGATTGAAGTTCTCGCCGAGCGCGGCGCGGATCGCCGTGACCTGGGAGACGTCGATTGCGCCGGTCTGCGCCGAGAAGCCGAGCACGCCGTACAACACGAGCGCCACGATGAACGCGGGCAGCGCGGTGTAGACCATGTACTGGACGTGGTCGAACAGCTCGGCGCCCGCGACTGCCGGCGAGAGGTTGGTCGAATCGGAGAGGGGCGACATCTTGTCGCCGAAGTAGGCGCCCGAGATGATCGCCCCCGCGGTCATCGGCAGCGAGACGTTCAGGCCCTCGCCGATGCCGATCAGCGCCACGCCCACCGTGCCCGCGGTGGTCCACGAGCTTCCGGTCGCGATGGAGACAATCGAGCAGATCAAACAGGCCGCGAGCAGGAAGTAGCTGGGACTCAGCAATTGCAGGCCGTAATCGATCAGCAGCGGCACGACGCCGCCCGCGATCCAGGTGCCGATCAGGATCCCGACCACCAGCAGGATCAGGATCGCCTTCAAAGCCACCGCGATGCCTTCGACGATTCCGGCCTCGATCGCGTGCCAGGTATGCCCGAGGCGCAGGCCCATCAGCGCGGCGACGATGCTCCCGAGGATCAGCGGAATGTGGACAGGGAGGTCGAGGAGGCGGATCTGGACCACCAGGAACAGGATCAGGGCGGCGATGGGCAGCAGCGCCTCCCAGAGAGCGGGTTTTCTTGCCGTCGCATCATTCACAGGGGATTCTCCGCTGGCCATTCACGCGTGGGGTGTCATCGAAAACGACTCCAACACAAGCTCTGTCAGGGTGTAGACTTCGGGCGTTGCGTCCATTTTGCTGGCTGCGATCCGTGCTGATTGCGATCCGATGATCCGTCACCCCGCATGGGATGCGTGCACATGCTAACAGCTAATCGAGCCCATTCCCGAGTGTTTTTCTCCCTCGCGCTCTTGGTCGCGGTTCCGAGTTTCGCCGAGGCAGAAAACTTCCGATCTCCTCTTACTGGTGATCGCGCGCTATGACCTCGTCCCAGGTCTTCTCTCGGACAAGCTCGCCGTCCTTCAGCAGCCGACGCGTATAGGTGTAGTAGAAGTTTTTCTGGTCGCTCTTGAAGGAGAGAATACCCTGCCAGGTGAGGAGCCTGTCCTCGAGCCGGAAAGTAGTCTCATACTCACTCGACAGCGACGGGGTATCGGGGTGGTCATCCTGGCCTTCGTAGGTGATCACTTCCGAGTAACTCCCCGAGCCCCAGGGGTACTCGCTGCCGGCGCCGTTCGTCAGCACCACCTTCGTCGTCTCGCGACGCGGATTCCGTTCCAGGTCGAGACCTCGGCATATCCCGAGGGTGAGGCCAACTCCGATTCGATGCTGCGGTACCCCGGCAACGCTTGACCTTCGGCCGGGGCCAGAAAGCTCGGCCTGGGCCGATCCGCGTGGGGCACGACGGGAAGGACGACGCGCGTCGGATTCTCCCCACCCAGGTGCAGCGATGTCGTCATCGGGTAGGGGGTGGGCCAGACCATCGGCCACTGGGCGTTGTTGACGGCCAGCCGGATGCTGTGGCCCTTCGGGAAGACCCACGAGGTGAAGTGCATGTCGATTTCCAGGGGGTACACGCGCCCGGGCTTCAGGGGTTTCGGCTTCTCCGCCGACTCTCGATGCGCCCCGTTGAGGCCCGCTCCGGCCACCAGGGTGACCGTACCGTCGGGAGCCACGTCCGACAGCCTCACGAACCAATGGGCGAGTGGCGCGGTGGCGGACGCGTGGAGCAACGCCTTGGGCATGCCCAGGATCTCGAGGTCCTCCTCGAGGGGCGCGGTGTCGTAGACAAGGCTGAAGGCGTCCACCGGCCTCTGGTCCGGAACCACCTCGCCCCACCAGAGAACGGTCCCCCCGGCCTCCATCCCGACCGTCGGAATGTAACGGAGTTCGTGCGTGTCCTTTCCGGGCGTGGAAGCCGTGAGCGAATGATCCGGCTGCGGATGCAAGGTCTGGTATCGGGTGCGCTCGAGCGGCCAGCCCTCTTCGAAGCGCCATTCTCCCGGGATCACCTCCAGGTTGGGGTCCGGGGGGTGCCAGTCGCGGACGAAGACGGCGAAACGGGGCTCTTCCATGATCCCCGTGTCCTGTCCTTTGAGCCAGTGGTCGAACCAGCGCACCGCCTCGTGCCGCCACTCGATCGCCGGTTTCGGGTAGGAGTGGTGGGGATACGCGTGCGCCCAGGGTCCGACGATCGCCTTGACCGGGGCCTCGAGGTGCTCGAGCATGCGCGGCACACTATCGCGGTACGCGTCGTACCAGCCGCCGATCACGAAGGTGGGGATCTTGATGGAGTCGTAGTGCGCGTTCAGCGATGCCCGGTCCCAAAACGGCCCGTCGCGTTGCTGGCGTTTGTAGATCGGAAGCCAGGGCGGCGTATCGAATCGCTCCCGGAAGTACTTTTCGTCGATCACGAATTCAGGCGCCCCGGGCAGGGCGTTCGCGATGTCGACTCCGAGTTCGTACGCGTCGACGTGCATCTGGCCGTCGATGTAGTGAACATCGTCCTCAAACAGGTCGTCGGTGGCCATGACGGCGATGATCGCCTTGAGAGCGGGCGGATTCCGCATCGCCAGGTGAATCGAATTGAAGCCACCCCAAGAGATTCCGAACATCCCGACGTTGCCGTTGGAGAACGGCTGTTTCGAGAGCCAGTCGATCACCGCCTCGGCGTCCGTCTGCTCCTGGTCTGAATATTCGTACTCGATGACCCTTCCCTCGCTGCTGCCGCTCCCCCGGATGTCGACGGGCGCCACGCCGGCGCCGGGACGGACGAAGGAGGAGGCCAGGGAGGACGTGCTGCTGCGGGACTCCGTCTTGCGGTAGGGAATATATTCCAGCAACACGGGCAACCGCTCAGCGGGCTGGATTTCCTTTGGTAGATACAGGTCCGCCGCCAGTCGCACCCCATCCGGCATCGCAATCCAGACTTCTCGGCGCTCGACGTCGTCGGCTGCGGGCGGGAGAGTCTCGTCCGCGATCACGGGGCTTCCCACGCAGCCTGAAAGGAGACAAAGCAAGCAGGCTGTGACGCTTGCTCCGAGACGGAATGTCATTTTCGATCTCACGAAGGTTCTCCTCAAGACTTGGGGGGTGTCCCGTTCGCGGTTGATCTTCTCTGAGCGGTGGCTCGCTGGTTCACTCTAGGCGACGAGCCTTCGGCGGTGTGTCGACGCGGGTTGGCATCGAACTACCGGTTACAGCGCTGGATAACCGTCGACGAAATCGTCCTGGCGGACCTCGATCAAGGTCGGTCCGGGATTCTCGGCGGCTTTCTTCAGCGCGTTCTTGAGCTGTTCGAGGTCGCCCGCTCGGCAAGCGGAGCAACCGAAACTCTTTCCGAGTGCGACGAAGTCGGGTGTATGCAGGTCGACGCCAACACTCTCGATCCCCGATTCCTCGAAACAGCGCTGAATTTCTCCATATCCCTGATTGTTCCAGATCAGGAAGATTACGGGCGCCTTCGCGTCGACCGCGCTCGCGATTTCGCCGAGCGTGAACTGTGCGGCGCCATCTCCGATCAACGCGATGACGGGCTTGGTTGGCTGCCCGAGCTTCGCGCCGATCGCGGCGGGGATCGCGTAACCCAGGGTCCCGTAACCACTCGCAGAGTGGAAGTAACGACGCGGCGCTTCGGTTTCGTAATGCAGCCACGCGTAATAGGTCGGTTGCGTCGAGTCCCCAGCGATGATCGCTTCCGGAAGTGCGTCGCGAATGGCATCAAAGAATGCCTGATACCGCTCATCTCGCTCGCGCTGCAGGGCGTCTCGGATGCCCCGCGCCCGCGCCGCACCGTCGCTCGGGCTGGGCGGGTCTTTCTCTAGTGCGGAAATCAGTGCGATCAGCGCATGGCGGGCGTCGCTGTAGATCGCCAGATGGGGTTTGAGGTTGCGGCTGAGCTGTGCGGCATCGATGTCGAGGCGGATCAACTTCCCGTCGAACGCAAGATCCCCGTCAAAATAGGCGTCGTAATCGGTTTCGGAAAATTCGGTGCCCACACCCAGCACGACATCAGCCTCTCGAAATGCGTCGCGGACGGCCGCACATGAACCCGAACCGCCCACCGCGAGCGGATGATTCGAGGGCACGACACCCTTTGCGTTGACGGTGTTGACGACCGGCGCGTCGAGGATCTCTGCGAGCCGCGTCACTTCTTCGCTCGCGCGGATCGCGCCGCCTCCGATGGCGATCAGTGGGCGCCGGGCTTCGCGCAGCAGCGCGGCCGCGCGATCGATGACCTCGGGTGGCGCAGCAGGCGCGCTCGGCAGCGGCCATGCCGAGGTGTCGATCGAATCTGCGGGGGAGGAGATCACATCGAGCGGAATTTCGATATGCACCGGACCCGGCCGTTGGCTTGCGAACACCCCAAACGCGCGAGCCATGACCTTCGGCAATTCCTCTGCGCGAAACAGTGTGTGACTGAACAGCGAAACCTCAGCGGCGAGGTTTCGCTGCTGGGGGAGTTCGTGCAGTCGGCCTTCGCCCAGGCCGAGCTGGTTGCTGCGGCTCACGGTGGAGATCACGAGCATCGGGATCGAGTCCTGACGCGCCTGGGCCATCGCGGTGGCGATGTTCGTCATGCCCGGGCCCGTGATGATGAAGCAGACCCCGACTCTTCCCGTGGCCCGCGCGTAACCGTCCGCCATGAATCCAGCACCTTGTTCGTGGCGCGGCGTGATGTGGCGGAGCTTCGAACGTTTCAGGCCCCTGTAGAGCTCGATGGTGTGTACGCCCGGGATGCCGAATACGAGTTCGACAGCGTAGCTCTCGAGAATCGCGATCAGTTTTTCGCCGCAGGTCGCCATACTGCTCCCTCTTCTTACGCACGGATTACCTCGGCTCACGCGTGTTCGCTACTTCAAATCCAGCGCGCCGCTCACCTCGATTTTCGCGCATTGCCTACTTCGACTCTTGTGCGTTTCTTGCCTCGGCTGTCTCGCGTTGCCTACTTCGACTCTTGTGCGCTGCTTACCTCGGCTGTCTCGCGTAACCTATTGCAACTCCCGCTTGCGTCGATCCATGTAGTCGCGAAGGGCTTCGTCGATCGCCTCATCCAGCGGCGGCTGCTCGTATTCGGCGAGGATGTGCTTCCAGATCTGGTTGGCTCGCCGTGTTGCGTCGTGGCCGCCGTGCTCGGTGAACGTCTCGAAATTGTCCCAGTTGGAAACGAGCGGGGTGTAGAAGGCGCTCTCGTAGCGTTCGATCGTATGTGCCGCGCCGAAAAAGTGCCCCGCAGGCCCGACCTCCCGGATTGCGTCCAACGCGAGCGTATCGTCCGAGACTTCGATGGGTTTGAAGTATTCGGCCATCATCTGCAGCATTTCCGCATCGATGATCAATTTCTCGAACGACGCGGTCAAACCGCCTTCGAGCCAACCCGCCGCGTGTTCGATCAGATGTGCGCCGCCCATCAGCGCCCCCCAGAGCGACATCATGCTCTCGTAGGCGGCCTGGGCATCGACGACGTTCGAAGCGGTCACGTTGCTCGATCGGAACGGTACGCCGATGTGCCGCGCGAGTTGGCCCGACGCCTGCGCGGCCCGGGTGTACTCCGGTGTTCCGAACGCGGGCGATCCCGACTTCATGTCGACATTCGAAGTGAATCCCCCGTAGACCACGGGAACGCCGGGTCGGACGATCTGGCAGAGTGCAATGCCCGCCAGCGCCTCGGCGTGTTGCTGGGCGAGCGCACCCGCGAGCGTGACCGGCGACATCGCACCCGCGAGCGTAAACGGTGTGACGACGACGGCTTGTCCGTGCTCGGCCATCGCCATCAGTCCTTGCGCCATCGGAATGTCGAGCTGGAGCGGTGAATGGGGTTGATCACACAGCTGAAGACCGGCGTGTCGACGAGCGCTTCGCGGGTGGTGCCGAGCGAGATTGCCACCATCTCGAGTGCGTCGAGCGCGCAATCGGTGCCCAATCCCCAGGGCTGCCAATTCTTGTCGAGCAGGCTGATCTGCGCGTAATAGAGATCCAGATGGCGTGTTTCGGCGGGGCGGTCGAGCGCCTCGAAGCCACCGCCTCCCTCCTGGTGGATGATGTTGAGGGATTGCACGAGTTTGATGTAATCACACATCTCCGCGTACGTTCCCGACCGGCGGCCGCGATCGAGGTCGCTGCAGAACGCGGGTCCACCGACGGACGAGTAGATTGCGTTGCGCCCGCCGAGTTCGAGGTTGCGTTCGGGGTTTCGCGAGGTCAGGCTGAATTTCGCGGGAGCCTTGGCGACGAGTTCCTCGACCAGCGCCCGATCGAAGCGCACCTGCATGGCAGCCTCGTCGATCGTGCAGCCTGCCGCGGCCAGGTGTCTGCGGGCCTTCGGATCCAGCACCCGCATGCCGACTTCTTCGAGAATCACGAGTGCGGTTTCATGGATCGCGTGAATCTGATCGATCGACAGCAATTCGATCGGTCCATGGTGCAGCCGTAGCTGAGACCACGGGCTCTGGGTCAGCTTCGCCGCCGCCCTGGGTCTGCGGGCCTTTCGCTTGCGAGCGCTAACCCCCGTCACGGCTGGTTTTCCCTCTCATTGCTGGTGGCGCTGCGATTTCGCGGGTTTTCCCATCGCCTTCGCCCATCGGCTTCGGTAGGTCGTCTAACTGAACAGGCGTATAATAAGAAAGTTGCGCCGCGTCGTCACGGTCCCGAATGGGACGCCTCTCGCACGATGGGGCTCCGGGCATCATCGCTGGGAGGTCGTGTAGACGGTGGGTCGTCAGAAGAGCGTGATTCGCTGTTGGTCGCGGCCCATGGGTGACGATCGCGCACGCGTGGGAATCGCTCGCCCGCAACCTTATGTTTTTCCCCTAACCCGGACAATGAATTCCCTCCATGCAACTTGTTTTTCCGAAGCCCGTTGCGCTGGTTGGGGGCGGTTCGCGGGCCAGTGCGGGATCTTGCTCCACCCGGTTGAGATTCGGCCTACCAGTTGCGTTCGTCTCCGACTCATCGGTTATCGCGGACTGCTTGCCGCGCGTGTTCGAGATTGGCGCTCGCGGTTGCGTGATCCGGACGTTGACGCAACACCGCTTCGAACAGCGGAATCGCGCGAGCCGGCTCTCCGCGTTTGGCGTAGACCGCACCCAGTCCGTTCAGCGCCTCCCAGTATTCTGACTTGAACCGCAGGGCCGTCTGGAAGTGCGACTCGGCCTGGTCGAGTTCGCTCCGATCGAAGGCAATCCTCCCCAGGATCGTGTGGGCTGCCCAGGATTCCGGGTTCTGGGTCACGGTGTCGCGAAACAGTGTCTCCTCACTCCGGTAGATCTTGGACCGTTCGTGGGTCGAAATCGAGAAGAAGGTGGCGATGAGCGCGGCGGTGGCGATTCCGACGCTCCGACCGTGAGGCCAACGCCGGGGGCGCGATGCCCAAGCCGTCGCTGGTGACACGACCGCCGCGAGCACCGCGATCAGGGCGGGGTAGACCCAGTGGTCCGCGACCGGTGCATAGAACATGAAGCCCACCGCGAAGAGTCCCGAGACCGGCAGCAGCATACCCGTATAGAACCCGATCGCGAGCAGGCCCGCGCGACCTTGTCGACCTGCGCGCAGCCCCCACAAGACACCGATCAAGATCACGGCCAGGAACCAGAAGGCCGTTTGGTCGAGTGCAATCACCGAGGCTGGGTAAATCGCCGACAGATCGGTCGGCACGAGGGCTTTGCTCAGGTAGAAGAACCACGCTCCGGTCGCGTGCGCAATACGCGCGCCGATACCGCCACCGGTCACCTCCAGGTCGGCAACCGAGTGCGCCTGCTGGAAGGCGATCGTGACGACTCCCAACGCAGCCGACGCCAGCAGAAACGGAAGTGGCGCCGTCAGATGCTCCCTCTTCAAACCGCGGGCATACCACGCAGCGTAGATCGGCATCAGAAACGGCCAGAACACGGCGAGCGGTTTGGCGAGGAGGGAAAGGACGAACAGACCTAGAGAGAAGGTGTAGGTCGCGCGCCTGCGGGTGTCGAGGTAGCGGGTGAACGTCGACGTCGACCCCATGAAGAGCATCAGCGCGAGCGTATTCTTATGCTGGGAGATCCACGCGACGGTCTCGACGTTGAGCGGGTGGACGGCAAAGAGCAGGCCACAGATCCACCCACCTGGTATTCGGGCGCGTGTTAGGGTTTGCCAGAGCAGCAGCGACGCGACCGCGTGCAGGGCGACGTTCAGCACGTGGTAGGGCATCGGGTCAGCACCCCACAGACGCCACTGAATCCAGAACGACGTGTAAAAGAGAGGGTAGTAGTCCTTGGCCTCGGTCGTGAACCAGATGCGCTGGAGGCCGTCGCTCGCGTGGATCAACGGGTTATGCGTCAGGTAACTGTCGTCGTCCCAGATGAAGCCCGCGTGCAGCACCGGCAGGAAGGCCGCGAAGGTCACGGCAACGAGCAGCGCGCCAAGTAGCAGATCCCCCCGCGCGGGCCATGTTCGCCGCACTACGAGTTACGCACCTTTCGGTCGCGGACGAACGGCACGATCGAGTCCTGGAGATTGGAAGGGTACTCGTCGGCGACCTCCTCCTCACTGCGCTCGCGCTCGGCAGGCGTGCGACAGCTCGAGATCGCCAGATGATCTTCGGCTGAAGCTGAACCGATCACACGATGAACGCTCGCCCGTAGAAAGCTACCGATATTTCACACCCTGGTCGGATTCCGGGTTCGGGGAGAGTGTCGCGGGGCTCGTATCAGGGGGAGATGCCAGATGTCGCGTTGCACCTCCCCGCTTCGTCTTGAGGAAATCCCTGAATCCGTCCTCCTGCATTCCCAGTTCGCTCGCGACCTCACGGCGTGCTGACGCGCAACGCGGGCCGCGGCAGCGATTCCAGATCACCTCCAGTACATCCTGGTTGAACGGAACCACGTGATTGTAGTACGTCATGAATTGGTGCGTCATCGCGGTGGCCTTCTTGGCGGTAAACCGGGCGGCCGCGAGCTTCCCGTCGAAGAAGGCCCTCGCGGTCTGGAGCTTTCCTGGTGAAATTTCCTCTTTTTTGGCTCCGAGACTCTCCCTCACCTCTGCGAGCACGGTCCGTAGACGCGGTGATTTCGGATGTTCGTAGGCCCAGCGCGCAAAGAAGGCCAGGCAGTCTTCGCGGCGGTTGTAGCGACAGGTCTCTCGCGCGGCCGCCTCGAGAGCCTCCTCGGTGTACGAACCGTCAGCTGCGGCGTGGCGACGCAGCAGGGAGTTGCGATGAGACACCGCCTGGTGCTCGTCGCTCAGGTATATCGGCAGCGAGGTTTTGCGGCCGCCCGGAAAGAAAGCGCGCGCAGCGAGATGGCTCAGGATCGGATGCCGCAGCGTGTGGATCGGGCCCTCGAGGTCGGCTGCATGGAGCGTTCCCATCGGCAACAGCTCATGAGCGAGCAGCTGCGAGAAGCTTTCGATTTCCATTTTCGCGAATCCCGCTGCGAAGTCGGGCTGCCCAAAGCGGTCTTCGAGCGCATCGACGTCGAGGGCGGGTCGGTCGAAACCGAGCAGCAGCAGGTCGTGACCCAACGCGAACCAGACGGAGACGTGAGGAAAGACAGAGGCGTAGGTGCGCAGGACCATATCTACGACGTCGGCATCGGTCTCGTAGAGGTGGAACCACTGGGCGAAGACGCCGCCCGGATTGAGGCTCGAGCGCGCGGCCTCCAGGAACTCGCGGCTATACAGCATCTCGACGCCCGTGACCCACGGGTTGCTCGGCTCGGAAACGATGACGTCGTAGCCTCCCGAGCTGCGCAACAGCGTACGGTAGGCATCGCCGCGCTTGACCCGGATCTTGGGGTCCTTCGAAACGGCTCCGTTGCCGTGGTCGAAGAGGGGATTGGCAGCGATCACAGCGCGGGAGATCTCCGCGACGGTCACCTCGCGGCTTCCGTCGAGAGCTGCGAGCACTCCCGCGGTGACTCCCGTCCCCAATCCGATCACGAAGCTGCGCTCGTGTCGCTCGGCCAGCAAGGCCGGCACCAGGGCGGCGAGGGCCATCGTCCCATAGTCGCCCTCGAGGGATCCGTCTGACTTGCCGTTGACGAGGATGCCGAGATTCTCGGGTTTCGCTCTGGGGCTGTACACGCTCACCGTGCTGGTGGGATCGTCGTCGTAGAAGATCACATCGCCGCCTCGCCGACGCTCAAAGAACTCATCCGGTCCCAGGAAGCTCTCGGGCTTTGGCTGACGCACGCGGAAGGTTCCGACTGTGAGCCGGTCGGCAGACCACGCGGGCAGCAACACCAGCGCCATCAGAGCCGGAAGCGCGACGAGCGCGGGAACGATCCGCAGCGCGGGTCGCAGCACGAGGAAGCCCAGGATCGTGGAACCGACGATCAGGACCGCCACGGCGATCCGATAGACGTGGTGCAGATCGATCCAGAAGAGCAGCACGTAACCCGCGAGGAGCGCCCCGAGCAGCGAGCCCAGCGTGTTCCAGGCGTAGAGCCGACCCGCTACCGAGCCGAGGTCGCGAATCTCGCGGCGCAACTCGTGGAAGAGCAATGGCAGCAGGGCCCCCGAGAGGCCGATGGGTACGCCCAGTACTGCGAGCATCGCGAGGAAGGTCATCAGTTGGTAGGCGTAGAACGCGGGGCCCACTGAGTTGAAGAGCACACGGATCACGTGAGCCCAATACGTGACGTCGCCCAGCACGAAGTAGAGCGGAAAGAGCACGGCGACCAGAAGCCACGCGCAGCCGAGGGCGAGGCCAGCCGGAATTCGCGGCAGCATCGAGACGGCGAGACTCCCGATCGCGATACACAGCACGAAGACCGCCACCACCATGGCGAACGTGAACTGCGACGAGCCGAAGGCGAGCGCGCCCAGGCGGTTCAGGCTGGTCTGCAGGGCCATCATTGCGAAGCCCGCCAATAGGGCGACGGCAGCCCAGGCGGCGAAGCGCGGAATCGGCTCGGCCTTCGCGGGTTGCGCGAGATCGGGCGCGAAGCCTGCCGCGCGACGCTCGAGCAGGGCAAAGCTCGCGCCCGCAAGCAGATTCAGCAAGCCCATCGTCGAGACCACGCCATCCAGACCCAGCCAGGGGACCAGGAAGAACCCGCCCGCCAGTGCGCCCGCGAAGGCCCCGAGCGTGTTGGCGCTGTAGATCCAGGCGTGGACGCGGGTCGCGTGTGTGATGTCGCCCGCGAGGGCCAGGGTCAGGATGGGAATCGTTCCACCCATTAGGATGGCGGGCGGGCCGATCAGCAGGGCCGAGAGAGCGACGTCGAAGCCGAATCCCAGCGCCTCGTGGTCGATCGGGCCGAGAAGCGAGAGACGCTGCACGGCGCTGAAGAGCATCGGGAAGAGCAGCGCGTAGGCTCCGATGCCCGCTTCGACGAGCGCGTAGAAGGAGAGCAGTCGCGCAGGGCGACCCCGTTGTCGGGCACGCTCCACGAGCCAGCTCGTGGCCCGGCCGAACAGGCCGTAGCCGACCGCGAGCCCTCCGAGGAAGATGCCGAGCACCGCCGCCGTGGCCTCGCCGTGCGACCCGAGGAGCGTCGCCAGGTATTTCTGCCAGGCCACCTCGTAGACGAGGCCGGTGAAGCCCGTGAGGATCGTGAGCAGCAGCGCAATCAGCCGGATCATCGGGTTGCTCTCTTCATTCGGGGGCTCGATTGTGCTGCCGCACGTCGCGGCGCGATGCCGCGCGGCCGTTGGATCACTCTAGCGGAGTGTGCACTGTGCTCGATCGAGGTCTTCCCTCACAATCTTCGCTGAAACAGGGCCGACCGCGCGCAGCGGTCCCTATTCGGCCTTCACTTCCGCGCTCGCTCCAGGTTTCCTTCGATCTTGCTTCTTCTTCTGTTGTTGCTGACCCTCGGCCACCAGGCGCGCCCGGTTCATGTCGAAGCCAGGACGCTGATCTTCTCGGAGGATTGCCCGTATCTCCTCGATGCGCTCTTGGGGGCGCTTGATCTCCTCGCGGTTCGCGCGGAACATGGACTGGAGGCTGCTGGCGCGCTTCTTGTCCGCCTGCTCGCGAGCGATCCGGATCTCGGACCGGAGCTCGGGCGAGCGCTGTAGTGCCCCGAGCTGGCGCTCGACGACCGCGTCGATCTGGCGCGTCTGCTCCTCGCTGAGTTCCAGGCCCTCGACGAGCACCTCGCGTGCGTGTACCCACCACTCCTGCGGTGACAGATTCGCAGATTCGCGGGCTTCGCCGGGCCTTGGCGCTGCTGGCCGATCGGGTGCTGGCTCGGCCACGACCTTCGCCCCTGCGTCCGGGACATCCGGCTCTGCGCCGGAGTCCGCCGCGGAAGCAGCGCTGATGCCGAGGCCGCAGCCCGCGATCAGGATCGCAAACGCCTGGCGCAGACCCTTGGTGCACATCATCGCACCCCGTAGCCCAAAGCACGCAGCTGGTTCATCTCCATCTCGTCCATCTCGATGGTCAGCGATTCGTCTCCCCAGGGTGGAGGTGGGCTCTCGAGATAGCCAACAACCCTCTCGTTGAGCTCGTCGGTGATCTCGGGGCGGTCCGCCGCGAGGTCGAACTGCTCTCGGGGATCCTGCAACTTGTCGTAGAGCTCCGACTTCTCCGGAGCCCCCGACCGGAAGACCAGCCGCCAGCGTCCCTGATTGACGGCCACCATGGGCTGCGGCTCCACCTTGTTCCTCGCCCACCTCATGTCGATTTGCGCGTACGCCACGCCATCATCCTCGTTCGGCGGCTCGCCGTGCGCCGCAGCGACGACCTCGGGGACGAGAGAGCGGCCGTCCACGTCGGAAGGCGCGGATAGCCCCACGAGTTCGAGCACTGTGGGCCAGAGGTCTACGTTCTGCGAGCGGGCCTCGACGACGATCCCCGGCTCGAGCCGGAACGGGAAGCTCATGATCAGGGGAGTCTGGGTCACTTCTCCGTACACGTTCCGGGCGTGTCCCTCGCCGTCGTGCTCGCCGAAGGCCTCGCCGTGGTCGGCGCTGAACACGATCAGGGTGCGGTCGCGCAGGCCCATTTGTTCCAGCTCGCCGAAGAGGATCCCGAGCAGACTATCGACCCAGTGGATGGCGTTGTCGTAGGAGTCCGAGTAGTCCGATCCGAACAGGGCGCTTTCCTCCGAATAGGCGTACTGATGGACGTCCATCAGGTGGAGGTAGAGGAACCAGCGTTCGTGACCGTGGGCTCGCAGGAACTCGCGGGCGGAGTCCAGGATGTCGCCGTCGCTTCCGTCGAGGGTGTAGTTGGGATTCGCGACCTGCTGGGTGCGCGCGCGGCGCTGCCGATCCGAGCGCGGGCTCAGGTACATCTCGAAGCCCTGGGAGAAGCCGAAGTTCGGAGCGATCCAGCCATTCCTCCAGATGCCCGCCGTACGAAAGCCGGCCTCCCGAAAGATCTCCGCGGGCAGGCGCGCCTCCTCGGAGAGCACGTCCTGGGCACGCAGCACGCGGCTCCTAACCGGGTAGAGCGAAGTCCACAACGAAGCCATCGAGCACTTCGTCCAGGACGACTGGGAGACCTGTTGGGCGAAGCGGACGCCGGTCGCCGCGAGGGCGTCGATGTTCGGGCTGGTGTCGCGTTTGTAGCCGTAGCTCCCGAGCCGATCGGCCCGCAGCGTGTCGACGAGCACGAAGAGCACGTTCACGTCGCTGCGGTCCCGCAGGGCGAGCACGTCTTCGAGCGCGCCGCGGGGGCGGGGCTCGTCCCGGGACCCGAGGTACAGGCCCCCGGCGAGCAACCCCGCCGCCAAGGCAATAGCCATCCACCCGAGCACACGCTGCACGTTTAGACTCATTCCGCCCGGGTGCTGCTAACGCGACGGTTGAAAATCAGCGCCTCCGGACGAACGCCAGGCCGACGAGGCCCACAATCCCGGAGCCGAGCATCAGCACCGCGCTGGGCTCAGGAAGGAAGTACACGTCCATGAACCACACCCGGTTGGACTGCCAGTTGGTGAAGATCGGATCCTCCGGAATCCGGGGAACGATGTAGGCGTGGACGATCCGCGGCCTAACCAGCGACACGATCCTCGTGATACCCTTGATCGTCGAGTAGTACTTCTTGGTGGGGTAGTAGGTGCCATACCCCTCGCCCTTGTATAAGACGTCCGTGTCGGTCCTCGTGAGGGTCGTCTCCGATGACCCGGTCGTGACTGCCCTGTCGCCGCCTACGCCCCTCACCTGGGCCCCATAAATGGATGTCTGCCCCACCATGTTGGTGACGGTGACGGTCCCGGTCGTCCAAGGGGCGTCCATTTGCAGGTAGTAGACGGTCGAGGATACGGGGGGATCCTTGAGCTTCCTGTAGATGGTCTTGCCGAATCTCGCGGTGGGGGTCATGGTGTTCGTGGTTACGTCCTCTTCGAGAATTTTGAGGACGCCCTGGCCGTACTGGAGGACCTCGCCGACGTCGGTGTCGTAACTCACGACGGAGCAGTCGTTACCCATCCTCGTGCACCGGGAGGTGAAGTAGCCCTTGAAGAAGAGCGGGGCGTCGACGGATTTGTACTGGTACCAGTGGTGGTTGTCGTGGTCGCGGAGGTACCGCATCGTGCCGCCAAAGTTGTTCGTCCCCGGTGTGATCTTGAATTTGCCATTGCGGCTGAAATCTAATTTGCCGCCGTGGGTGGTCGTGTATTGCGGATCCCCCTCCGGGGTCTTGCCGGTTTCGGGGTAGCGGCCGAGGTAGGCGCCGGAGCCCATGAAGGTGACCGTCTGCTTCGAGGAGCCCGTAACCCCATAGGGGTTGTCCGGCCCCATGCGTGCCTGCAGGTTCCCGTAGTCTGCCATAGTTTGGGTGAGGTAGCCGGTCCAAGCGGTGGACGGAAACGCCGTGGCGGTGAACTTGCTATGCAACCACCCGGTCGGGAGCGTGAATGGCCTGCCGACGGGGTTCCCTTTCTCCACATACGCCACTGCATTTTGCACGAGCAGCTCTGCTTGGGTTGTGCGGGTGGGGCTCATCGTGATGTTCCGGGTGCCGGTTTCCTTGCCCATTGTGGTTTCATACCAAGACCTCGTCCAGCCTTTGTACGGACGAAGGACACTGATGAAGCGGCCGCCCACGGTGAAGGTTTTCAAGGGGTAAGCGATAGAGGGCGGCGTGGATTCCCCCACCGGAGGGAAGGGAGCCCCGTGGAACCTCCGCTGGATCCGAAACAGCGCGTCTGCGGCGTCCGCGGGCTCCGGGGCTAATAGAAATACACCGGCGCTTCCGAGGATGCACGTGACGATGGCAATTGTGAATCGGCGCGATCGTATCGGTTTCATGTGCGCTACTCCTTCAGGCTATAGGCTTGGCACCCCCTTTAAGAGGGGCACTCGTGACCGGTCCCCATTGTCCTGTGAACGAATGGAAGGGGTCAAGCATTTTTTTGCTTTTTTTGAGGGAGGCTCAGCGGGTATGGCAATGCAGTCCTGGTCCCATGGATGGCTGGTTCTCGGAGCGGCGCTGCTGGTCCCTGGCCTGTGGTGGAGACGCCGAGAAGCGGCTTGGGGAGATCCGCAACCAGCAGGAGACGGGTCAGTTCGCCGCGACGCTGGAGCCCCTGCGCGAGCTGCTCCAGGCCAGCCCCGATGACCCGGAGCTCAACCATTTGTACGGTTCCGCACTGCTGGCGCTGAAGCAGCCGGATCTCGCGATCTGGTCCCTCCGCAAGGCGGCCCTGGATCCGGAGCGGGCGGTCGGCGACGGGATCCTGCTGGCGAACGCTCTGCTTCGGGGTGGGAGCGCGGACGACGCCGTCGAGCAGGTGCTCCGCGTGCTCGAGCTCGCCCCGGATCAGCAGGAGGCGAGGAGCCTCCTGCTGCAGGCGAGGTCGAAGGCGCGGCAGCACGAGGAGATCCTGGAAGACACGGCGGACATGCTGGCCCAGAACCCAAACGACCCGGAAGCCCTCATGGCGCGCGCGGTCGCTCTGCTCGGGCTCGGTCGGGCCGACGAGGCCGGTCCGGCGATCACCGCGCTCGCGGCGGCGATTGAGGATCTACCGAGCGAAGCCCAGTGGAAGCCGCGGCTGTGCGCGGCCACGGCCACGTTCGCGAAGGAGAATGGAGATCCGGACACGGCCGAGACGCTCTGGGAGGAATGCCTGGAGCGGTCTCCGGGTGACCCGCTGCTGGTGTTCGGCGCGCTCGAGTTCTTCGCCGAACGTCCGGGGGAGGACCGCAGCGTCGAGATCCTGCGCGGCGCCCACGAGGCTGCCCCCACCCATCTGCCCTTCGTCGAGGCGCTGGCCGGCCGGCTGGGCGCATCCGGCCAGACGGAGGAAGCCGAGAAGCTGCTCCGGGCGGCTGCCCAAAACGAACAAAACGCGACCCAGGCATGGTTGGCCCTGGCGGAGTATCACGAGTCGAGGGACGAGGTTCCCCAGGCACGGGACGCCCTGGCGGAGGCTCTGAGGGTGTTGGGTGAGGCTCCGGTCACGCTGGTGGCTGCCTACGCGGATCTGCTGATCCGCGCCGGCGACTACGACGAAGCGGAGGCTCTCGTGGCGCGCTTCGAGTCTCCGGTCATGAAGCACCTGCTGCGCGGTCGCTTGCTCTTGGAGAGCGGACACCCCGCCCGGGCCCTCGACGCGCTCGACGCGGGAATCCGCCTGTGGCCCGACAACGGCGTGGCACGCAGGCTGGCCGGGAGGGCCGCGGAGCAGCTCTTCGACTACGACCGGGCCATGGAGGAGTACGGCGAAGCGATCCGCAACGACCCAGGGGACTGGGACGCGGTGCAGAGCCTGCTGCGGCTGCTCGAGGCCCAGGGCCTCGATTCGGAGGCGTTGCCGATCCTGAACCGATACGCGGGCAAGAATCCCCGCGACCCGAAGATGCTGGTGGAGAGCCTTCGTTTCGCCCATCGCACCGGTTCGGGGGCTGTGTTCGAACGGGCGATCAAGCAGCTCCGCATGATTCCGGGTCAGGATGTGGTGGTCGCGGCGGAGGTCGCCGCGGTCCGGGCTGCCGATGCCGGTCCAGCGGCGGGAATCGAGACCATCCGCTCGTCGGGGCTCGACGTCAGCCAACCGGTCAACGGCCGACTGCTCGACCTCCTGGTCGGATATCTCGTTGCGGAGGGACGGTCGCAGACGGCCCTGGAACGGACCCAGGCCGCGCTCGACGCGCACCCGGAGGAGGCGCTGTTCCACGAGCTACGAGGGCGGGCGCTGCGCGGCGCCGGGAAGCCCGGGGCGGCCCGCGAGTCGCTCCAACGTGCCCTCGAGCTCGATCCGGAGCGTGCGACGGCCCTGGCCGAGCTCGCCGCGCTGACGGCGTCGGATGGGGACCGCGAGGCGGCGCTCGCGCTCTACGATCGCGCGGCCTTAGCCGACCCGGCGCAGGTGGCCCATCCCTGGGCTGCGATCCAGCTGGTCGCGAGCGGCGACGACGCCGAGCTCGAGCGCAGGCTCGAAGCCCTGTTGGCGCGCCACGGGACTCACGCCGCGGCGGCAAACCTTCTTGCGCGGCGGCTGCTCACGCGCGATTCGGAGCGCGCCCTCGAGCTGGCCCATCGCTCGGTGCGCTTTCGCGGCGGCCCCGACGCCCTCGAGACGCTCGGCCGCGCCGAACTCGCGCACGACGATGCGGCGAGCGCCGTCGAAACGCTGGGCTTCTCGGTCAAGATGCGGCCCGACTCCGCTTCGACCCACTACTGGCTCGGTCTGGCGTGGGCCGCCACGGGTAACGAAGAGCGGGCCCGCGAAGCGCTGAATACGGCGCTGGTGACCGATGCCTTCCCTGAGAGGGAAGCGGCACGGGCTGCACTCGCGCGTCTCGACGCCAACTGACGACGGTTCTAGCGCGGGCCGCCGGGCGGGCCGCCGGGCGGCCCGCCGCCGGGCCGCCGTCGGCGGCCGCTCGAGCCCATCTTCCCCGCCGTTTTTCGCACCCGGTTGCGAACCTCCTCGTCCAGAGGGCTCGTCTGGAGCCATTCCTCGGCCGCCAGCGCATCTGTCGCGTACCATTTTCTCGCCCCAGACTCCAGACAGCGCTGCCGTTGCTCCACATCCAGGAAGTGCTCACACCCAGCGAGCGCTTTGGCTGGCTCCCAGGCGAGGAGCCGGTCTACCCAGACCTGGCGTGCGGAATCGTGAAAAGCGCTCTGAGAGGTCGATCCCATCCAAGCATCGGCACTCTCCCAATCGGCCGTCCACCACGCCACGTAGGCCTCGTGGATGGCCTCGTCGCGTGACTCGCCAGCGGGATATGCGCCCAACCACTCCATCGCGGCGGCGCCGTCTGCTCGGCCCCATGACTTGGCGATGATCACGGGGGCGTTCGCCGCGTGGTTTGCCTCCGCGTGCTCCAGCGCCCAGGCGCCGGTCCGGGCGGGATCGGAAGCCGCGGCCTCGCGGGCCCCGGACTCGAAGACCACGCGACTGAATTTCGCCCCCTGGAACGGGTCGGTCACGATCGTGTCCACCCAGTCCAGGGCGGCCGCCGCGCCGCCGGTCCGGACCAGCTCGCGCACCGCGACATCGACGGCTGCGTCTCGGTGTTTCTGGGGCCGGAGGTCGGTGAGGAAGCTGGCGAGACCCTCGGTGTCCAGATCCGAGCGTACCCAACCCTCCACCAGGCCGGCCCACACGGACTCGCGGAGAGGGGCGGTTACCGCGGCGATCTCCTCGGCCGCGATCCGCGCCTTCGACGGGTCGGAGTACGCCCAGCCGGCGAGGGCCGCGCGAACCCCGATCTTACGCTCCTTGAACAGGCTCCGCCTCGGTAAGGCCAGCACGTACTCGATTGCGCCGTCCGGGTCGATGCGGGCCCAGGCGTTGAAGAACGCACTCAGCTCCGGTGGATCGATCGTCATCATCAGCCGTTCGTAGACCGCCAACACGCCGGGTACGTCCTCGGGCTCGAGGCTCTGGAGGAGGGTCATCGTCCGCCCGACGCGCTCGAGCGTGTCTCGCTCGCCCAGGGACGCCTGGATCGCGCCAGCCAGGTCAGGAGCCGCGGGTGGCCGCGTTGGAGCCGTGAACCTGCCCAGCGCAAAGGCCGCCACCGCCACTCCGAGCGTCATCGCCAAATATCGACCTGCAAGGGGCATCTCGCGTTCTCCGTGAAGGGGACTCGGTGGATCGTTAGAAGCTCATCGTGAAAGTCATACCGTACGTCCTCGGGTCCGCGTAGGCGTCGAGGATGACGCCGAGACCCTGCGACAGGTCAAAGTTCTGCGTCTTGTAATGCTCGTCGAGGAAGTTGTGGACCCAGCCCGACAGCGCGAAGCGCTCGCTCTCCGAGGTCCAGGTGAGCGCTGCGTTGAAGAGCCAGAAGGCCGTCTGCCCGAAGGTGCCCTTGTCCGGGAAGTTGCAACGCACCCCGGTACCCTCGCACGCGTCGAAGTAGATGTCGTCCTTCCAGACGAAGGAGAAGTAGGGAGTCAAGGTGCCGAGGCCCTGATTGAACAGCGTCCCCGGCAGCGGCACGTCATAGCCGATGGAGCCCGTCATGGAGAGACGGGGCGACGCGATCAGGTCGTTTCCCGAGTAGTCGTATGTTCTTTTAGCGAGGACCGCATCGGGCCGGGGGCAGGTCGGGCACGGCCTCGGCAGCCGGATCTTTTCGGTGAATTCGACCTTGAAATCCGCGTACTCACTCTCCACCCAGGCAAAGTTGTAGGTGAGGGTCAGGCCCTCGACCGGCTCCGCGCGGAGATCGAGCTCCACGCCGTAGACGGTGGCTTCGGTGGCGTTCACCAGCTTCGGAATCGGAAAACCGCCGGGGGGGGGAGTCTGTTCGAGGATGAAGACCTGCAGATCCCGGTAGTCGTAGTAGAAGCCGGTCACGTTGAGCATCAGACGCCCGTCGAACCAGAAGGAGCGGAGGCCGCCCTCGAGGGAGTCGACGGTCTCGGGATCGACACCGGTGATGATGTCGAAGAACGAGGTGGCGCCGCCGTTGAAGTGCCCCCCCTTCCACCCATGGCTGTATTTGAAGTAGAGGCTGCTTGCGTCGCTGAAGTTCCAGGCCAGGCTGATCTCTCCGCCCACACCCTCCCACGTTTCGTCGTCTTGCGCGGCGAGCGCGAGGGTGTCGCAGATCTCGGTGGTCTGCTCGCAGACGAAGGTGTCGAAGTCCTTGTGCTCCATGTTGTAGCGCACCCCTCCCAGGAGCGTGAAATCGCACGGGATGAGCGAGCATCCGGGTCGCAAACGGTACTCCGAATACGCGTAGGCGGCGAAGTTCCGCGTCTCCTGCGTGTAGGTTTGCGTGAGGTGCGAGACGCCGGCGGTTCCGCCAGAGTTGTAAAAGTTGTTTACGTCGAGGTCCTCCTGGAGCCAGTAGCCACCGACCGTCCACTCGCCCTCGCCGATCTCCGGAGCGGCTAGCCCAAAGAATTCGAGCAGGCTGTTCCACTCGCCGCGCAGCTCGAGCTGCTCGCTGAACTGCCAGGCGGTATCCTCGTACTCGGTCTCCAGGAGGTACGTCGCGTTCGCGTCCTCGTTCGCGATCCGGAAGAGATCGTGCCACTCGTAGGCGGTCAGGCTGTAGAGCTCGTAGCCGTCGCCGAACTCCCAGCTCCCCTTGAGGTTGGTCCCGAACAGGTTGATATCCTCCGGGCCGTCGAGGTTGTAGTCCCCGGCGAAGAAGTCCCCGTCGCTGTCCTTGTAGCCGTTCGAGTCAGTACAACCGACACACCTCACTTTCTGGCTAAACGGTGATTCGAACTTGACGCCGCGGTGTTGGTACTGGAACGCCCGGCCTTTGTTCTGACCGCCATGGGCGTTCAGCAGCCACTCACTCTCGGTCGCGCCCAACGGCAGCCTCAACAACAGCTGGCCCCGGATCGCCCAGGCGTCGATGTTGTTGGCGTGGTCGTTCATTCCGTTCTGGAACTTCAGCGTGCCGTCACTACTGCGGGCGGACAAAACGCAGCTGGTCTCGTCGAAGCGTAAGGGTGGGCTCGGACGTCTGGCACAGCGGTTCAACGTGGTCCCGTCGCGGATGCCCCAGTTCGCCGAGACGCGTCCCAGGAGCGCGTCGCCAATGATGGGGCCTCCGGCGGCGCCCTGGACCTCGACCGCGTTGAAGTTGCCATAGGTGGACTCGAGGTAGGCCTCGTATTCATCGGTCGGCTTGCGCGAGTTCACGAGGATCGCCCCCGCCTCGGCGTTGCGGTAGAGCGTAGGCTGGGGCCCGCGCAGGACCTCGACGCGTTCCACGTCGAAAAATTGGAACAGCTGGCCCGCCGGCGACTGCATGTAGACGCCGTCCTGGTAGATGGCGACGGAACTCGCGGCGTTGGCGTTGAAGTCGTCGAGGCCTACGCCGCGGATGTAGATCGTGGGATTGGAAGCGGCAAAGGCGCTCTTGATCTCGAGGCTCGGGGTGAAGTTCGAGAGATCGCGGATGTCGTGGATACCCTCCAAACTGAGAAGTTCCGCATCGAAACTGAGGACCGAGATGGTCTCGTCCTTCAACGTCGATCCCGAAGCCTCCCCGGTGATCACGATCTCCTCGATGTCGAGGCCTTGGATCGGCTCGATCTCGACCGGCTCCTCGGTTTCGGCGCTGCTCTCCTGCACCTCGCCAGCGTCGTCAGTCGGTGACTCGACCGGCTGGTCGGTCTCTGTCGTCTCCGAGGGTGCTTCGTCTGCGGACGCCGCAAGAGCGAGCAGCAGGGTCGCGATCAAGCAACCCTGCAGAGCGACGCGTACCCAGCATCGGACCGATGTCAAAGAGCACAGGAGATTTCCAGAATCGCGCATCGCGGCACCCTTGCCCCAGACCGTTGAACTCAAAACGATCATCAAAACCCTAATCGACCAATTAAAAACCTAAACGACCAATTAAAAACCTAAACGACCAATTGAAAACCTAAACGACCAATTGAAAACCTAAACGACCAATTGAAAGCCCTAAACGACCGATTGAAAATCCGAGATGACCAGTTGAATTCTAGGCAATCACAGCCGCCCGCTGTCGCGCTCGCGCCCTCACATGAACTGCGACTTCAGTCTCCGGGATCAACAACACAGAGGCGTCATCGGCGCTCAGATCGTGAGAATGATCGCGTTGAATGGAAGGCACGAGAATTCCGATTCAGCATGGAATGGCGTCTCCGAAGAACCCGCGCGGCTTCCTGAACTGCTCAAAGACCGAAAGAACCGACCAGTCTTCTTTTCGGCTACATCCGCAGATCGAGGCTATCGCAATCTTCAGGAGTGTGCCCGCAATCCGAGCTGCGACCGCCGCACATTCGCAAGGTGTGGCGGTGTAGGTCGGTGGTTGGCAGCGAGATCATCGTTGACGTCGGGGTATACCCTAAAGGGCAGCCCAGAAATTCAGCTGTGCTGCCGCATAGGCATCTTGGAGGCAGACACGAGCCTCGCGTCTGCCGACGCCGCAAGCGAATCCATAGGATTCGCCCGCGAGTCGCAATTCTTTGCATTTTCGCTGAGCCGATAGCGGAGGACGTGAGCACCGGTCAGCGTCGGACCGTGTCGAAGCGAGATCTGTCGGCGCCAACCCTGTGTGCCGCTTCTTCGGGCGACCGCAAACTGTGGCACCGACCCCGCGCTATGGTCACCGGGCTTTGTTCCCCGCCAATGCTGGAGGTTGATCCCGAGCGATGGTTCGCCTGGTCGCTTTGCTGCTCACGGTGTTGACCGGGTTTGTGGGTCTCGTCTACGAGGTGGCCTGGCAGAAATACCTGGCTGCGCTGTTGGGATCCCACGGCGAGGCAACCGCGGCCGTGCTCGCGATCTTCCTCGGCGGCCTTTCGATCGGGTACGCGCTTTTTGGCCGGGCGACGCGGCGCGTTGTCGAGCGGGCTCGCCGGCGAGGTCAGCGCCCGCGGCTGTTGCTCTTCTACGCGTGCGTCGAGGCCGGAATCGGCGTTTATGCCTTGTTGTTTCCCATCCTGTTCGGGTTTGCGCAGAAGCTGTCGCTGCTCGGCCCACTCGACCACGACGCGCTCGGTTTTGCATTCGATGTCGTGCTGTCGGCTCTACTGATAGGGCCTCCTGCCATCCTAATGGGTGGGACGATTCCCATCCTGACCCTTGCGCTCGCGGGCGACATCGCACACGCGACGCGGGTTCACGCCTGGATCTACGGCGCCAATACGCTCGGAGCCTTCGCGGGTGCGCTGGCCGGCGGATTCTGGCTGGTTGCATGGCTGGGCCTGGATGGCGTGATCTGGGCGATGGCGGGCCTCAATCTCGCAGCGGCGTTGATTTTTGCAGTGCTGGAGGGGTGCGCGACGGGCGTTGCGCCCGATCCCGAGGTGCCCGGCGCAGCCGAGCCGGTGCCGCGCATCGCGGCCTGGTTGAGCATCGCGCTGCTCGCGGGTTTCGCGATGATGGCGCTCCAGACGACCCTGAACCGCATCGGCGCACTCGCGCTGGGCTCATCGCATTTCACCTTCGCGATGGTGGTGGCCGTGTTCGTGCTCTGCCTCGCGCTCGGCAGCTTCGCGATTTCGGCCCTGCCGCGGATCCCGCGCGCGCTCGTCGTGGGCTCCCAGTGGGCGCTCGTGGGCCTGCTCTTTCCGCTCTACCTCGCGGCCGCCGACGCCGGCTACTGGGCGCATGTGATCCGCGTGCGCCTCGGTGGATTGGGCGCGGTGTTTTCCGAGTACCAGTTGGCCACCTTCCTCTCGACAGTCGCGGTGCTCGCGATCCCGATCGGGCTCTCCGGGGGGCGGCTCCCGTTGCTGTCTCACCAGTTGCGGCGCGAGGTGCGCAACCTCGGTGCGGTGGCCGGTCGGCTCTACGCGTGGAACACGCTGGGCTCGCTGCTCGGAGCGCTGCTGGGTGGTTACCTGTTGCTCATCTGGCTCGATCTGCACCACGTGTTTCGGATTGCGATGGCCTGCCTGGCCGTGGCTGCTTCGATCTTGTCCCTGCTGGTACTGGATCGGATTCCGCGCGCCATTCCCGCGCTCGTGCTGGTGTCGACGCTCGCGGCGATTGCGCTGCTGCCCGCCTGGCCAGTCGATCGCCTAACCCCCGGGATATTCCGCTCGCGCCAGCTGCAACCCGCAACTTTTCTCGGCGCCGACGAATTCTTCGAACGCCGGAGCGGCGCAAACAACATCTTCTATGACGACGACCCCACCAGCAGCGTCAGCGTCACAATTCCGCTGCAGCGGCCCGAGAACATCGCCCTCTTCGTGAATGGCAAACCCGAAGGCGCACTCGTGCGCGACTACCCGACGATGGCGCTCATGGCCCTGATCCCCGCCCTGATCGCGGAGAGTCACGAACGCGGCTTCGTGATCGGCCTCGGAACCGGAGTGACCGCCGGCGAGCTCGCCGCTCTCGGGGCGACGCGAAAGGTCACGGTGGCCGAGATCTCCCGGGCCGTGATCAGCGCCAATCCGTTATTCGCGCGGGAAATCTTGGAGCTTCGACCCATCCGAAAATCGAACTCATTCGTGGAGACGCCTTTCGAACGCTGTTGCGAAGCACCGAGCGGTACGACGTCATCGTGTCCGAGCCGAGCAATCCGTGGGTTGCGGGTATCGAGATGCTCTACACGCGTGAATTTCTCGAGGCAGTGCGCTCACGCCTGGCGCCCGGTGGCGTATACGGGCAGTGGTTCCACGTCTACGAAGCCGACGAAGAAGTCGTCAATCTGATCCTGCGCACCTATGCGTCCGTTTTTCCGCACGTCTCGCTCTGGTATATGACCGGACCAGATCTGCTCGTTCTGGGCATGGATCGATCCGAGCGGGCGCTCGACGTTCGTGCGCTCGAGTCGCGATTTCGGCAGCCGGATTTCGCCGCCGGATTCGGCCGGGTGGAGATCGACCGCTTCCCGCAGCTACTCGCCCACGAACTGATCCCGCTGGGAACACTCCACGCCGAAGATCTCGAGGGTCCGATTCACAGCTTGCGCCGGCCAATTCTCAGCGATCTTGCGGCGCGCGCGTTCTTTCGCGGTGGCCCTGCAGCGCTCGTTGACCCGTACATGAGTGAGAATCACCAGAAGGTGTCTGTCGAAAACTCCCTGTTGCGCCGCTACGTGGGGAGCGACGAGCGGCTGCCGGAAGAGATCTTTGATGTTGCAGCGCGAGAAACGTGCCGCTTCAATCGCGGGCGGGATTGCGCGAGCCTGATCGCGCGTTGGTCGGTGGATTATCCGGATTCCGATCTCTCGCGCGCCACGCTCTCTGCTTTGCGCAAGACCACGCGCCCCAGAAACATGCACCTCACCGCACAACCGCTGGCGAGGCTGCGCGCTCTCTACAGCGGACGAGTCATTCCCAGAGAGGATCCACGGCCTCCGCACGTGGAAGCCATGCGCGTGACGAGCCTCTTCTTGAACTTCTACAGTCACGTCTTGCCTTTCGACCGTCGAGTGCTCGAGGAAGTCTGGGGTCGCTGCGGCGGCGCGGACTGCGAGGCCCAACGGGTGAGGGTTCAGAAACTGATCTGGGGGCTCGATGGCAGCGCTTCGCGATAGGTGAACCGCTAGGGTTTCCCTCGCTAGTCATCGAGATCCATTGCGCGAAGTAGTCGCTCGCGAATGGGATAGTTCCGGCCCCGTGCGTCCGCGCGATCGGTCGACCCGAGGAGGGCCCGCGCGGCGGTGCTGCCGAGCCAGCGCATCGGTTCCCGCTCCCACTGCGGCGATTTGTGACCCACCCAGGGGAGTTCGACCAGTGGCGTCTTTCGACCGAGTGCAAAATCGCACAGCGTTTGCCCCGCCAGGTTGCTGGGGCACACCCCTTCGCCCGTGTAGCTCTCCACGCCTGCGATACCCGTCGTCTCGTCGATCGAGATGGCCGAGGTGAAGTCTCGCGGTATTCCGAGCACACCACCCCAGCGGTGGGTGACGGCGAACTCTCCAAGCTGCGGAAGCATTTCGCGCAAGGCATCGACGAGCATTTGCTCGACACGCGGGTTTCTCTCGAAGCGCGCGTCGATCGCCGAGCCGAAACGGTAGCCAAAATCCCGCCCGCCAATCGCAATCCGGTTGTCCGCCGTGCGCTGCGCGTAGGTGAACATGCGGCTGCAGTCGCCGAAGAGCCCTCGCTCCGAAAGGCCGATCTCTTGCCAGATTTGATCCGATAGCGGTTCGGTAGCAATCATGTGTTCGTAGATGGGCATGACGTTTCGGCGACGCCCGGGTAGCAGCGTGGCGTGCGCGTCGAGCGCCATCACGATACGAGGCGCGCGCAGACTGCCGTGCGAAGTGCGCACTCGACCGGGCTCCACCGCAAGCGCGGTGGTTTGCTCGTAGATCGACGCGCCGCGGCGCTCGGCGGCATCGGCCACACCGCGTGCGAGCTTCGCGGGGTTGAGGGCGGCGGTGTTCGCATTGAAGGTGCCACCAGAGTTCGAGGAGACGCGGATGCGAGCTGTGACCTCTTCGGGTTCGAGCCAGTAGACATCCTCTTCCGTCCATCCGAGTTCCCGCTCGAGTTCCAAATCCTCGCGAAGCCCCTCTGCCTGGCGCGCGTTGGTCGCGATGTTGATACCTCCCCCCTTGTGGAAGTCGGCTTCGATTCCCTCGGCTTTGCAGACGGCGCCCACCTCGTCGACGCTTGCCTTGATCGCCTCGCGCAAAGCGGCTGCGCCCTGCGGGTCGCGTTCGAAGAAGTTCTCCAGGCCGTGGAGCAGGGCGACGCAGTGGCCGCCATTGCGCCCCGACGCGCCAAACCCAGCCGTTTCGCGCTCGATGACCGCGACGCGACACGAGGGATCGGCGCGCATCAGGTAGTAGGCGGTCCACAATCCCGTGAAACCGCCTCCGACGATCGCTACGTCGACTTCTCGGTCACCGGGAAGCGGCGGTCGCAGTTCTGGCTCCGCGCCGAGCGAGTCGAACCAGAAGCTGATCGAGCGATATGACATCAGATTTCACCACTGTTTTTTCGAAGGGGGCGGGCGAGCGTACCACAAGCGTGCACGGGGAAAGGGCGCTCCGGCTTACGCTGCAATCACTTCATCCGACTCGGCATTGCGAAAACGCAGGTCAATTTTGGTATAGACATGGAACCAATGCGCGCGATCACGCGAGAACGGGTGAGGGCTGGCGAAGAACATTACAAACAGAGGAAGTGATCATGAAGGAATCTATGCTGGCGACAATTTCTGATTGCGCCACTCATAAGAAGCTATGTTCGTATATATCGTTACTCCTTCTTTTTGCGG
>PVMK01123310.1_pt1 | contig 27921 bp, 28 predicted proteins | sample 1853481 | NCBI WGS metagenome assembly PVMK01 (sample SAMN08533507, study PRJNA380276) | Marine sediment metagenome, whole genome shotgun sequencing project. | reverse complement strand
TCTTAACTTGCGGCTTTTTAATCCTTTTAACCTTGAAGCAAGACATGATTATTATTGGAGGGGGCATAGTGGGCTTGGCTACTGCCTATACCCTGTTACAAGCAAGGCCCGGGTTGAAGCTATTGCTCTTAGAAAAGGAGTCCCAGATTGGCCTTCATCAAACTGGCAATAATAGCGGGGTTATTCATAGTGGACTTTATTATAAACCTGGAAGTTTAAAAGCAAAAAATTGCATCCAGGGATATCAACAGCTACTAGCCTTTTGTGACGAACACAACATTGAATATGAAATTTGCGGTAAGATTGTAGTAGCCACTGATCAGGAACAAGTGGTTTTACTTAAATCGTTGCACCAACGAGGACAACTGAACGGGTTAACTGGCCTTAAACCAATTCCTGTGGAGGCGCTCGCAGATTACGAGCCACATGTAACAGGGCTGGAAGGACTATGGGTCCCGCAAACCGGGATCATCAATTACCTGGATGTTGCCAATACCCTGGCCAGATTAATTGCAGAAATGGGTGGAGAGATTCTGTTGAAAAAGAAGGTGGTGGACATTAAAAAAGCAACAGCAACAGCAGGTACTACCGTTGTGGTTACTGAACAGGGAACCTATGAAACAGACCTGGTGGTTAGTTGTGCCGGACTCTATTCAGATCAGGTTACTAAATTTACAGAGCCCACTTTGGATGTAAGAATTGTTCCGTTCAGGGGTGAATACTATCAATTGAAACCTGAAAAAGAGTACTTGGTTAAAAATCTGATCTATCCGGTTCCCGACCCAAGTTTTCCGTTCTTAGGAGTACATTTTACCAGGATGATAAAGGGAGGGGTTGAAGCTGGGCCTAACGCAGTGCTGGCATTTGCCAAAGAAGGTTATAAGAAAACAGATATTAATCCAAGTGAGTTATTTGATACTTTACGATGGCCTGGCTTTCAAAAGATTGCTTTTAAATATCTGGGGAAAGGTTTGGGAGAATTATACCGATCCTATTCAAAACAGGCATTCACCAAAGCCCTTAAAAAACTAATTCCTGAAATAACCCAAAATGACCTTATCCCGGGTGGTGCAGGTGTACGCGCACAAGCTAGTAATCGCGATGGAGGACTACTGGATGACTTCTACATAGTAGAGAACCAATCAGGAATACACGTTTGTAATGCCCCATCACCGGCAGCAACCAGTTCTTTGGCTATTGGCGAAACCGTGGCTGATCGAGCACTGGCACGAATAGCCAATTAGGGATTTAATGATTAAAATTTAAGAATTGAGGGGTAGTTGGGCTCACAAATTCAGTTCTCCACGCTCCTCCATCTTCCTATGGAGAGAACAATAGTGCATTTTGCGACTTATGTCGCAGTTATAAGTTAGGAGCGCCCAGGGCCCGCAGAATTCATAATTCCTCATTTCTAATTCATAATTTCACCAGAATACCTTCGAAATGAGGAACAAAAATAGTTTCTTTGCGTTATTAGGTTGATAGTTTAATTGTATCAATGAAAAATATTATAACCAATTCATCTTTCTGTGCTTGCTGTTGCTGTTGTCTTAGATCGGTTGCAGGAAGGGATTATTGAATCTGGTTAAAACGAATACAAAGCCTTTCCTAAATCAGGAAAGGCTTTTTTTATGTCAAAATGCAAACAGTAGCAGATACAATTGTTTATAGGGATCTTTCTAAATCGATTGGAAATACACCCTTGTTTCAAATTGGTAGAATCTTTCAGGATTCTAGGGTAAATATCTACGCCAAACTTGAATGGATGCAGATGGGTGGCAGTATTAAAAGTCGACCAGCTTTTAACATTATTGAAAAAGCCCTGCAATCCGGGGAACTTGACTATGAAAGGGAATTATTGGATGCCAGCAGCGGAAATACTGCCATCTCTTATGCCGCTATTGGAGCAGCGCTCGGTTTAAAAGTCACTATATGTCTGCCGGAAAATGCCAGTAAGGAACGGATCACTATTTTAAAGGCTCATGGTGCAAAATTAATCTATACCTCAAAATTTGGCGGGACCGATGAAGCTCAGGCTATAGCAAAGGAGATTAAAAAACAAGATCCGGAAAGATATTATTATGCCGATCAATATAATAACCCCAATAATTGGAAAGCACATTACCACCATACCGCGGAAGAAATCATTACTCAGACCGATGGCGCGGTTACTCATGTGGTGGTAGGACTGGGAACTACCGGGACCGCCATGGGTTTAGGACGAAGGTTGAAAGAGTTTAACCCTGAAATTAAATTGATTGGCTTACAACCGGATGTGGCCATGCATAATCTGGAAGGATGGAAGCACCTGGAAACCGCATTGGTGCCTGGAATATATGATCAAAGCTTAATTGATGCCAGTTTGGAAATTGATAGTCACCAGGCTATAATGATGGTAAAAGAAATTGCCTTAAAAGAGGGACTTATGGTAAGCCCGTCATCCGCGGCAAATCTGTTGGGAGCAATAGCTGTTGCCAACGAAATTGATTCTGGAAATGTGGTAACGGTGTTTCCGGACAATGCAGAAAAATATACCGAAATCATAAATACAATTTTTAAATGAAATTGGTGTTGAACAAAGATTTAATGGATAAAATGGTAGATCATGCCTTAGATTCATACCCCATGGAATGTTGTGGATTTGTCTTTGGTAAAGATCAACCAGATGGACGAATGATTACGGAAGTGCACACCACGCCCAATAGCAAACAAGGAGATCAACGCCGGAGGTTTGAAGTTGACCCGCGGGACTATTTAAAAGCAGAGCGCTATGCTTTGGAAAAAGACATCACTTTACTTGGCATCTATCACAGTCATCCTGACCACCCGGCAGTGCCCTCCAAACATGACCTGAAACAAGCGGTTCCATTCTTCTCGTACTTGATACTTGCTACTGAGAAAAAACAAGTGAAAGAAACTACTTCCTGGCAATTGTACCACGAACAATTTGAGGAAGAGGAAATAGTAATTGAAAACAAATTTGAAACTTTAAAATAATAGAAATAATGGCCAGAATAATAATTCCAACACCATTGAGAAAATTTACCAACAATCAGGCGACTATTGAAGTAGAAGCCATAGACATCAGAGAGTCCATAAATGCTTTGTCTTCTTTGTACCCTGACTTGAAGAAACAACTTTTTGATGACTCCGGTGAAATCCGTCAATTCGTGAGAATCTATCTGGGAGATGAGGACATCAAAGTACTAAACAACGGGCAAACTCCGGTAACTCAGGACGCGATCATTAGTATTGTTCCTGCAATTGCTGGAGGGGTTGAAAACTAGAATGTCCATGAGCACAGTAAATTTCACAAAGGAAGAACTGGAACGGTACAGCCGGCATCTAATCATTCCTGAATTTAATATAGAAGGTCAAAGACACCTAAAGAGCGCCAAGGTATTGATTATCGGTTCAGGTGGTTTAGGCAGTCCATTATTGCTTTACCTTACTGCCGCAGGTGTGGGGACCATCGGAATAGTTGATTTCGATGTGGTGGATGAGACCAATTTACAAAGACAGGTGCTTTTTTCAGTTAAAGACGTAGGAAAACCCAAAACCTCTTGCGCCATCCAAAGACTTCGAGGTCTCAACCCCAATGTTAATTTTATTGAACACAACGTCAAGCTCACCTCAGAAAATGCATTGGATATACTGGCTGATTATGACGTGGTTGCTGATGGCACCGATAACTTTCCTACCAGATACCTGGTAAATGACGCATGTGTTATCCTGCAAAAAACCAATGTATACGCCTCCATCTTTCGTTTCGAGGGCCAGGTTTCCGTATTTAATTATACCGATAAAGAGGGTAATACAGGCCCCAATTATCGTGATTTGTTCCCAACACCTCCTCCTCCAGGCTTGGTTCCTAGTTGTGCAGAAGGTGGGGTAATTGGTGTACTCCCTGGAATCATTGGCAGTTTACAAGCCAATGAGGTAATAAAAGTGATCACCGGAATCGGCGATCCATTAAATGGGCGGTTATTTTTGTTTGACGCCCTGACATTTGAAACCAGAACACTGAAAGTTCATAAGGACCCTAGCCAACCAAGCATTGTAAAGTTAATAGACTATGAGGTGTTTTGTGGAATAGGCCAACAACAGGAAGAGTTACCCGATGTGAAAGAAATAACCGTTCAAGAGCTGGAAAAACTCAAAGATTCCGGCAAAGCTTACCAGTTAATAGATGTACGGGAGCCCTATGAATATGAAATTGCCCATCTTAATGGTGAGTTGATCCCCTTGGCTCAGATTGAAGACAAGGTGGACCAGATTGATTCAAATAGAAAGGTAGTGGTTCACTGCAGAAGTGGTGTTAGAAGCGCTCAGGCAATCGAAACCCTTGAAAAGAAGTTCGGTTTCACAATCTTTATAATTTAAAGGGAGGCATCCTGGCATATGCGGACGAAATAGATAGCTCACTAGCCAAGTATTAACTAGTTGTTACACAACCAGTTAATATAAAAAGCAAATCTCAAAAAACAAAAATCAAATAATATCCAAGTATCAAATATCAATATTCAGACTCGAGATTTAGAGTTTCATACGGATCCTGTTTGCGATTTGAAGATTTGACTTTTGAAATTTATTTGTGTTTTGGGATTTGTAATTCGTTATTTGCCAAATTTGCCAACCCTTAGGTAGGCATTTTTGGCATTGTTTGTGTGGCAAAATAAACATACCGCGGTAATCAATATTGATAGGGGCAAATGTTACAATAGTAATTGTGATTTTGTCACATTTGTGGTTTGGAATATTTGTAAACCTAACCTGACGGATCTTTGCACAAATTTTACCTCTTCACCTTAATCTGTTGCATTCATTCAATCCAGGTATTACACGCCCAGGTGATTACCATTATAGATCAAAACACCCTGCATCCAGTGGAAAATGCATTGATCTATAATCAGGACCACTCTCTGTCTTTGACAAGCAACTATAATGGACAAACTGTGGTTGGCAACTTTCAAGACGATGATCTGATTACTATCAGCCATCCCTTCTACGAGCCCTATGTAATATCTGTTGTTCAACTGGAATTGATAAACTATAGGATTGCACTAAGACAGAGAATAATTCTGATTGATGAAGTAGTTATTTCCGCCAACCGCTGGGAACAGGACAAAAAGCAAACTCCTAATAGAATTGTCTCTATTGGACCTCATGAGATTGAGTTTGACAACCCACAAACCACTGCAGATATGTTAGGTAAAACCGGCCAGGTTTTTATCCAAAAAAGCCAATTGGGTGGTGGGAGTCCAATGATCAGGGGATTTGCCGCTAATTCTGTGCTAATCGTGGTAGATGGTGTTCGTATGAACAATGCCATATTCAGGGTGGAAATCTGCAAAATGTAATTAGCATTGACCCTTTATCATTGGAGAATACCGAGGTGTTATTTGGCCCTGGTTCGGTTATGTATGGAAGTGACGCCTTAGGAGGGGTTATGAATTTTAGAACCATAACTCCTGGATTTATAAACGATGAAACGCCTCAGATTGGGGTCAGTTCCATGTGGAGATATTCCAGTGCCAATAATGAAAGGACCGGGCATGTTGACTTTAGTATCAGAGGAAATAAAATTAGTCAATTTACCAGCTTTACTTTTAGCGACTATCAGCATTTAAAAACCGGCAATAAACGAACCAGCAAGTTTCCTGATTATGGAAAAAGACTTCAGTATGTCCAAAGAATCGACAACCAGGATAGTGTGATACAAAACCCAGATGAAAACGAACAGGTATTCAGTGGGTATCATCAATTAAATCTGCTAAATAAGATAAGATTCAGACTTGGTGACAACGCAGAGCTAAGCTATACCCTGAACTATAGCACAACATCCGATATTCCCCGGTATGACAGGTTAATCGAGACTGATGAAAACGGTCAATTGAAGGCAGGTGATTGGTTTTATGGCCCACAAAAATGGCTTTCCAATAGCATTCTGGTTGGTCTTTATAGTAAAAACAAATTTTTCGATGAGGCCAGACTACAATTTACTCTTCAAAACATCAAAGAAAGCCGTCATGATAGAGATTTTGGCAGTGATCTACTTCGGATTCGTTCCGAAAAAGTTGACGTGTTTACTTTCAATTTTGATCTTGAAAAGATCATTAATTCAAAACATACCATATTCTACGGAACAGAATGGTTCTATAACCAAGTTGATTCCAAAGCAGTCAATAAGGACCTTATCACCGGCAATGAATATCCAGGCGTTCCACGTTATCCTGATGGAGGCTCAGAATATTCGGGGTTAGCAGTCTACTTTAGTCATAAATGGAGACCTTCAGAAAAGGTAACTGTTACTAGTGGGCTTAGATATAATCAGATTTGGCTGGAGGCACTGTACACTGATATTAAATCAGGAGGTTCCTTAAATAAATTTGAGGTTAACCATGGAGCCTTAAATGGCAGTCTGGGTGTGGCCTGGTTGCCTGAGCCAAGCTGGCAGCTAAATGCCCTGTTTTCAACAGGATTTAGAGCTCCGAATGTGGACGATATCGGCAAGATATTTGATGGTGCCAATGGAATTGTTACCGTTCCCAACCCCCAACTACAACCTGAATATTCATATAATACCGAAATCGGGTTTTCAAAATCCGTCCAAGACAAATTAAAAATTTCTGCAACCGGATATATTATCTTCCTGGATAATGCAATTGTTCAAGAAGATTTTACTTATCAGGGAAGGACTACATTTATTTCGACGGTGAGCTTAGTCGAGTTCAGACTTTGGTAAATACCAGCAGCGCCCACATTTATGGAGGCAATGTCCAATTAGACTTTGCACTTTCTCCAAGTTTGGGTATAAGTTCTTCCTATACTATTACCCATGGTGAAGACTCAGAAGGTCATCCGTTGAGGCATACTACCCCGAATTTTGGCTTCCTTGGGTTTACCCATCGTTACCAGCAGTTTCGAACTGAGCTAAATTTTCGTTTTAGTAGCAAACGAAAATTTGAAGATCTTGCTCCAAGCGAACAGCAAAAAACTCATTTGTATACTACTGATGGCTCCTTGGGATGGTATACTTTAAATTTCTCAAGTTCATACCATTTTAATAAAGCCATAACCTTAACTGCTGGTGTTGAAAACATCTTTAACCTTCATTATAGACCCTATTCCTCAGGCATTAGTGCAGCTGGGCGCAACTATGTTATTGCATTAAAAACCAGTTTATAGAATGAAATGAATTGCTGAGATGCATGAGTATAATGGCATTTGTATAATTTAGTCAATTCCGCTACCTTAGGCTTGCTTGTTCAACAATTAACTATTACAATATCATGGGATTATTTGACGCAATAAAAAAACTTTTTTCAGGAGCGACTGAAACAACATCTGAGGTAGCTAGTAGTGCCGCTAACAAATCTAAAGAAGCCGCCGAAGCAGCCAAACACCTGGCCGATGAAGCAATAGATAAGGCTGGGAAAATTGCACATGATGTTGCTGAATCTGCATCTGAGGCAGCACACAAGGCTGCGGATAAGGCAGAACACATAGCGGAAGAAGTAAGTGACGCAGTAGAAGATGCAGCACATGAAGCAGCTGATTTGGCGGAAGAAGTCTGGGATAAAACCAAGGACGCCGCAAGTACTGCAGCAGATGCTACATCAGCGGCTGCCCATGAAGCTATGGACAAAGCCAAAGAGGTAGCTGGCAAGGTAGCAGATACTACTGCGGATTTGGCCGACAAAGTAGTTGAAAAGATTGAAGATGTAGTAGATTCTTCTGGAGATGAAGCTGAAGAGGCCACTCAAGGCACAGTAGATGAAATAGTAGATAGTGCAGATGAGGCAGAAGCGGACCTGTCGGATTCTGATGATGAGGAAGAGTGAATAGTATCTCATTAATCACTAAAATGAAGGCCCTTTCAGGGCTTTTTTTATAATCACAGTATTTCCTAAAAGTTGAAAAATGGAGGTTTTGACTAATTATTCTAGATCAACGTGGATTTTGATAATTGCACTATTTTTCGTCTCATGTGCTGCTGACTCTAATCACATCACACCATCGGTAACCCTGATAAGTAAAGACGTTAACGGAGTGGTTATCAATAAGAACAATAAAAAATTGGTAGTCTATGGCAATCCTGACGAAAATCCTGTTGAGGCTGATTTGGTGCTAATAACTCATTGCCGTAGAGACCTAACCATTGCTGCCCGTAAAACCAAGGATTTAGGCGCTAAAACATATGCACCAGTCAAAGAAGTAGCGTATTTCAATAATGCTGATACTTTCTGGGAAGATTTTACCAATCTGCGCTTCGCAGATTATCAGCAACAATCCAGTAAGTATCCAATTAAGCCTTTGCAAATCGATTTCCCGATTGATGGAGGCGACACCTTGCTTTGGGAAGGGGTGAAAATCGAGGTAATTGATACTCCTGGTTATACCAGAGGAGCTGTCTCCTATATATGCGAGATTGATAATAAGAAAATCATTTTTTCAGGTGATTTGATTTACGGCATGGGCAAAATATTGATCTCTACAGTCTTCAAGATGAAATCCCTGAATTAAATGTTGGAGGCTATCATGGATTTGCCAGTCGAATATCCGAATTGATCGAAAGCCTACAGGTTATTAAAAGTCACAAACCAGATATTCTGATTCCATCCCGAGGTCCGGTAATTCTGAATCCTGATCGGGCTATTGACCTACTAATAGACCGGCTTCAACGTGTATACAGTAATTATTTATCTACCAGTGCCTACAAGTGGTACACCGACTTGTGGTACACTGGCGGAGTTGAAACTCAAAGTGCATTGGCGCAAAGAGTCGAATTAGATTACGATTCTATTAACCTAATGCCCCAGGCTCCTCTAAAGGAACAATTACCTGATTGGTTAAAAAGAGATGATAACTCGGTGTTAATAAACTCAGTATCAGGGGCCTCATTTCTTATAGATTGTGGCATAAAGAAACCCTTTCAAAACCTATGGGAAAATAAGGGCAATATGACTCATAGCAAAATTGATGGCATTTTCATTACTCATTACCATAATGATCATACTGAATACATTCCCGAGATAGTGGATAAATATAATTGTCCAGTATATGTTACACAGGAATTAGAAGATATTCTTAAGTATCCTGATGCCTATCGATTGCCGGCGATGACCAGGAAACCCATTAATAATATTTCAGTAGTACCTGATGGTTATCAAATGGATTGGAATGAATTCTCATTTACCTTTTATAATTTCCCCGGTCAAACACTTTACCACAATGCCCTGCTGGTTGAATCAGAAAGTGAAAAATTGCTTTTTGTTGGTGACTCCTTTACTCCTTCGGGAATGGATGACTATTGCATACAAAACCGCAATTTCATTGAAGAAAATAAAGGGTTTTTGTATTGCATTGACTTACTACGAAAAATTCCAGAAGATGTCTGGTTGGTAAACCAACATGTCACACCATTGTTCAAATTCACCAATCAACAACTTGATTTTATGGAGGTCAAAATCAGAGAACGTGCTGAAATTCTCACTGAACTATCTCCCTGGGAAGACCCCAACATGATTATTGACGAAAGATGGGCACGAATTTACCCCTATGGCTTTGATCTTGAATCGAATCAAACCAAAGACTTTTCAGTAATTGTAAAGAATCATCTTCATGAAGAAGTACTCTATGGTATTAGACCACACATCAGTAATTCAAAGTTTTCTATTTCTCCAGAGTACCTGGAGGTTACTTTAGGCCCAAAACAGGAAGGTGAGGTAATATTCTCTTTAACAGCTCCTCAAATTTCAGCTCCTGCAATATCCTTAATTACAGCTGATATCACATATCGGAAAAAAACACTCTTGCAATGGTGCGAAGGTATGGTAACTGTGCACCAGGCAAATTAATGATCCAAAGCAGTTATGTAATATAATTACGAATTATCGCCGGTATCTTATAAAGATTCATAATATATTACTTTAATAACCAGATAACTGCCATGAAACGTTTTGCCCTATTACTGGGTCTGGCGGGTTGTTTTATCTTACCGGCCCATGCCCAAACCGAAAAAGAGAGTTTTGCCATCGAATTCGTTACCCAGAAGTATCTGCAGGCATGGTATGAAGGTGATGACCAACTAATGGCCTCTGTTGTGCATCCCCAAATGTCCAAAAAAATCGTGTTTGATACCGGGAATAAAAGTGGAGCGCTGGCGTACCTTAGTGCAGAAGATCTATTAGCTCAGACTAAAAAGAAACGGGTCCAAAATGTTAACCTCAAAGATTTAAACAAGAGTATCACCATACTTGACATGTACAACAATACCGCCATGGTTAAAGCTGAGACCCCCAATTGGATAGATTATCTGCATATGGCCAAGATCTCCGGTGAATGGAAGATTGTAAATATTCTTTGGGAACTAAAACACGAAGGGCTTTAAAGTCCTTTTCAGGTACACAAAATAATGTGTAACTTGGATTAAACTACACTGTTTCACATGCATATCGCGGTTTCCGGAAATATTGCCTCCGGGAAAACTACCCTTGCCGAAAAGCTTGCAGGACATTACAAATGGACCCCACTTTTTGAAGCGGTTGACCAAAATCCTTATCTGGAAGATTTCTATAAGGACATGAAAAAGTGGGCATTTCAACTTCAAGTTTATTTTCTGAATAGTCGTTTCAATCAGGTGAAAAAAGTGCGAGAGTTGAGTGGGACGGTAATACAAGACAGAACCATCTATGAGGACGCCTATATTTTTGCCGCGAACCTGTTCCAGTCCGGATTGATCACCGAAAGGGATTACCACAACTATCTGGACCTATTTAATTCAATGCTTAAATTTGTAGAACCTCCGGATTTATTAATTTATTTGCAGGCCGATATACCAATACTTGTGTCACAAATACATAAAAGAGGCCGTGATTATGAAACCCTGATTCAGCCGGATTACCTTAAAAACCTTAATGAATTATACCAGCAGTGGATCGATCAGTACACTTTAGGAAAGCTACTGATTATTAATATTAACGAACTGGATTTTGTAAGTAATGCCCAGGATTTTTCGTCAATAATTGAAAGAATTGACGCGGAGATTTAGGGACCATTTAGCTAGCTACCAATCAGCGTTTTCTTGTTTACCAATGTTAAATACCCGCGAAATATTAAATCCTAGATGAATATCACCGTCAAAGAAATCGCTGGTGGTTTCAGTTATAAACCCCTTCTCTATCATTGCTCTGCTATTGGTAAGATGTAATTGAAATACATGGCCACCGGTTTCAATATCAACTCCAATTGATAAAGAATTGTGCAATCCCTGGTCTTCAGGCTTATTGAACATATAGAAATACTCAAAATTGAGAGCCAATCGTTTGGTGATCTTATGCCTGGCTCCTATTCCCAAAGCAAATATGTCATTATCATCTTGTTCAAGTTCCACCATATTTTTATGCACCAAACTCGGTGTGAGCTGTACAGAAAAATTCGAATTAAACTTTCTTGCCAGTAATAATTGATAGGTGTAACTGGTACGATTGGTAAAATCCCAATCTTGGTCTGGAGGCGCCTCTGAGGAATTTATGGCTATACTGGTAAAAAAAACAGCTGTTATGGGAATTGATCTTAATCCCGTCTGCTGTCTTAAAAGTCGGTATTTAATAAATCCATCATATTGTTTTTCAAATGAGCTCCTTCCGATACCCACATTGAGGTTTTTTAATACCCCAAATTCCAACCCAAATCGTATGTTCGAATCATCCAATCCAAAAAATTCTCCTATGCCATCACTTATGAGACCAAATCGGTGAGAAATTAGAAATTCCAGTACTCCTGGAGATCTAAGCTCCACAGAGTGTCCATTAATCACACGACTACTTTTGAAAGTAGCCATCCGCATAGATGAATCGAACTTGAGTCGACATTCTCTTGATTGAGAAGATCCATCAAATCCTCCTGAGCCAATACCGTGGTTTTCAGGCAAAACACACACACAAACAACTAATTCGCAGCATAAGGCCTGTAGGTAAATTCGATACTTACTTCAACAATCTCAGCTATATTACGAAATAATAATCGGGGAATTTTTATGTTATGATCCTCAAGAGATACCGGGAAATTTGCACTGAGCGTTATCTCGTTCTGCCTTACTATAACTTCGCCTTTAATCTCAACCTTTTGAGTTACACCATGAATGGTAAGCTCACCGACTGCCACAGCTTCATAAGCTCCATCCGAAGATCCAAACCTACTAATTTTTCCCTTAAAGGTTGATTTAGGATATAATTCCGATTCCAAATAGCTCTCATTAAAATGCTGCTTCATTAAGGATTTCCTGAATTCAAAATCCCTTATGGGCACCGAAAAAACTATTTCGCCGGTTGATAAATCCAAAATACTGCTTACTTTCTTATTAGTAGCTTTAATATTCTCGATAGGAGCTTCAGAAAAGAAGGTAATGGTAGCACTTTTGGCAATATATTTCTGAGCTATTGCCTGGGTATGTATGACCAATGCTATCATAATCACCAACATCCTCATATTGTTAGTTGTTTTGGGCTCCATTGTCTACCCAACAGGCAATATCATCGATCTGTTTGGCTGTTAGTACTATACCGGAACTAGAAGGAGGCATGGTACGATTGCCTGTACGTTTTTTGATCTCAAGAGCGTTGGCCTGTACGTTTTCGAGAATTGTCCAATTTGGTAACGCAGGATTACTTCCATCATGACAGTTGGGCAAAGCACAGTTGTTGGCGATAATCGGCTCAATCACTCTGCTGTAGGTAGTAATTTCAGGCTGACAAGGGTTAGCTCCGAATAGTTCTTCTTCGTTTTCGTAGGCACACGAATTTAGCACCATTCCTATCCCGGCCAACCCCCATAAGAGCACATTTTTGAGAGAACGCATATGCTACTCTAGTTGTCCAGAGCACCTTCGTCTATCCAGCAAAATATAGCCGCCTTTTCCTCCGCAGTTAGAGGGTTACCTGATCGTGGCATGTCATCAATTTTTACCCTTTGTCTAACCCCACCAGGGTTATTATGGGCTCTGGACTGAAATTCAGAGAAAATAGTGTAATCAGGTAATCCTGTTCCAGCTACATGACAACCGGTTATTGCACACCTGGCTAATACGATTGGGTCAACATCAGTCATGTAGCTTGGGTTGGCTGCGCTGGACACTACCGTCGCTTGGGCGCTGGTAATACAATTGTCTGTATCTGTTACTGTCACTGTATAGGTTCCCGACTCCATAGATGAAAATATGTTGTTAGCAAACTCTACACCTATTGGTTGAGGTTCAATAGTTATTGTCAAAGCACCTGTTCCTCCGGTTATGGTTAGGGCTATTTCACCATTATCTTCTCCGCACGCGGTTGGACTAGCGGTTAACGATACACTGGGTCCAGTAACATTACAATCCAGTGCTGGTGGCGGTTCTGTATCATCACTGCTACAGGCAGAGAAAAAAGCCACCAACATACCAGCCATTAATATTTTCATATTCTTTTTTTCATTCATAACATTCTTAATTTTTAATTGGTTGTGTACTTTATTGCTAATTAGTGTTTTACATTTAATTCTTAATTATCCAATGCCCCATCATCCACCCAGCAGGCTATTGCCTGGATTTCATCTGGTGTAGGATCAGTATTGTTTGGTGGAGGCATAGAGCCATCAGAAGTCCTTGATTTTATTTTATCTGCATTTGCCTGCACAGTAGCTAAATTTGTCCAATCTGGTGGAGATGCACTAGTACCATCATGGCAAGCACTGCTAATAGCACATTTAGCAGTAATTATTGGCACAATTTCATTATTATAACTCACTCCACTAAGTACGCTTATGGTAACGCTAGTCTGGCAGCCATCATCATCTTCTACCAAAGTGGTATAGTCTCCTGTTCCCAAGCTGGAGAAACTATTTTCGGACTGGGCGGTCCCGCCATCCAAACTATAAGAATAGGGCTCCTTACCACCTGAGGGGGTAATAGTTATAGTTCCATCTGTGGTTTGACAACCCGCTACTATTAACTCGGTAGTAAACGCCAGGCTATTAACATTTGAAATATTAATATTCACCGTTGTTGTGCAATTACCGCCATCACGCACTGTTAAAGTATGATTTCCGGATGGGACCCCTTCAACAGTGGTAGTACCTGATTGGGCTGGTTGAAAGCCAGAACCTGCAACATTAAATTCGAAAGGGGCAGTTCCTCCAGATATTATTAACTGGAAACTGCCATTTTCAAGACCGCAAGTAGCATCCGTTAGATTGCTTGCTAAAGCCTGAAGATTTGAGGCCGCACAATCAACCGGTGGCTGTTCGTCATCGCCACAACTGCTGACCAACAACCATAGTGAAAAGGCTGTAGTTGTTCTAAGAATTGAAGATAAATTCATTATTGGCAGGTTAGTTTAAAAAATAGTCAATATCCCAGAATGAACTGAATTAAATCATCTTTTCTGGACAAACCAAGTTTTTTTCGGATCCTGTAGCGCGCCTTATTTGCACTATCAGCTCCAATGGCCAGGTTTTGAGCCACCTCTTTAGTACTGAGGTTTTGTCTTAACAACGTACAAATTCGCAAATCATTGGATGAAAGATTAGGATATTGTTTCTTTAACCTGCACAAAAACTCTTGTTCCCCTTCTGGATCTAACTGCTGTAGTTTAAGTTTTAATCGTACAATAGTTCGATTTTTTTCATTCAACACCTTAATTAATTCTTTCCTATCCAATATAGACCAGGGATTCATAGATGGGGGGTTTGAAATAACCATACTACTGTCATTGTAATACACTTTCTCTACAGTTTGCATATCTAAAAATGAACTAATAATTATAATTATCGAAAATTGTATTTAATTGAAAATGAGCTGCCAGTACTCCACAAATCCACCTCACCAAATCCCACTCCGGTTAACGGCAACTTAATATATGGCTCAATTTCTAAGAACCATTGCTTCCCTATGGACCGCTGATAACCAACTGACAAATTGTAAATAGTAAAGTAGTGTTGATTTTCGTTTTTCCCACTCCATGATTGTACCAGGTGTTGTGGATCATTATCCTCGTATTGGTAAAAATAGTCTTCCGTTAGCATCAAATAAGTACTTAATCCTGTACTGGCGAATAGTCGATTGATCTTTCCAGGCTTGAAATAGTATCTGATATTAAGCGGAATGTCAATTACGTCACAGTAGCCCTCTGTCATATCGGGAACAAACCCATAATCCCAAAACCCTTTAGGAGGGTGATAGTCCTCTCCTTTGGCGGTATAGTTTTTCTTAGAGTAGGTTATACCCGAATTGATACTCCATCTCCGGTTCAGTTGATATTCCAGTAGAATACTTAAGTTAGTTCCAGGCTTTGTTACTTCAGAAAACCCTACCAGACTTATATCAGGTGCGTAGCCAAATCCAATAAGCCAAGGCGAAGAATATTCTGATATTACCGGCAATTCTTCAATATTTAAATTGATTCCCCTAATTTCATCGGGCAAAGACTGCTGATCCAAAGATTCAACGTCAGGTGTAATCGGAGCTATATAGGATACCATTACAGCAGCGTCATTTTCTTTGAGATTAGTGGCATCAGTCTCGAGTAACCCTTTAGGTTCCGATTTTAAATTGTTTGTAACATCTTCCGATTCAGAAACAGGGAATACTTCTGACCTCTCCGGTGATTTATTGGCAGTTGGTCCCACAGTGGTATTATCGGCGATTTGCCCTGGAGTAATGTTATCGGTGGTTTGCCCCACATTAAGGTTATCAATGGTTTGTCCCACCGTAATGTTATCCGTACCAAGCAATGATGATTTAGTTTGAGAAAATGTTCCAATGTTCCAAAAGAACCATGCTGAAAGCAGAAAAGCCACTACCAATAATCCGAATAAACCACTGTCACCAGAGTTATTATTGGGAAAAACATGGTCAAGCTTTTGACTCATTTTTTCCCATGATTCCGGATCAAAGGGGGCACTGGAGTTTTCCAGGCGCCCTTTGATTTCAGTATCAAAGGCCTTTTCTGATAAATTACGCGAATTCATCTTTGTATATCTTTTTTAGGGCCTTTTGCAGCTGCATTCTTGCCCTTGACAAATTTGATTTAGAAGTACCAACGCTAATATTTAGTGACTTACTTATTTCCAGATGCTTATATCCATCAATTACGTACAAATTAAACACTGCTCGATATGAAGGAGACAATAGTTGAATTTGGTGTATCACCTCATCATAGGTCATTTTCTGAATGACTGTTGGAGCAAAAGTTGCGGCTTCATAATGTTCAATGGAATTTAGGCCGATATGCTTTTGTTCCTTCCGGTAATGATCAATAGCACTGTTAATCATTATGCGCCTGATCCAACCCTTGAATGACTTTCTGGACTATACATGTCTAATTTGGTAAAGATCTTCAGGAATCCATCATTTACAACTTCAACAGCCCGTTCATAATTACTACTGTATCTTAAGCAAATGGCCATAGCAAAGCCGTAGTACTGCCGGTACAATAGCTGTTGGCTCCGCCTGTTACCTTTTTTGCATCCGGTAATCAAAGAGCCAAGATCTTGAGGGTTCTTTTGTTTAGCGCTCACAAATTAATGTTACAATACTAAGCACGCAGGTTTAACAAAGAAGGTTGCCTGTAAAGTTTCATAAACAAGTGCAATGGATAAGTAAGGTCAAACTCTTACTCCCATAATAAGGATGTCATCAGTTTGTTCGTTTCGTCCTCTCCAGTTAGATATTTCAGATTCAAGATGTGCTTTTTGATTGGCCATGGTATGTGGCTGCATTATATTAAACTGATGCTTTAATCTCCAATTCATAAACTTCTTATTATCAGGACCTCCAAACTGATCAACAAATCCATCAGTAAATAAATAAAAAGTATCACCTTCATTTAATTGTATGGATTTTTCATCGAACGTGCGTTCTTTCTTGTGCAGCGTGCCCGCAATACTTTGGGTATTGCCCTTTATTACATTTAGCTTGTTATTTTTGTAATAATAAAATGGTCTTTTTGCCCCAGAAAAGACCATAAACTTGGTTTCTTTATGGAAATTACAAATTCCAATATCCATCCCATCACTGGTAATCTGATTATACTTTTTCTTATGTAAAGTATTGGTAGTTTCACCATGTAAAAGTCTGAGAATTTCAGCCGGGGCTACCACACCCTGTTCCAACACAATTTGATTCAACAGACTGTTGGCCATAACTGTCATGAACGCTCCTGGAACTCCATGTCCTGTACAATCCATTACAGCGATAATAAGATAAGGCTCAACAGTTGCCAACCAATAAAAGTCACCATTTACTATATCTCTGGCTTGAGAAAGAATAAAATAGTCTTTAATGCCTGTTTTTAAGGTTTCAGGGTCAGGTCGGATGGCGTCCTGGATACCTTTGGCATACATTATGCTATCTAGTATGTCTATATTCTTCTTGGCAATTTCCCTGTTCTGACTCTCTAATACCTTGTTTGATTTGATCCGAAATTGATACCGCTGATATAATATGGATGCCAATATAAAAATGAATACCAATCCTCCCATTAAGAAATAGGTGACCGTTCTATTTTTTGACAAGCTAAGTACCTGAATTTCACTTTCCTTTCTAAGCAGCTCGATTTCTTTTTCTCTTTGCTGGATTTGATAATTCGTTTCAATTTCAGTGATCTTTCTGGCGTTCCTTTCTATATATACCAGATCCTTGAGATCTGATTGTTTCTTGTAGAAATCAAGTGCAGTGCGGTACCGGCCCAGTCTTTTGTAGGCTTCTGCTAGACCGTGATAGCTAGTGATCATCCTTGCTTTTGCGTCCATCGGTTCGCTGAGTGACAGGGATTGATTATATGACTCAATTGCCCTTTGAAGATTGCCTCTTCTCAGATAAATATTTGAAATATTGTTGTATAAATGTGCTTTATCATAGTTATTTTCCAAACTGTTGCCTATTTCGAGCGACGAATTAAAATACCTAAGCGCTGAATCATACTGCTGTTGGTGAAAATAATACAAACCAATATTGTTAAGCGAGTTAAAGATCCCCAAGGTATCATGCTGTTGTTCGTCTATAATCAAAGCTCTGTTAAAATATTCGTAAGCTCTGACCGGGTCATCTATTTTGTCATAGAGAAAACCAATATTATTGATGGTATTGGCTATAGTTCCCTGATCTCCAATTTTTTCTTTCATGTCCAATGAACGATGGTAAAAATCCAATGCTGTAGGATATCTTTCCAGCTCGTCATATATAATCCCAATGTTGTTGTAGGCACTGGCAATCCCCTGTTGGTCTCCCCTTAATTCCTGGATGGTTAAAATACCGGTAAAATAGTCCAGACTCCGTTCGAAATCATTTGTACTGTAATGAGTGAGGCCAATATTTTTAAGAGACAGCAACATCAACAAGGTATCACCAAGCTCTGTGGCATTTTGAAGTGATTGTTCTGCAAATTCCAGGGACAACTCAGGGGCATAGCTTCGGGTATTTTCTGAAATTTTCAGAAGTACATCAATTTTTTCCCTGCCTTTAAGATTATTGACCATGTTCAATAAACTATCTTGCTGAGCCACTACATCAGCATTGATGAAAGTCATTAGAATAGGAATAAGTAAACAGGAAATTTTCATATTATAACCTTTAAACCTACTTTTTTCGCCCAAAGGAAAAAGAAATATAACTTTTTTTAGTTAATTAAATAGAATTAAAAATCCATTTTCAGTGACCTGACCAAATTGATAAAACTCGATGTTCAAAGCATATTTTTTACGTAAAGTTTTATTGGTATTTTTTATGTTTGCAGTGGTCATACCCGGAGGCATAAGCTGTGTTAAACATGATACAAATACCGTAAAAGTGGTTAAGCCCAAGGGTAGGAAAAAACCCTATAATCCCAAAAAACACAAACGCAGCAAGCGCACAAAAAAGGTAAAAATGAATAACTAGGAGAAGCAATGAAGCAAAATGTGTCCTATCCAAGATTAATTTTCCGGATGAGTGCCATGATGCTCTTAATTTTCGCATTTTCTTGTACTCAAATACCTGATGAACGTTTACGTGGACAAGTAGCCACCCATGGTATGGTCAGTTCTGCCCATCCTGCTGCCACTGAAATCGGCGTAGCTATTCTGAAACAAGGGGGGAATGCATACGACGCTGCGGTTGCCGTTCATTTTGCTTTGGCTGTGTCCTATCCAAATGCTGGGAATATTGGAGGTGGGGGATTTTTGGTATACCGTAAGTACAACGGAGAGATTGGAAGCCTGGATTTCAGGGAAAAAGCACCCCTTGCAGCATCTAAGGACATGTATCTGGACATAAATGGCGAGGTTATTGATAACCTAAGCACGCTTGGTCATCTTGCAGTCGGGGTTCCTGGTTCCGTGGATGGCATGATCAAAATACATCAAAAGCTAGGGAGTATGCCATTCCCTGAGTTGATTGAACCTGCTATACAACTGGCCTTAAATGGAGTGGTTTTAACTACCAGAACAGCGGCAAACCTCAACAATCATCAACAGGATTTCATAAAATCAAACCACCACATTCCATATTTAGTGGGTGATTCTGACTGGAGCAGTGGAGATACTCTTTTCCATAAGGAACTCGCTGCAACTCTTACCCGCATTCGGGACAATGGGCGCGCAGGTTTTTATGCGGGCACCACCGCGCAGCTGATTGTGGATGAAATGGAAAAGGGTAATGGAATAATTACCAAAGAAGACCTGGCTAGGTACCAATCAGTTTGGAGAAAACCTGTGGTTGGCTCATATAAATCCTATCGGGTTATAGGAATGCCTCCTCCATCCAGTGGAGGCGTCGCTTTAATGCAATTATTAAAAGGAGCTGAATCATACGATCTACGCAACTGGGGATTTAATTCCACACGTACCATACATGTTATGACAGAATTAGAACGCCGGGTATACGCAGACAGGGCCACCTATCTCGGTGACCCCGATTTTTATCAAGTTCCCACGGATAAGCTTATAAGTGACAACTATCTCAAGGAACGGTATTCAGATATTGACCTGTCCGTGAAAACCTCCTCACAGGCCATCAAACAGGGGATTGTGAATATTATAGAAAGTATGGAAACAACTCATTTTAGTATTGTAGACGCCAACGGTAATGCTGCAGCCATAACTACTACTTTAAATGGCGGTTACGGGAGCAAGGTGATGGTGGAAGGAGGCGGGTTTTTACTAAATAATGAAATGGACGATTTTAGTGTGAAACCAGGTGTACCCAATATGTTCGGTCTAGTCGGCTATGAGGCAAATGCTATTGGCCCGCAGAAAAGAATGCTGAGCTCTATGACTCCAACCATCCTGGAGAAAAACCACTCATTATTTATGGTGGTAGGCACGCCAGGTGGAAGCACCATAATAACCTCTGTTTTTCAAACCATTTTGAATGTGATCGAACACAATATGACCATGCAGGAAGCTGTCAATGCCAAGAAGGTGCATCACCAGTGGCTGCCGGATCAGGTATTGTATGAATCAAACGCGTTTGATGGTATTACTATGTCAGAGTTGGAACAAATGGGTCACCTGTTGAAACTTAGAGACGGCATTGGCCGTATGGATGCAATACTGGTGCTTGAGGATGGCAGGCTTGAAGGAGCTGCCGATTACACCAGAGGAGACAATACAGCTATGGGTTATTGATTTTTTCGAATACTCTTATGAATTCAGAATTATTACGATATCCAATTGGAAGATTTGTGGCCCCCGATATAATTACCAAAGCGGACCGGGAGCTATTTATAAATGATATTGAATCAATACCCGATAAAATAAAGGCTGCTGTTGCAGGGCTAACTGACAAACAACTGGATACCCGTTACCGGCCTAATGGCTGGACACTTAGACAGGTGGTGCATCATTTGCCAGACAGTCATCTGAATAGTTATATTAGATTCAAATGGGCGGTAACTGAATCTCAGCCCATCATTAAAGCCTATGATGAAAAGGATTGGGCTGGTTTATCAGACGCAACAACCGCCCCGGTTGAAATCTCCATAGCCATGTTGGCTGGTATTCATGGGCGATGGGTTTGGTTCTTAAGAAGTTTGAAAGAAAGTGATTGGAAGAAGTGCTTCACACATCCGGAAACCAATAAACTGATTCCATTGGACAAGAACCTATCACTCTATGCCTGGCATGGCAAACATCATCTTGGTCATATCCTGGCTTTGAAAAAGAAAAAAAATTGGTAAAATGAAAATTATATTAACCCTGGCATTATCATTCGCCTGTAGCTTAGTCTCAGTTTGGGCGCAGAAAACAACCCTTAAAACCGACCAAGACCCACTAATCGTCAAAGTTGCCGAAACCAAGAAGCTGAACATAGTTGCTGTTGATGAAAAAGGGGAATCGCTGGATGGCGGAACCTTCATTTATCAAATGCTGCGTCAGGAAGGGTTTGTACCTACTAGTGGGGCCCAAGTGGACAGCTTAGGTTATGTGACCGGTCATTCACCTGGAACATATAATCTCATTGTTTTAAGGACCGGGCCGGATAACCGGGGATTTGCCAAAAGGTATGTCCAGATACAAGTGGCACATTTAGAAACCGCTAAAATCGAGCTCCTTGACTTTCCGGATCAAATTTATAGCGGCACCAGAATCCCTTTAAATGTAAAAGTAACTGATCAGGCAGGTATGCGCATTAGTAATGATAGGTTATTAATAAACTCAACCAACCCTAAAACTGGCAGGGTGGATGCCTTAAACCACTTTTATGCAGATGAACCGGGCAATGGCAGCCTGAAAATCTCCTCAGGTGGAGTCACAACAACCATGCAATTTAAAGTCCTCAAAAACCCTGTGAGACGGTTAAACATGGGTATGTCCACTACAAAAGCACGTACCGGGGATGTGTTGGAGTTTAAAGCTACTGCATTTGATAAGAACGGAATGAAGGTATCGGATGTCCCAGTGCTTTACACAGTCAGTACACTATTGCATGAGGACGGTGCAGGAGCATCAGCCATTATCCGTCCCGACGGAAAGTTCGTTGCGGAAAAACCCGGAACCTATACTGTTCTAGCCACTTGTGGAAATGTCTCAGCAACTGCAATAGTAGAAATAGAACCACGAAATATAACCCGAAGTATCGAGTTGATTGGTCAAGGTCAAATGACCACTAAGCATACATCCGATCTATGGGTGTGGGAAGGAGTTGATGGAAGGGATTATTGCGTAACCGGCACCTGGGGAGCAGACGGTTATGCTTATTTCTGGGATGTCACTAATCCTGGAGGTATAAAGTTGGTAGACAGCCTACAGGTGGATGCACGCACAGTAAATGATGTTAAAGTCTCGGAAGATGGCACTATTTGTGTTATCAGTCGTGAAGGAGCATCCAATAGGAAGAATGGTATAGTGATACTGGATGTTTCAGATCCAGGAAATGTAGAGATAATTTCCACTTTTGATGAACAACTAACAGGAGGAGTACATAATCTATTTATTTCCAAAGGCCATGTATACGCTCTTAGTAATGGTCAGAGATATGATGTGATCAATATTGAAGATCCTGCAAACCCTTATAAAGTAGGGAAATTTCAAATAGAAAACCCTGCCAGGGCCATTCACGATGTTTGGATTGAGGATGGTATTGCTTATTCATCCAACTGGAGTGATGGAGTGGTACTGGTGGATGTTGGAAATGGTATTGCTCATGGGTCCCCGGAAAATCCGGTTGAAATATCCAGATATAAAGTTCAGGGAGAAGCAAATCATGCAGCATTTCCATTTAAAAGTAACTCTACCAATCGATTCTACGTGGTAGCAGGTGATGAAATTTTTCCGCTAACCTTTGATCCTGGCAAGGTAACTATCCCCAGTGGTTATGTCCATTTCATTGACTTTACTGATCTTGATAATCCTAAGGAAGTTGCTCGCTATGAATTGCCTGAAGCCGGATCTCATAACCTTTGGATCGAAGATGATATTTTATATGTGGCCTATTACAATGGTGGCCTGAGGGTGATAGACATATCCGGTGAACTTCTCGGCGACTTGTATAAGCAAGGCAGAGAAATAGCTCATTATTTACCACTTGATAGCCAGGGCTATATACCTAATGCAGCCATGACCTGGGGGGCGCAGCCATACAAAGGACATGTGTTCTTTTCAGACTTTAATAGTGGACTTTGGTCGGTCAAACTTTCTGGTCAATCACCTGAAGGAACGATTATTCAACCTAAATAAATTGATGATTTGAATTATAAGTGATGAATTATAAATGATGAGTGATGGCAATCGGAATTCGGCGTTTTAAGGGTCCTTGAGCGATGCCACTTCCAACTTTAATTCTTCAACAGCCTGTAACAGCTGATCCAAGTTACTCTTTTGTTCTGCGCCCGCATTACTCAGGTGGCAATAATAAGCCCACACCTCGCGTACCTCTTCAATATCAATTGAATATGGGTCATAAGCAGGGTTGTCTGATAACAACACCAACCGACCTTTTGACTTAACCTTGTTGATTACACGTTTGTAAACAACACCATCTTGTTGGGTGACCAATACATAAGTGTAATTGCTGCGGATTTCTCGCCAGCTCTCAACATATTTTCCCACTACTATGGTACCTGACTGAAGCGGCAACATGGAATCTCCATGAATCTCGAAAGAGCGATAGCTGCCACTTCTGACACCGGGTAAACGGTAGGTGGGTAAGGTCTCAATAAAGCATGGGTCTTCAAATCCATTTAGATAGCCTGCACGGGCCTTTATAGGGACATGAACAATATTCTCGGCACCACCATTATTTTCACTTATAACCAAAATACGCATGGACTGATTCAGATAGTAACTTGGTTTTGCCATATTCGGGGTATCGATAGACACGTCTGTAGTAATAAAATCATCCAGGCTTAATTGGAAATTCTGTGCTATTTTTATCAGAAGTTCTAAATTCGGTTCACATATTCCGAGTTCATAGTCCCTGATGCGACTTCCATTAACTCCCAATTGCTGCCCCAATTCCTTTTGAGAGATTTCCTGTTTACGACGCAAAAACCTTAGGTTCTTAGCCCAGATATTCATTAAATTATATATATTTTCTATATTATATAGAATAAATCTACTAAAATTTAAATTAACAATCCAATGTTATTGGTGATTTAGGAAAATTCAGTAATTATTTTTTAACAATAGTAAACTCTACCCGACGGTTAAGTTTGCGGGTTTCTTCCCCTTTATTACTGGCAATCGGCTTTGTTCCCCCGAAACCTTTGCCTGACAACCTGTTTCGTGCAATCCCCTTTCCTACCAAATAGAGTACCACAGTTTCCACTCTGTCTTGAGACAGCTCTAAATTTAATTTCGCGCTTCCCTGATTATCCGTATGTCCCGATAGCGCAATTACCATTCCCGGGTGCTCCTCTAACAAGCCCACTACCTGATCCAGCTCTTGGAAGGAGTCACTGAGCAGATTGGTGGTGCTTCTTTCAAATAGTACATTGGGAAGTTGAATGGTCACACCCACTTCCAGAGGAATTAATTTAAATGCCATATCCGTCTCAGTTTCCTGACCTGGCCTGATCATTACAGTAGTTTCATAACTCATATAGCCATCAGCTTTAACCACCAAATTGAAAAGAGAATCAGAGGGAATATTTAAACTAAAATTCCCATTTGACACGTTAGTGGCTACTGAATTCACTACTTGATCATCTTCTATACTTAAAATATCAATTCTGGCAAAGATTGGGTTTCCAGTTCTGACATTAGAAACATTACCTTCAACAGTAATAGCTGGATTCTTAACAATGCTTTTAATCAATTCCACCGTTTCATTCTCATCCTCCGGAGGGGAAACAATAGGTTCCTGAGAAATGATCAAAACAGTATCGGGTTTTGGCAATTCGGACTGTTGAAGCGTCAGAGGTTCCACCGTATTATTTGGACGGTCTGCAGGTCGTATGGGCACCCGCTTCAAATCACCGTAACCATCACTGTTTTGAGTTGATACCATGTAAGCGAAGTCACCATTTGATGGAATAAAGTATGAAAGCTCTACCCCTTTGGTATTTACTTTTCTACCCAGATTCTTTGGCGTGGTCCAGTTTCTCCAGGTATCATCAAGTCTTTCGGTAACAAAGATATCCCGACCCCCGTACCCACCATGGCCATTGCTTGAAAAGAACAGGGTCACCTGGTCTTCTGCTAATCTTGGGGTCATTTCCTGAAATTTAGTATTAATGACGGGACCAAGGTTTTTAGGTTCACTCCAGGTTCCATTGCCCTGTAAAAAACTTGCATATAAGTCTTCTGTACCATAGGTAGAAAAGGACTCGATCGACATTATGATTACTTTTCCGTCATTGGATATGCACATGGATTGAAGATCAGATTTGTTGTGAAAATAATCCACAGGCATTTTTTGTGGTTTACCCCACCCTGAAGATGTCTTTCGTGAAAAGGAAATACCACCTTCTTTGCTCTTATTATGGTTTTGCATATACATGATATTGCCGTCATTGGAGAAACCTATAACGGCATTCATTTCATCGGTATTAACAGGAGTGCCGAGATTCAGCGCTTCTGTCCATTGATTAGAATCTAAATCAGCCACCCAGATATCACCCGGATCCTTTCGCCCACCCACGTTATCCGGATGCTTGGTACGGGTAAAATACAGTTTCGTACCATCAGGGCTTAATACGGGGTCCAGTTCATTATAATTGGAGTTAATGTTCTGCCCAAGGCTCTCCTGATCATCCTGTGCAATGACAAAAAATACCTGACCAAGCATTATGGTGCTGGTAATCAATACGTTTATTAAAAATCTGTTACTCATTTATATTTATTCAATATTCGCAAATTAACCAGAAATAGAGATAAAATAAAACTAATTCTTGCTTACCCACTTGCTGTTTTTAAGATAGAATCTCCATGGTAAATTTGCATCTTCTTGGGCATAATCAACACCTATTCTTTCGCTAGAACCAATTTGATATTTCGATATTTGCTGGTACCGCTCAATCCACAGACCCTTCGCTTCGGTCAAGTATACCCCGTTATACTGTAACCCGATACCCAATGCTTTGGTTAAATTACCGGGACCCGTGGTCAATTTGGTTTCTGTTTGATCCAACCCTCTCCTATTTAACATAAGGGATAGCCCGTTGAGCGGCTCCATTGAACGTATTAACACTGCGGCAGCTTCTCCTTTCATCCCGGTGGTTACATTAAATAGATAATGGATCCCATAACATAAATACACGTATGACTGGCCTCCAGGTGCGAAGAGTACTTCTGTTCGTGAAGTGCGACGACCATTGTAGGCATGACAAGCCTTTTCTTCCTGATGGTAGGCTTCTGTTTCAGTAATAATTCCTGAGGTAATAGCCCCATTGATCTGCGTGACCAATACATTGCCTATTAAATCCCTGGCTACGGCAACAACATCATTTGACTGATAGAATCCAACTGGCAACCTTGACATACTACCAACGTATTTAGAATTGTTTAATACTTAAATTTCTTAAATATATTTAATTGAGGCCAAGTATGGTATTTCCAGTTGTTATTTATAGGGTAATGCCGTATCTTCGTGCCCTTTTTAATCATCAAACCATAACTAAAATGAACAAATTATTTACCCCGATTATTGCCCTAGCAGCTTTTTTATTTTTAATCCATGACGTAATCGCCCAAGTTGAATACCCTTCACCTAGCCCGTTAGCCACTATACATCAAAAAGTAGGTGTAACGGACGTTAAAGTGGAGTACTCAAGACCAGCAAAAAAAGGAAGGACCCTTTTTGTTGATGTTGAAGAATTTGGAAAAATATGGCGTACCGGCGCAAACGCAAGCACCAAAATATCCTTTAGTACCGATGTAACTCTGGAAGGTAAGTCTGTTCCTGCAGGTGAGTACGCACTTTACAGTATTCCTGGCCAAACAGACTGGACCGTTATGCTTTACAAAGACCTTTCATTGGGCGGTAATATTGGAGATTATGACGAAAGTAAGGAAGTAGTAAGAGTCAACGTTAAAGCTGAACCACTTACCGGTTCAGTGGAAAGTTTCACCATTGACATCGGTAATATTTCTGCCAATGGAGCCACCATTGCCCTGGTTTGGGGGGAATATTATGTTCCTGTCAAAATGGAGGTTGATACTTATGTTAATGTCAGTGCGCAAATAGAGGACTACATGAAAGACCCAATGGCAAGTGTTGGAAATAATTATGCACAAGCGGCCAATTTCTATTTGCAAAATGAGAAAGACCTAAGTTCAGCACTGGAGTGGATTGATAAAGCTATTGAGATAAACCCCACTGCATTTTGGAATATTCAAACTAAAGCCAAGGTTTTGGGAAAGATGGGCAATTATACCGATGCAATAGTTGCAGCGCAAAAATCATCTGAGGTTGCCAAGGCTGCACAGAATGATTTCGGATATATCGATTCAAATCAAAAATTGATTGATGACTGGAGCAAACAGCAATAATTAACCATAAAATTTGTTTACGGGGCCTTTTCGTAATGGAAAGGCCCTTTTTTTATATTTACCCTGGATTATGCACTAGAAATCTATTACGAGCCTTAACTGACTACAAAGTCTAATGCATAATCCGGGGTTACCGGTTCTTAAGTAATTTATCTTCTGAAAATTGCAGTATAAATGAAATTAATACTACTAACAAACATCCAATCGGATTGAGCCACAAGTAAGCCAATTTTAATATACCTTGTTCCGAAAGTAAATAAATAAATACCACGCAAGCTTCGGCAACAAACACTGCAATAAATACAGCGTTAGAGCGAATATACTTAAAAGCAAAGGCTACCACGAAAATACCTAGAATCGGCCCATAAAATATAGATCCTAAAATATTAACAGCTTGAATCAGGTTGTCAAGAAGAGTTGAGAAGAGGGCAAACAGAATAGCCAAACATCCCCAGAATACAGTAATGAGTTTGGAAG
>PVMK01150947.1_pt1 | contig 27922 bp, 25 predicted proteins | sample 1853481 | NCBI WGS metagenome assembly PVMK01 (sample SAMN08533507, study PRJNA380276) | Marine sediment metagenome, whole genome shotgun sequencing project. | reverse complement strand
GTAATAACACCTATTCCTTCGGCCGTTACTTTGAAAGCCGGGATCAGCGGATTCTGATGTCGGGCTATCTTGGCTCCATCGGCTTTGCATTCTCAGCCGCGATGGGCGCCTGGGCGGCAACGCAGGATCAAGACGAATATCGGGGCCGTAAAGTCGTCTCGGTCAGTGGCGACGGCGGCTTCGGTCAGTACATGGGTGATTTTACGACGGCCGTGAAATACGACATGGACATCACTCACGTGCTACTCAACAACTCGGAGCTCGGAAAAATTTCAAAAGAACAACGTGCGGGTGACTGGCCCGTGTGGCAGACAGACCTGCATAACCCGAGTTTTGCAGCTTTCGCGAAATTGTGTGGAGGTAAAGGTATTCGTGTCACTAAAGTCGCACAATTGGGCCCCGCACTGGACGAAGCGCTGGCCTGCACCGGCCCGGCCCTGGTCGAAATTATCACGGATGTCGCTTTGATTTAGTCATCGTTAGTTTCTCAGGAGAGTTGTAACATTCGGTCGTCTGCTGCATGGTGACCGCCCTGGTTCTCGGCTTCGGATTGAAGAAGGGTGTAAACAAGCATCGAAAATTGACGATTGGATTTATGGGCAGGTTTAAATAGTTCGCCAACGATAGTCGGTGGGGCAGATCAGCCGCACTGCGGAAAACCCGCTGTGAAATCTCGGTCCAGGATTGTTAGTATTATCGGATCGAGTTGAAGGCAGCATTTCCCCTGGCCGCTGGTGCATTAATCAGCTTTTAGCAAAAAAAAGAGCCCTATTCGGGAGCCGAAAATGATGATTGCAGTGAGAAAGGTACTTGTCCTGGCTTTGTTGAGCGTCGTGGCGGTAATGGCCTATCAATGGGGTAACTCCGATGGCCAGGCCGGTCGGGAAATCCAATTTGTGGGTTTATCCGTCGCAGCTGAGAATTCGTCTGAGTTGTCACCGGTAAAGGCACGCGCGCGTAATTTCTACGCGCCCAACAGTGAAGACCTCGCGCCGGACGAGATGCGGTTGATTGCCTGTGGCACCGGCATGCCCACGGCGCGCCCGAAACAGGCGGCGTCGTGCTGGCTGCTCGAACTGGGCAACGGCGACAAGTTTCTGTTCGATGTCGGGACCGGATCGGCCGAGCGCATCGCAGCCACGCAGATTCCCTACAATTACCTCGACAAGGTCTTTCTGAGCCATCTGCATACCGACCACTTCGGTGATCTGGATGCGTTGTTTGTCGGTGGCGCGCTGGCTGGCCGCCAGAAACCGTTACGCGTTTGGGGACCGAGCGGCGATACACCGGAGAGGGGCACGCAGTACGCGCTGGACCACTTGTACAAAGCGTTGACCTGGGACCTCGAAGGCCGCGCGGGCCTCACCGATCCACGTGGCTACCAGATGTTCGAGGTCACCGAGTTTGACTACAGGGGCGTGAATCGAGTCATCTATCAGGAGAAACGGCGTGACGATTCGCACCATTCCCGCCATCCACTCCCTCGACGGTCCGGTGAGTTTCATCGTCGAGTGGAACGGTCTCAAATTCGTGTTCGGCGGCGATACCTATCCGAACAAGTGGTATGCGGAGTATGCGAAGGATGCGGACCTGGCGATCCACGAGTGTTTTGTCACCGTGCCTGACATGATCACCAAGTTCGGATTTACCCCGCAAGGTGCTCTGGCGGTGGGCACCCAGATTCACACGGCACCCGAAGCGTTCGGCAAAATGATGTCGATCATCCAGCCGCGGATGGCCGTGGCCTATCACTTCTTCAAAGACTTCGATACCACGGCGTCGATCAACGATCGTATCCGGACGACCTACGGCGGTCCGCTGAGTCTCTCCGAGGACTATATGGTGTGGAACATCACCAAGGACGATATTCGCGTGCGGATGATGAAAGTCGATGAGGACGTCTGGCCGCCTCCGGCCACCGATACGCCGCAGCTGCCCGATCCCAGTCTCCGGATTCCTTATTCGGACTTTATCGTCAATGGCAAATACGACATGAGCGACGTGATTCAGCCGACGTATGACGAGATCAACAAGGAATATGGACTGAATGAGAAACAGGAGTGATCAGGCCTTACTCTCGTCAAAATCAATAACGGAAACCCGCCTCGGCGGGTTTCTCTTTCTGGTCGTTTCGCAGGCATGTGAAGGTCCGCTATTCGACGACCAGCCATCAGCCAGGTCTCTAATCATTGAATAAGCTAGGCGTGCGCGAAAAATAATTACGTTCAAGCGTTACTTTTCAGGAATTCTATTGACCGTCTACTTGCGCACTGGGCTATTCGTTTTTTCCGTGCTTCTATTTCCCGGCACGTTGCTGGCCGACGCTATTTTTCGTAGCCAGGCGATGTTCGCCGACACTATCGCCGAGTACTTTATCGAAGACGACTCCGTCCGGTTGGAGCTGGAGATCGGAACCAATGACATCGGTGTATTTCGTAACCTGTTGCCGGACGCGCTGTATCAGCGATTGGAGTTTGGCGACATGTCTTTGGCGGACAGGCTGCCCAGGTTTGTCGCTGAAGACATGCCGGTTTTTGCCGGCAACTCCAGGTTGGCTGGCCGGGTCGTGAAAATCGGGCCCGCTACACGCCCGATCCGGGACGCGATCACGGGTGAGGAATTGCCCACGCCGGAAGATGAGGCGATAGTCGTGATTCGCGCGACGATAGTGTACCCGTTTGATGAGCGTCCTGATTCGCTTACGCTAGGCGCACCCCGGGAAACGGGTCTCGCTAACATTGGTTTCGTGCTCTATCACAAGGGTGTCGCGGTTAACGACTACCGCTATCTGATCCCCGGTCTTATCGTACACCTGGACTGGGAGGACGCCTGGTACTCGGCCTTTTCGGAGCGCGGTATGCGCCGCCAGTACTATTCACCGATGACGGGCTTCATTTATGTGGAACCTTATGAGGTGCGTAAAGAGATCATCGTGCGTCCCGCCGACATTCAGCGGTACGTTGACCTGGGATTGGGCGGCGAGACGATGATCCCGGCTGACCGCCATGACGAAATAAAAAAAACGGTTGTTGAGTTTCTTGCCGGACACTTTCCGGTAAAGATCGATGGCACACCGGTGGAAGGCACTATCGACCGGGTCAACTTCCTGAGGAGAACTCTACGGAGCAGCGTTGTCGTCGACAATCAGGATCTCGATCTTCTGTCCGCAACCCTGGGCATTATTTATGTGTTCCCGACGCAGGGCCTGCCAAAAAGCGTCGAGATGGAGTGGGACCTATTCAATGAGAAATCACCGACTGTCCCTGCGGCGACTGTGGATCAGGCGGGGCCGTCTACCGAGTATCCTGGAGCCGGACTACAATATCCTGCGCTGGGATAACTTCCTGAGATTTCCCGAGGTGCCGACCCTTGTCGACATTGAGAAGCCGCCGACTGTTCAACAGAAATTTCTCGGTTGGGCACGCTGGCCGGTTGCGGCGCTGAGCATCTTTTTTCTGGCACTGTTGCTACGATCTGTACGCTCAAATCGCGCCAACCTTCGGCCGCTGGCAGCAACATCGATAACGGTCTTCGCGCTGACGCTTCTGCTGTTCTACACGCATCGCCCGGTTGAGGTCAACGATGAGCGCCTGAAGCAGCTTGTTGGCGATCTTCTGCACAATGTCTATCGCGCTTTTGACTATCGTGGTGAGGATGTGATCTATGACGTGCTCGAGAAAAGTGTTTCCGGCGAATTGCTGACCGACATCTATCTCGAGACGCAGAAGAGCCTCGAACTTGCCAATCAGGGTGGTGCGCGGGTCAAAGTCAAAACGACCGAGGTCAGCAACGCGGAACTGATGAAGCGTAACGGTGACATATTGACGATCGCCAGTGACTGGAACGTATCGGGGTCTGTAGGGCACTGGGGTCACGTGCACCAGCGCACTAACGCTTACCGTGCGGTCCTCGAGGTCAGTGAAATCGATGGCGTCTGGAAGCTGACGGATCTCGAGATTCTCGAAGAGCAAAGGCTCTGATCTGATGATCAACATCAGCAAAATGGCATTCAGTTACCGCAATCGCGGGCCTGATAGGCCCTCTTCGTTTGGCCTGCGAGTCGACGCGTTCACGGTTCCGCAAGGTACTCGCACGGCACTCGTCGGCCCAAGTGGCTCGGGCAAAACGACCCTGTTGGGGCTCATCGCCGGTACGTTAAAAGCCGACTCGGGGTCTATCAAAGTTAACGGCCAGATCATTTCTGAGTTTCGCGGTGGCGAACTTGGACGATACCGGGTTCAAAGCGTGGGTCAGGTGTTCCAGGCGTTTGAGTTGCTGAACTACTTGACGGTCATCGAAAACGTGATGTTGCCCTGGTATATCTGCAGTAATGGGAGAAAGGAGGTCATACGGAGCCGCGCCGTGGAATTGCTCGCGAGTGTCGGCCTGGAGTCAAAACAGCGATCGCGGCCGGGAGAGTTATCACAAGGCGAACAACAGCGCGTTGCCGTGTGCCGGGCCATGCTCAACAATCCGCCCTTGTTGCTGGCGGATGAGCCAACGGGCAATCTCGACGAGGAGAACAAGCAGAACGTCGTCGACCTGTTGGTGGAGCAAGTGACACGCAATAGAAGCACGCTTCTGATGGTGACGCATGATAAATCGCTGTTGGATAAATTTGATTCGGTACTCGACATGCGACATGTCGCGCGTCCGCCGGTGGTGGAAAATAAATCGTGAGTGGCGCTTTATTTCTTGGTTGGCGTTACCTCGCGCATCATCGTTTCAAGAGCAGCATCCTCGTTGCGTCAATCACGCTGATGTTATTTCTGCCGGCCGCTACCCGGTTGCTGGTTGAGGACAGCGCGACCGCACTGACGGCGCGTGCGGATCACACACCGTTGATTCTCGGTGCGCTGGGTAGCGAGCTCGAGCTCGTGCTGAACTCTTTGTATTTTCACGCCGAGTCGCCGGCGGAGTTCGACAATCGATTTTTCATTGAAGCGCAGTCCACGGGTTTTGCCACGTTCATTCCGATTCATTCGAAATTTTCGGCACAGGGCGCACCGATCGTCGGCACGTCACTGGATTACTTCGACTTTCGGCGATTACACGTCGGGCGGGGCCGGCAGCTGGGCCTGCTCGGTGAGTGCATTATCGGTGCCAATGTCGCGGCGCGGCTCGGGCTCGGCCCGGGCAACACAATTATTTCATCTCCTGAATCAGTATTCGATATCGCAGGGGTCTATCCGCTAAAAATGAAGATCGTCGGCGTATTGGACCCGGCCGGAACGGCAGACGACGATGCGGTCTTTGTCGACGTCAGGACAACATGGATCATCCAGGGACTTGGACATGGACATAGCGATCTGACCAAGACGGGTGTAGGTGCGGTTCTGAGCCGTCGAGATGACATGATTACTGCAAACGCATCCCTTGCCCATTTTGCCGAGATTACGCCGGAGAATATCGCATCATTTCATTTTCACGGATCTGACCAATCGTTTCCGCTTACAAGTGTGATTGTAGTGCCGCCCGATCAGAAAAACGCCACGCTGCTGCTTGGCCGGTATCAGGACAACGAAGTGCTGCAGCTTGTGGCGCCGGGAAAAGTACTCGACGATCTGCTGGAAACTGTATTTGCTGTGCAAAATTACGTGATCTTGGGTCTGGCGATCCTGAGTCTCGCGACGGTCGCGGTGATTACTCTCGTGTTCTTACTCGGACAACAACTGCGTAAAGGTGAATTTCATACGCTGTCGAGAATCGGCGCGTCCAGGGGCTATATTTCGGCGTTGATTGCATCGGAGATTGGCTTCATATTCCTGATCAGCGCGGTGCTGGCTACCGGGTTGACCTGGGTAACACGCCAATACTCGGTGCAACTGTTGCAGACCCTGTTGACGATATGATTAGTCCACGCTTATTGATAATAAGTGTCTCGGTGTTATTCACCGCCTGTGAGAGCGCAGACCGGCAGACCGGCCATGCAGGCGAGCCGGGGCCGGAATCCGAGGTCTCCCTGGTTGTCGTCAGCAACTACCCGCTGTATTTTTTCGCCCGTCGGATTGTCAACGGGATTGATGGCGCGCCCGAGATAGTGCTGCCGATTATCGGGGGCGATCCGGCATTCTGGATACCGGATGCCGAGCAAATTCAGTTGCTGCAGTCCGCCGATGTCATTGCATTAAACGGCGCGGGCGCGGAATCATGGTTAAACCTCATGACTGTAGATCAGCGAAGGCTACTCGATACGTCTGCGTACATCGAAAATCAACTGATTCCGCTCGAAGATACTGTCAAGCATCAGCACGGCCCGGAAGGGGCGCATTCTCACCAGGACATGGCGTCGAACACCTGGCTCAATCCGCACCTCGCCATCGCGCAGGCGCAGGCACTGACCGATGCGCTTAGCGAGCTGGCGCCGACGGGCGAATCGCAGTTTCGTGACAACATGGCGAAACTGGAACAGGAACTCGACGATCTTGATACGCGATTTGCTCGTTTATTCGCCAGGCTCGATGGCCGGCCGGTGTTGTTCTCGCATCCGGAATACCAATACCTGCAACGCCGGTATGCGATCAACGGCCATAGCGTGCACTGGGAGCCTGATGAAGCGCCCGCAACAACAGCCTGGATTGACCTGCAACAGAAGCTCTCCTCACATCCGGCAAGCATAATGATCTGGGAGCAGGAGCCGCTGGGACTCACGAAGGAAAGGCTCGCTGCTGCGGGGATTCACTCGGTGGTTTGGCATACGGCTGCAAATCGACCTGACGAAGGCAATTTCCTGAGCGTCATGGTTGCAAATGCCGACAGGTTGGCGTCCGCTCTATAGAGGCAAGAACTTACGACACGCACTCCTTCGAAGGTTACGCGATGCCGAGCCGATGTGCTTTCGCGATCTTTCGCGTATCGTCCGCCGGCAGCCTTGCTTCGCCGGCGTAGTCCGGCCAGCGGCTGACCACTTCCCTGATCTCATCGATGAGCTCACCCGGCTTTTTGACACCGATGGATTCTCCGACGGTCACAAGGTCTCGCACGCTGAAGCCATCGCGCTTGCCGTTGATCGTCATCTGATGGCGGCTCAGCCACTGGTTGGCCGGGTCGGCCGCGTAGGTTACATCATAGGCTGGCGAGAGCGACCAATCGCCATATCGGTTCATCAGGAATGCGATGTTTTTCGTGTGATCGTCCTGATTCCTCGCCAGCACATTGAATAGCATACGGCGATATTGCTGAATCGCATCGGACTTGGGCAGGCGCAATTGACGCATGATCGTGAAGGCCTGCTCATAACTGTAGGCGCCGGCCATATTGAAATCGTAGTGGGCAATTCCGCACAGGGTTTGCATGTGCACCTTCCCGATTTTCCCATTGTCCGGTTGGCGGTCGAAGCGCAGCGTCATGAAATGCGCCCGCCCATTCTCTTCCAGCAGCCGGCATTCGTTCATGTCGATGCCGGCCGCCGAGGCCATGAGGTAATAGGCGTATTCGCGCCGGCCATAGTTTTGTGGTTTGCCCAACTCCAGGTCGTCGACGCCGTCGAATTTCAACAGCCAGTGGCAATAACCGGATGGCAGGTCAAGTTGTCCCGACAAGGCATGGCCTTCGTCGTTGAGCCCGATAACCGCCTTGGGCCGGTTTCCGCCGGCTGAAGTACTGACGCGAAGAATATCCGTCAGCGCTTCCTGGCTCATGCGTTCGTCGGCGTTGATATCGACCTGCAGGCCTTTTCGATCTGACGTGATGGTCTGCGCGAGAGCCACTAATTCGGCGATTTCAACGGGAATCGGCTGGTCGATGGCCTTATTGATCAGCGGTGCGAATTCGAGTGCCCCGGTTCCGCGGCGGCCGGTGTAGCACAGTCGTTCGATCGGATTAAAATCAGCCGCCGTGATGCCCTGCCGGTTCATCCACGCATCGATAACACGATTCCCGAATTTGTCGGGCAGCGAGTCGGCCAGTAACCCCGGCAGGCCGAGATAGGTTTCTCGACTCAGACCGGGAAACGCGTAGATGCCGTCACCGCGGCGCGCGTCTTCGAGGGGCATCAGCAGCGGCGCAATGTCCCAACCTTTGTCCAGGAAGGCGCGATCGTATTCGAACGTCGCCAGATCGTGTTCGGCATCCCAGGTCGTGACGCCGATCAGTTCACCCCAGAGGTAAACGTAGGCCAGCGAAACGCGTTCTACCATTCGGAGCGTGCCGGGCCTTCAGGAGAGGGTTGACCGTGCCTGCGGCTCGCGCGTTGGCGTTTCTTGCCGCCAAGTTTCGCCACCTGCATCGGGCTCACGGCGGGCTCCGGAATGAACTGATCGAGGGCCTCCAATTGACCCAACTCTCGCAGCACCGCGATCGCCGTGGCCAGGCGCGTTCTTCCCGATTCGAGAGACTTGATCGCGGTCACCGACATCGCGCTGCGCCGGGCCAGCTCATCCTGGGTCAGGTTCTTCCTGAGCCGCAGTGCGCGGAAACGCTGCCCGAGGTCGGTCAGCACGGCTTCGTCAGTCATTGAATAGAAATCCATAAAGACTCCTTTTTAAGCTTATATAGACATCAGACCATAGGAATAGATTAAATAAGCACTGTTAAAGTTACACCGACAGGGGCAAAAATACAAGTCTCATAAGAGCTTATATTCAATCTAAACACAGCCTAAAATATAACTAACAGATTATTTTTAATTGATTATAAATCACCCGGTCGGCCAAGTCGATGGCGAGCGCATACGAATCAGGCGATCGGACTCCGGGATCAGGAATAAGGACGATCCGGGGCCGTCCGGGGTATGGCCGGGCACAGAGGAGCCCGGCCGTTACACTTCCTTTTCAAATATCACGCCGCCCGGTACCGGTATCCTGATACCGAGCTCATCAAATTTATTCTTGATCCGGCGCAACATTTCGCGTTTTACGGCAAATATTTCATCGGGCACGGTGCGAATCATGAGCTTGATGACCATACCGAATTGTGCAAACTCATCGACGCCGAGCATCTCCGGTTCATCAATGACCTTGTCCTTGAATTCGGGGTCGCTATAAAGACTTTGCGCGACTTCATCGAGAATACTCATAATCCGGTCGGCATTTTCTTCATAGCCAACCCTGATATCGAAAATTGCTCGGGTCCATTCATAGGAACGGTTCACGACCGAGCGAATCTCACCGTTCGGTATGAAATAGAGTTTGCCGGCAAGATCACGCAGCACGGTTGTCCTTAGACTCACGCGTTCGACGCGGCCGGTTCTGTCATTGATCTGCACCAGGTCGTTCAGTTCATACTGATCCTCGAGCAAGATAATGAAGCCGTTGAAATAATCACGCATCAGGTTCTGTGCACCGAAGGCGATCGCAACGCCTAGAATCGCGGCGCCGCCAAGCACGGTCTTGAGATCGACTCCGGCCTCCTCGAATATCAGCAGGATGCTGATCACCACAACAATAAAGGTAATGGCACTGCCAAAACTCAGCGCCAGCGTGTCGGCCCGATTTGTATTTCGTTGACGCTTGCGCCGACCACCGCCGACCACGATGCGCGCCACGCGGCCGACAAAAAATCGAATGATGAGCACGAGGATTACAGTCGCGACAATGACCATAAGAATGCGGGGACCGCGGTCCACGGCCCAGCGGGCCAGGTTGGTTGGATGGAGCGGGCTTTCCAGCCAGACGCTGCGCTTGCGCGCGGCGTCGGCGATTTGTCGTCGTTCCTCGACCCGGCGCTCGACGCTAAATTGCTCGTCTTTGAGGGCTTGCAGACGCTCATTAAAATCGTTGATATTGCTCCGGCGCTTTTCGACCTCGATCTTGCTGGCCTCCAGATATTCTTCGTTCTCAGCGATGATCTTGCGCAATTCGCGCTGCCGCGGCTCATCTGCCCCGGCGGCAGTTTCAGACTCCAGTTCCGCCACCCGAGTCTCCACGGCTTTACGGACATTACTGACCGTTTGCTCGGCGGATTCGAGTAGGGCCTGTTCCAGTTTTATCTGTTCCTGCAACGCGGCCTTGCTCACGAGAAAATTCTCCACCGCGCGTTCGGCCTGGAGGACCTCGGCTGCGGATTTTTCCGCCAACTGGCGTGCTTCGATTTGTTTTGCCGTCGCGGGCACGGCAGCGGTGGGCGGCGATACCGGAGAAGGCGTAATGGGCGGTAATCCCGGAATCAGTGAAATCCCCGGTGCGGCCGCCGGTGTAGATTCCGCGCCCGGCGCGGCGAGTGGTGGCGCCGTTGCAGAGGGGTTTATTGGCGCAGGAACTTTTCCTTCCAATGCATTCAGTGTCGCCTGGTCATCCACAATCTTGATTTCCAGGGCCTGTAATTGCTCCCGGACGGTCTTTTCGGCATTGAAGTCAACTTCGGATTGTGATTGCTCGAGTTCGATCATTTCGTTCAGTGCGTCGATCTTCACCGTCAGCTGGTTTACGGTATCGACATCACCCGACGCCTGAGCCTCGGCCAGTTGCTCCTGGGCCTGTAATATCTCGGCTTCCTTGCTGGCCAGGTCATCAATCATTTCCTGGAAGAACGCCTCACGTCGAACCAGGTCGAGCTTCAGTTCCTCCAGCCGTGCGGTATCTAGCTCGATGACCTTATTGAGCCGAATCGCCTGATCGGCTTCCGATATTTCTTCCTGCGCGAATGCGGGCGCGCCGACTGTCATCAGACTTGCGACAATGAGAAGCAAGCGTATAGAGTGGCGGCAAAAAACCCGGGGTCGAAAAGTGTGGGATTCCTCATGGCCAGCATTTTAAACCTTCTATGCGGCATATACCGATACGATATTGAAGCCCCGTATTGTTAGGCTCCGGCAAGCGTGATATTGGCATTCTATGCGCCGAACCTTGCTTCAGGGTTTATCATTAGAAATAAGCGGTCTATTTTGAAGTATTGGAGGATCAACCGATGAACAAACTGCCCCTGTTTTTAGCGTTATTGGTGCTCGGTGTAGCGGGTGTGAGCACCGCCCAGGAGGCGCCGGATTTTTCCGGTACCTGGGAGCTCAATACGAAGAAAGGGGAGAATCTCGGCATGGTTGCCGCGATCCAGGAGACGCTGATTATTTCCCAAACTACAGAGCAACTCACAATCGATTTCACCGATGTATTCCAGGGCAAGACGACGACACGGCAGGTGAACTACAACCTGGCCGGCGAGATTGTCGCCAACTTTGCCGCGATGGGTGATCCGAGCGAAACAGTTTCAAAATGGGCCGACGGCACGCTGGTTACAACCTGGACGAGCGAGGGCGCCGTAGCTGGCACCCAGGTGGTTCGCACGGAAACGCGGTCGCTGTCGGCGGATAACGATGAGATGACGGTTGCGACCGCGCGCGGTGACAACCCGGCCATGGTACTGGTGTACGAGAAACGGTAATGAAAGCCGGCAGCGCCATAGCGATTGTGGCCGTTGCGGCCATCGCTGGTGCGGGCTACTGGGGCTGGGGGCTGTTGACCGCCGATAACGCCGAGGAGATCGAAACCTCCTTCGTGATGCCGGAGCGCCGGACGATCGCGTCAACGGTTTTGGCCTCGGGGATAATCCGGTTACGCGTCGGCGCAGAGGTGCGGGTCGGCGCGCAGATGTCCGGGATCGTCGAGGAACTGAACGTGACGGTGGGCTCGAAAATCGAGCGTGGTGACGTGATCGCCAGAATCGACTCGCGGGCCCTGGAAGCCCGGCGCGACCAGGCCCTGGCCCAGGTTTTTATCCTCGAGCAGCAGATACGCCGCGCGGAAGTGGAGCTTGCGCGCGCACAGCGGCTCGACATTCAGAACCTCGTCGCTCGCACGGACGTGGAAGACCGGACCCTCGATCTCGCGGATGCGGAAGCTCGATTGGAAAAAGCACGCCGGGACGTCGCCGTTGTCGAGACCGATCTGTCATTCGCGGTCATTCGGGCGCCGATCACGGGCACGGTGGCATCCGTGACAACCCAGAAAGGCGAAACCGTGGCGACCTCATTCACCACGCCTACCTTCGTCACGATCATCGAAGATGGTGCATCCGAGCTAGTCGCGATGGTCGACGAGACGGACATCGGCACTGTGGAGGCGGGCAACCCGGTGCTGTTTACGGTGGAGGCCTATCCGGCCATGGAGTTCGAGGGTCAGGTCAAGCAGATCGCACCCAAAGGCACGCTCATCTCCGGTGTGGTGAACTTCGAGGTGATGATCGATATCAATTCGCCGGCAAGCGTGCTTAAACCGGACATGACTGCGAACGTTTCCATCCGCACAGCCGAACGTGAGGCACTCGTGTTACCCAGTGCGGCGATTCAACGAGACGGCTTTGAGCGCTTCGTCTATTTAGACGAAAACGGAGAGTTAATAAAACGCACGGTGAGCGTTGGCACGCGTGATGCCGGTGTGACGGAGATTCGGCAGGGAATCGGCCTGGACGATCGAGTCGCGATTGTGCCGCAGGCGAGTGCAGGTGAACGCGGCTAGCCGGTGACAGTCGACAGGCATGATTAAAGTCAAAAATATCGAGAAAATATATCAACGCGGCGATGGCACACCGGTTACCGCGCTACGGGATGTCACGTTTACGATCGATGCGGGCGAATTCGTCACGATACGCGGCGCATCGGGATCAGGGAAGTCATCTCTGCTGAATATTCTGGGTTGCCTGGATACACCGACCGCCGGGTCCTATCACCTGAGTGGGGAAGACGTTTCACACTATACGGATCAGCAGCGGTCCTATCTTCGCTGCAGGCAAATCGGGTTTGTCTTTCAGTCGTTCAACCTGTTACCGCGCACGACGGCGCTCGAGAATGTGGAAGTGCCGGCGTTATACAGTGGCGATCAAATTGATCATGAAAAGGCGCGACTGCTTCTGGATCGCGTCGGGCTCGGCGAGCGTGGAGCGCATTTCGCCACGGAATTGTCGGGCGGCGAACAACAACGCGTGGCGATTGCCCGCGCGCTCATGAACGACCCGCCCTTAGTACTGGCCGATGAGCCCACGGGCAATCTGGATACCGCTTCGGGGGAATCGATCATGAAGCTGTTAACCGAACTGCATCGTGAAGGGCGGACGATAATCGTCGTCACGCACGACGAGACGATTGCTGCTTATTCGGAACGGGAGTTCCTGATTCAAGATGGGGTCATCGCGTACGATCGCGCGCCGGCGGGAAAGCGGTCGTTAGAAGAGGCGAATTGACGGGAGTTTAGACGTGAAGTTTCTTCGAACCGTTTCTTTGGCGCTGCGAACACTGGTGCGTAACCCGCTGCGCAGCTTTTTCATGATGCTCGGCGTCACCATAGGGATCGCTTCGCTGACCGCCATGGCGTCGGTGGGCGAGGCCACGAAACAGGAGACGATGCGTCGCTTCAAGCGCATGGTCGGCACCTACAACGTCGTCAATATTGTCCCCGGTGCGGCAAGCACTCGCGGTATGCCGTCCGTGACTACAGTCGAGCCGAGTCTGAAGTTTGAAGACGCCAAAGCACTGGCCGAGGAAGCGAGCAGCGTTTCGCAAGTCGCGGAGGTGCAAAATGCTTTTGACATCGACGTGAAGTACCGGGACAACACGACGCCATCGGCAATTTACGGTATATCTGCAAACTGGCTGGAGATGCACAGCTATTTCATCGAAGCGGGTAATCTGATTACGGACGATGAGGTGCAGTCGGTGGCGCGCGTTGCGGTCATTGGTCTGGATATCAAGACGGCGCTGTTTCCGAATGAAGATCCGATCGGAAAGCAGCTGCGAATCGCCAACGTGCCGTTTCAGATCAAGGGAGTCCTCGTTTCCCGTGGTGCCGGCCCGGGCGGGGGCAGTCTCGACAGCATCGTGTTCATTCCGGTGACGACTGCATCGAAGCGATTGTTCAACAGGGATTACCTGACAACGATCACCGTTCAACTGAAAGATCCGGAGCGCCCCGAGGCAGCTATCGAGGAGATATCCGCAATCCTGCGTGACCGCCATGGGATAGTGCCCCCCGGGGTGGATGATTTTACCGTCAGTAATCCGCGGGCAACCGCCGATCAGGTCTCGGAGGTTCGCTCGACGCTGACCGGCATACTGAACGGGGTCGCGGCCATTGCGACAATTATTGGCGGTACGGTCATCATGAGCCTGATGCTGATTGCCGTCTCGGAGCGGCGCCGGGAAATCGGCGTTCGCAGAGCTGTCGGGGCGACGCGCCGGGACATCATGTTGCAGTTCCTGATCGAGGCGGCGACCGTTTCATTGATAGGCGGATTGGCGGGCATCTTATTCGGCGTCGGCGGAGCCACGATCGCGGCCGCCCAGCAGCAACTGCCCCCGGTTCTCGCAGCGAGCACCATAGGCCGAGCGGTCTTGCTATCGGTCGGCATTGGTCTGGTTTTTGGCTTACAGCCGGCCTGGAAGGCAGCCAATATCGATCCGATCGAGGCACTGCGTTCCTGACTGTGCGACGCACTTATCTCTATCTGATGCAAAGCGGATGGCGTCAGATGCGCCGTTACCGTCTGCGTTCGGCACTCGTTATCGCCTGTGCGGCGCTCGGCGTCGCAGGCGCGATTACCGCGGTCAATTATGCATCGGGTGGGCGGCAACAAATACTCGACAGCATCCAGCGCCTCGGCACCAACATTGTTGTGGTCTCCGCGAAAACAAAGCCGTGCCGTGGCGGGTCGGGAACGAACCGGGTCGATTGTCACGACACTCGTCGAATCGGATTACCAGGCGCTGCGACGTGAGGTGCTTGGTCCCGTAGCCTCTTCCGCATTGGTTTCGGCGCCGCTGCGACTAAAAGCCGGATTCCTGTCGAAAGTAGCGCCGGTCATTGGTGTCGAGCCGGATTATTTTCCGATGAAGTCCTGGAATCTCGAAGGGGGCATGTTCTTTGATGACGACGACATCCGGCGTTCGTCCCGCGTCGCGCTTCTCGGCCATACGGTGGCCCGGGATCTGTATGAGACGCGAGAATCCGGTCGGCGAACGCCTGTTTATCAACCGCGTCCCGTTCGAGGTGATCGGGGTCCTGCGTGAACGCGGACCGGGTCTCGATGCGACCAATGAGGATGGACGGGTGTATGTGCCGTTGACCGCCGCAATGCGCAGACTGCTGAATATCGATCACTTCAATTCGATTCTGTTCGAAATCCCGGAGGTCAGCGAGATGCAAACAGCGGAGAGGGACATCACTGCGCTGCTCCGCGTGAGGCACCGCATCTCGGCATTTCGTCCTGACGACTTCCAGGTGCAGAGTCAACGGGAATTGATCGAAACCCAGCTCGCGTCCGCGGCTCGTCTCGCCTTTCTCGTGAGCTGGATCGGTTTCAGTGCGCTGGTCGTGGCCGGCTTGGGAATCCTTGCGATCGCGTGGATTTCGGTCAGAGATCGCACGACCGAAATTGGCACGCGGCGGGCGTTAGGGGCAACCGCATCGGAAATATTTTTTCAATTCGCATTTGAAGCGATGGTGCTGGCCACATTTGGTGTAATCGTCGGCCTGTTACTGGGTTGGTGGGCCAGCCGGCTCACGGCCGAACAGACCGGGCTGGTTTTCATCTTTGATAGTGCTAATGCGGGTCTGGCTGTCGGCGTCGCGTTCATTCTGAACCTTGTCTTCGCCAGTTGGCCGGCGATCAGGGCGGCGCGGCTTGACCCGATTCGTGCGCTCCAACACGAGTAGCGCGACTGGCACCGTGATCACTCGGTACCGAATTTCGTATTGACCTCGATGCCGACACCCCGCAGGAATGCGCTCGGCAAGATGTCGCCGGTGTCCTTATTTTATGTGATCATGTTATCGATGCGCGTTCTCTCTATCGGAGTTGTCTGCCTGCTCATTTCGGTTCAGTTGGCCGTGGCGCAGCAGTTAGAGCCCCGACGCTGGACCCATTTGCCGGTCGGGGTAAATTTTGCCGCCGTCGGTTACGCCTATACAGAGTCCGATATATTCTTCGACCCGGCATTAAAAATTGAAAATGCAACGAGTGAAGTTCACACGGGCGCATTTTCCTATTTACGGGCGCTGGACGTGTTCGGCAAATCCGGGCGTATCGACGTGACGATCCCGTATTCGACCGGGCGATGGGCGGGTTTGCTGGAGGGCCAGCCGGCGTCGACCCGGCGCCGCGGTTTCAATGATCCCCGCATGCGGTTCGCCGTGAATCTGCTCGGTTCGCCAGCCCAGCGTGGCGCGGAGTTTCGTCAGTTTGAAGTGAATACGATCGTTGGCGTCGCGATGGAAATCACGGTGCCGCTTGGCGAGTATCAGAAAGAAAATCTGATCAATCTGGGCGGCAACCGCTGGATTTTTCGGCCGCAGATCGGGGTCGTCCATAATTGGGCGAAGTGGGCGGCGGAGGTGACCGGTTCTGCCTGGTTTTATACCGATAACGACGAGTTTGCGGGCGACAAGACGCGGGAGCAGGATCCGCTGCTTGCCCTTCAGAGTCACTTGATCTACACGTTTCGCCCGGGATTATGGGCGTCACTCAGCGCGGCCTACGGCGCGGCGCGGGCTCAAAAATCGATGGCGTCGAGACTGACGATCATGTCGGGAAAGCGCTCTGGGCGGCCAGTTTCGGGGTTCCCCATCGATCGTCGGCAGGGTATTAAGATCGCCTATATGCGCGGTCAGACGACCGAGCGTTCCGGGGATGACTATGATCGTATTATTCTGGCTTATTCCACCATGTGGGGTGGACAATGAATCCTGAAAAAGATGGGCGTTACGCAAATCGCCGCGTTTTAATTGGGGTCGAACCGCAGTTAAATCCGATGATCGACGATGCCCGCTAACGGCCAGACACCCCAATCGCGGCGGATTGCGGTTTGGCTCCTTTACCTGGCGCTGTTTACGCTTTCGATACCCTGGTACCTGCCATCCGGCAGCGTCCCGACCCTGTGGCTCGGGCTCCCCTACTGGGTCGTGATTTCCCTGGCCTGCTGCGTGCTGATCGCGGGCCTGAACGTGATCGTCTTATATAAGAGTAAGAGTTGGCTCGATGACGAGGACGAATCGTGACCGGCCCGTCATTCGGCGTTGGCGCGATGATTGCAGCTGGGTTTTTCCTGGCCGCGCTGATCGTCACGGGCTTCGTCGCGCGTTCGCGCCGGCGGTCCGAAAGTCTCGAGGAGTTTTACCTGGCCGGGCGTAGTCTCGGACCGCTGGTCTTGTTGTTGACCCTGTTTGCCACTCAATACAGCGGCAATGGTTTTATCGGGTACCCCGGGGAGGCTTACCGCAGTGGTTTCGCGTGGGTCATGAGCGTCGGGTTTATGACCGCGGTCATCGCCGTGTACCTGTCGTTCGCACCGAAACTGCATCGCCTGTCACGCCAACGGGAATTCGTTACGCCCGGCGACTGGATCAATCATCGTTTCGGCTCGCCGCCACTGACACTGATTGCCAACACCGTCTTCCTGTTCGCTCTGTGCAACTATTTACTCGCCCAGCTCATCGCGATGGGCCACATCACCGAGGCGTTATCGGGACAAGTGATTCCGTTCTGGGTTGGCGTGCTCGCCCTGGGCCTGGTCGTGCTGATCTATGAGACGGTCGGCGGCATGCGCGCGGTGGCCTGGACCGACTGCGCGCAGGGCGTCGTCCTGTTGCTCGGTTTGGTCGGTATCCTGGTCATGGTAGTTCCCGGCGTCGGCGGTCTGCGTGAAGCGTCCGACTGGATGATGGTCCACCAGCCCGAACGCACGATGGTGCCGGATGGCGTAGTGCTCAGAAACTGGGCCAGCAGCATTATTCTTATTGGCTTCGGTGCGGCGGTATACCCGCAAGCGATCCAACGCATATTCGCCGCCAGGAATGCGCGCGCGCTGAAACAGTCCCTGAGCATTATGGCGTTTATGCCCTTGTTCACCGTGCTACCGGTATTCCTGGTGGGAATTCTTGCGATCCCGACGCTCGACCAGCTGGACGGGGTCGCCGCCGACCAGGTCATGCCACTGATGCTGGCCCATTGGTCGGGCACTTCCTCGTTATTGTATGTGTTGTCCGTGGTGCTGCTGATCGGGGGCCTGGCCGCAATCATGTCCACGGCCGATTCCGTGTTGCTGAGTCTTTCGTCGATCATCAGCAAGGATATTATCGGGCGCCACTGGATGAAGACGGCCACCCAGGACCAGCTGACCCGAACGGGAAAGCGCATCTCGTGGGTACTCATGCTGATCCTCGTCGTCGTCGCGCTGAACCCGAGGATTACGCTCTGGGGCCTGACCGAACTCAAGATGGAGGTGCTGGTTCAGACCGCGCCGCTGATTGTGTCGCATCGATCTGGCCACGTCTTCATGCATCGGCCGCCATCGGCGGCATCGTGCTCGGCCTGATTGTCGGCATCGGCCTGACGCTGACCGGTTATGGGAAGCTTTGGGGCATCCACGCCGGAGTCCTGGGGCTTGTCGTCAATGTGGCCACTTGTGTTGCCCTGTCGTCGATAAAATTGGGCTCGAAACGATATTTTTTCCGGGCATAAAAACCTCGGTTTGACCCCAAGGCTTTAGCACTCTGTATAAGAGTTGTTATGATGCACGGTCGGGCGGCCGATATCCGCTCTAACGGAGAGACGAATTTGCATACTTTAAAAATATCGCGGCTAATAGCTGCACTCCTGTTGGCGGTCGTGATGAGCGGTTGCGACCAGTTTCCGGTCGGGGGTAGCGCCAATGCTACGACAGTAGTCGTCGAGCTCGAGGCCGTTGCGAAGGTGACCGGACAGGACACGGTGATCGCGGAAAAGATGACTACGATGCGGGAAGAACTGAATATTCAACTTAATGACTTCATTGCCGACCTTGAACAGCAATTGGTCGAAGCGCAGGCCGAGCTGGGTGACTCGAGCGATGAAGCTGCGCAACAACGTTTGCAGGAAATAGCAGCACAGGCTCAGCAGCAATTGGCACAGCAGCGGACACTGGCGCAGCAAAAAGCCCAACAATATCAGACGGGCCTCGTTTTGGATTTCCGCAAAACGGTGGAGCCGGTTGCAGCAAAGATCGCATCAGCGCGTGGGGCCAGCGTGATTCTGATATACGACCCAATGATGCTCTGGTTCGATCCATCGATCGATATTACCGATAAAGTCATCGGTGCTTTGCGCGATCAGGGTGTCGAATTTTCGTCGAGTGATATCGAGACAACACCGACGGCCGAGATAAACGAGACGCCGGGCGGTTCGGTGGAGGAAGCGTTACCGGCCGCCGAATAAGCTTCGGTATCAGGCGGTTCGAATCCCTGATGTCCAAATATGTCAGCGCCCATGGTGTCCCATAATGTCTGACATTCCGACACCCCAATGAGCAATGACTTTACTCGCGTCACCAACGCTGGCATCGAGCCGGATCAGGCGTTCCGGGCTGACGACCTTGATTGACCCGGTGAACCCGGCCGGCGCCAGTGGCACTAAAACAGTGAGCTTTCCGTCTGCATGCTCTTCGATGATGTAAACGAGTTCGGTTTCGCCGTCGCCGGTTTCCAGCAGGCCGCTCTTGAATGCACCTTCGCCTTCGGTGCCGATCAGGCCCTGCGACAAACGCTTGACCGCCGTGTACAGCGGCACATGCATCAATGTCGCCTGTTCGAGAAACAGCCCGAATCTCACCAACGTCTGCGAGCGCAGTGCCAGGCCAAAAATAAATGAAGCGATCAGCAGCAGCGGAATTGCAATGAAGAGAGGGTCGCTGAGCTTGTCAAAAGTATCTTCCGGGAACAGGTCCGCGATCGGTGTGGCGAGAGCGACAATGATGTCCATGAGCTCGGAGAACAGCAGGTAGAAAAGGAGCAGCGGTAAGAGAACGAACAGGCCACCCAACAGACAGGTTTTCAGAAATTCCATTATTGTTTTCATAGTAATTTCCCGGTTACAGGGGTGCTGATTATACCGGTCATACGCTCGGCAAACACAAACGGGCTCTGCCTGCTCCGGGCATGAGACGCTATAGTCAGGTAAAATTACTCGACCATCAGGGCGTATCCGCAGTGAATAACACTTTCAAGTTTCTCGTCAGCCGGTTAATCAAGGTCTTCGCGAACGCAGTGAAGCTGTCCTGCTATGTTTTTCATTTCTTCTTTCCGAGAAAAAGATTTACGCTTCCGAGAACATCGCCACCTCTGTTTAAATCAAGATATGATTCCGTGATACCCAGAGTGCTTTGGCAAACAAATTTTACTGATCGCGTCACGCTGGCCGTTTATGCCAATTATTTATTTAATCGTTTGCTATCACCCACCTACGAGTACCGTTTCTTGATTACGGAAGATCGGGCGGAGTTCATTCGAGAGAATTTTTCTCAGGAAATATTCGAAAGCTATTCAAGATTGCAGCTCGGTGCATCACAGGCGGATTTCTGGCGGGTACTGGTCCTGCATAAAAATGGGGGCGTCTATCTGGATATCGATGGCCACTTCGTATGGCCGCTGGGCCTTATTGTAAAACCCGAATATCCGGAGCTATATATACTGACGAAGAGAGAGGATATCTCAAATTATTTTATCGCCAGTAAAAAAGACAATATTCATTTAGAGCGAATGATCAAAATTATTTTGAAAAACATCGAAGAAAATGCGTTGACCAATGTATTTGCCCTGACGGGGCCCTACGTGTTCCACGAGGTGTTGAACGACGCCGATGTGAACACGGTCAGTTATCGATATTCCGTCCATCAAGGCAATTTCACGAACGAGCACTTTCAATATATTGATAAACCACAGGGCAAGTGGACCAGGGCTCAGGACAAAATAGACCTCGTCAAATAGGTGTCAGACACAAAATATCAGAACCGAAATTGCGGGCCACATGTAATCGCCCCATTTGTTTTATGAGGTGGAAGCCTCTATTTGCAGTGGTTCGTCCGGATGCTATTGTGCAGCGTCATCGTCACCCGGGTCTGCCGCAGTGAAGAAGGGATTCATCGGAAATGCTGAATAGGATACGGTCATATTCTTCCTCGCTCCGGAATCGTCCCAATGGCCTGTTACCCATATCGACCTATGTGGGTTATGGGGCAGGCCAGATTGGCGGCCAGATTCTGCGCGACACGCCGGCACTGATTCTGCCGATTTTCATGACGACGGTCCTCGGCCTCGAAGCCGCCCTGGCCGCGCTGGTCATTATTATCGCGAAATTCTGGGTCGTGCTGGCTGACCCGATTGCGGGTGTGGTCTCCGACAGAACCGAAACGAAGTGGGGGCGAAGGCGGCCCTTCATATTGGCCGGTGGATTGATATCCGCTTTGTGTTTCGTCGTGCTGTTTTTTGCCCCGGACACGCAGCGACAACTGGTCCTGTTCCTTTATATGACCGTCGTCTACCTGATCCTGAATACTGGCTTCTCAATGTTTTCCGTACCCTATCTGACGATGGCGTCCGAAATTTCGGACAAGCCGGATGAGCGCACGACAATTTTGTCTTTCCGCAATGTCTTCCTCGCTGTCGGCCTGGTCATCGGCGGCGCACTGGCGCCAAAAATCATCGCCTATGTCACGCAGGAACTCGGCGGCACGCCGCGGGAGGGTTACGAGTGGATGGCGCTGGTATTGGGTTCGACGATCGCGCTCTCGACGATCTGGGTTTTTCTCGGGACGGCCCGCGCGCCGCGTAGCACCGCGTCAGCGGTCTCGGTGCCGTTGCTCGAGCAACTTCGAGTTGCCTGGGGAAACAAGCCGTTCGTAATTTTGATCACGGCGAATATCGTTCAGTACATCAGCGCAGGGATCGGTTATGCGGGTGGATTTTTCTTCCTGGCCTACGCGGTCGGGCTCGGTTTCGAGGTCTACAACATCGTGCCGATCTGGATCATCCTGATCTCCGTGGCCGCTATCGCCGCAATGCCGGCGCTCGTGTGGTCCGCGGCCCGGTTCGGAAAAATGACGGTCTACAAGGTCTGTTTGTTGATGTTTTCTGTGACTACGCCACTCTACTTCTTCGCGTCCACCGAGACGCTCTGGATCGTCTGGCTCGTTGCGATCCTGATCGGCGTGTTCAACGGCGGATTTATCCTGATGTCGTTTTCAGTCTTAACCGATACGATCAACTATGATCGAATAACGACAGGCATCAGCCGCGAGGGCGCCCTGTCGTCGGTCTACTCGGCGGTCGATAAAGTCGGCAACGCAGTCGGTGCGGCAATCTTTCTGGGTTTCCTGTCTGTCATCGGGTTTGTGGAATCCAACGACGGCAGCTTCCCGACTCAGACTGACGACGTGCTGCGGTCAATATTGATGTTCTACATCCTGGCGCCGGCGATATTGCACGCGGGCAGTATCCTGATATTGAATCGTTACAAATTGACCAAGGCGGATCTCGCGGCAGAAGCGACCGCGGTGTGACGTCCTGCACTGCCTGCGGCAGTTTAAGACCGCAACAGGCGCATACCGTTTAACGTGACGATTAGTGTTGCGCCGACATCGGCGAGCACCGCCATCCACAGTGTCGCGAATCCCGGAATCGCGAGCGCCAGAAAAGCGATTTTCAGACCCAGGCTTAGTGCGATGTTCTCTTTTATGAGGCGCCTTGATTTGCGTGCCATCTGCAGTGTCATCGGCACGTGCGACAGATCATCCTGCATCAGCACGACGTCGGCTGTTTCCATGGCCTGCGCGGTGCCGCCACCGCCCATTGCGATGCCGACATCGGCGCGCGCAAGCGCCGGCGCATCGTTAATGCCATCCCCGACCATTGCGATCGGACCCATCGCAAGCTGCAATTCTTCAATTGCGCGGAGTTTCTCCTCCGGCAGCAGTCCGGCCCGGACCTGGTCAATACCGCCGATTTCGTCGACGACACGTTGCGCAGCCTGCGGGCTGTCTCCGGTCAACATCACCGTGCGAACAGGAGGGTCGAGATCCTCGAGGGCCCTGAGTGAGTCCCCCGTCACTCGCCGAATTTCGTCGCGGACGCCGATATAGCCGACAACTTTGTTGTTACGCGCGACGTACAGGACCGTCTGTCCGTCGAACTGAGCATTCTCCGCGTAGGGTGCGATATCTGCCAGGCCCTCTATTCCCGCGTCAAACAAATCCCGGTTGCCTACGGCAACGGTGCCGTCGCCGAGTTCGCCACAGACGCCGAGACCCGGATGCGCGCGAACGGATCGCGCGGTCGTGTGGCCGTTCGTTGTGCTACGTGCCGCGGCCGCAGACACGATTGCGTCGGCCACCGGATGCTCTGATGCACGCTCGACTGCCGCAGCGACATCGACAATATCGTCACAGCTTTCACAATCAGCGTCATTGGCCGGCGGATGCTCGCAATCGGCGCCCAGAACCCCGCTCACAATGGGCCGGCCATGGGTCAATGTACCTGTCTTATCAAACGCGACAGTACGAATGTCGGCGAGCCGGTCGAGTTGAGCTCCGCTTTTTACGAGCACGCCAAGATTTGCGAGCCGCGTCAGCCCGCTGACGACTGTCACCGGAATGCTAATGACCAACGCGCAGGGGCAGGCGATGATCAGCATTGCGAGGCCCCGGTAAAGCCAGCCGGGCGAGCCGTCCGTCGAATCGAGCAACGGTTGGCCGAAGGCCAGGACCGGAATCGCGACGACCATGGCTGCGAGCAGCACCACCGCGGGCGTATACCAACGCGCGAACCGATCGATGTATCGCTCGGCCGGGCTGCGCTGTGCCTGCGCTTGTTCGACAAGCTTGGCGATTCGGGCGATCGTGCCATCGGCCGCGACTCTGGTGACGCGAATTTCGAGCGCCGCTTCGCCGTTGACGGTGCCGGCCATGACCGCGTCGTCGATTGTCTTGACGACCGGCATGTTCTCACCGGTGACCGGTGCCTGGTTGACCGATGAAATACCCCTGCTGATTTCGCCGTCAACCGGGATCCGCTGTCCGGGACGGACCAGGACGCGATCGCCGATGCGGACCTGTTCGACCGGCGTTATGACCTGATGGTCGCGACCACGTTCATCATCGTCGTGTCCGTATTTGGAGTCGTCCTGCGCGCGGAGCACCGTTGCTTCCTGTGGCTGCAACGCCATCATGCTGCGAAGTGAGTTCCGCGCGCGTTCCGCACTATAGGCCTCCAGGGCTTCGCCGAGCGTGAACAACAGGATGACCGTGACGGCTTCGCCGGTCGCGCCGATCGCGAGGGCGCCGATCGCTGCGATCGCCATCAATAAATCAATCGTGATACGTCGCGCGAACACCATTGCGCGAATACCCTTTATAAATACCGGGCCGCCGGCGATCAGAACGGCTGCGGCGAACAGCAGGTCGAGCGGGGCGATTCCAAGAACGGGCGATCGCCCGGCGAGTGGCACCAGACCAATCAGCACCGCGCCGGTGACGAAAACGGCGCGGCGCAGCACCGGTTGGGCCCAGAGAAATTCACTGAAGCCGAGAATGCCCCGGTGCTCGGGCAGTGTTGCGCTCTGCGGTTCATCATCGGCCAGCTTGTAACCCAGCTCGGCCAGTCGGTGCGAAATTGCATCCGCGCCGACGTCACCAAGCACTTCCATCGTCTCGGTCGTGAAGCTGACCGTCACCGCCTCGATGCCCGCCAACTGCCCGAGGCTCGCTTCGATCGTCAACGCGCAGTTGCCGCAGTCCATTCCGGCGATGCGGTATTTCTTCGGGCCTTGTTCTGCTGTGTTGCCGGCATGGGCCATCGGTGTGCACCTCTGTCACGGTAAGCGCCCTATTTTAAACCTTTAAGCACAGTTAAAGGTCAAGCCTCCCGGATACGGATCATTATGGGCGATGGAACGGCTATTTCCTGGCCCTGCCCCGGTTGGTGGGCACCTCAAAACGAGGCTTGAGGGTGTCCTGAATAGCGGGGAAGTCCAATTCATGATCCGGAATCCCGACGCTACATGACTGATATGCCCGCATGTTCACCATGCAGCAGGACGAAGTCGACGTCACGCCCGGTGGTTGGTCCAGTGAATGGGTGGAATTTTTGACGGACAGGCCGCAAAATCGAACATACTGAGACGGTGCCCACGCAGATGGCGGTCAACCGATGACCGTCGTGCCACCACCGGAATCACTGAAGGCCTTGGGGGAATCACTATGCCGACTGTAGGTAAGTTTCTGTTTGTTATTTGCAGCCTGTTGCTTGCGGGCCAGCTCTTTTCCGCCGGGCTGCCGTCAGTAGAATCCGACTACACCATCAACGGCTATGAAGTACTCATGGTGGTTCATCAATTGCTGTTCGTATTCTGGCTCGGCCCCGATATCGGTGTATACGCGTGGAGCCGCAAAGTCGTCAATCCGGAATTGACGCCCGACCAGCGACTCGCGGCCGCGAATGTCATGCACGCGATCGATATCATGCCGCGGGTTTGTCTGAGCCTGATGCTGACGGTCGGTGGTATCTTGACGGAGGCCGTCGGCCTCGAACATCCGCCGTGGCAGCTCGCCGGGATTATTTTGCTCGGGCCGGTCTGGCTGACCATCGTATTGGTTGCCTATATCAAAGAGGGCACTGCATTGGGCGCGACGGTCAATCGTCTCGATCTCTGGCTCAGGTGGGCCTTGTTCGCAGGCGTCATCATATCGGTCGCCTATTCGACGAGCACCGGTCGACTCGACATGGCGCCGTGGGTCGGATGGAAACTGTTGCTATTCGCCGCGGTGATTTTCTTCAGCATCATGTTTCGATTGCGCATGAGGTCGTTTTTCAGCGGATTGGAAAAACTCGCGGCGGACGGACCGTCGGATGCGTTGAATACTGAAATGGCCGCAAGTCACCGGACGGGGCAGCCGTTCCAAATCGCGATCTGGGTTTGCATCTTGCTCGCCGCCGGCCTTGGCGTGTTCAGCCGGGACCGAAGACGCGGTGGCGGCGAGGAAGTATCAGCCGATCGGTTCGGCTGAGTTTCTAAACGAAACGCGTCGTTGCAATGAACGCGACCAATACGACGAGCGCATAGGTCGTCCAGATCGGAAACACGGACACGTTAAATATCTTCCCGATGAGTCCTTCGACCTCTGGCGTCGAGCCTTCGACCGCTAACCGCCCGAATGCGGCCCCCATCGGATCGAAAGTCACGACGATCGCGAGGCAGGTCAGGTTAATCATCCCGTAAAGACCGACTTTCCAGAGCAACCAGGTCGCGTCAGGTTCGAAGGGACCATTACCCATAGCTGATGCGACCGCGACCGTGATCAGACCCACGCCGACGAAGCCGGTAATGAAATTCGCGATCTTGGCGACCTGGTGACCCATCGGGCGGTCGTAATAGAACGCGCCCGTCATGCTGAGTGCCCACCAGATGATCGTGAAAATCCAGACCGATGCGATACCGGCCGAGCCGATATCGAGCAGTCCCATATCCACGGACAGCATGACTCCAAGCGGCAGCGCGGCCTTCCACATCGTGCGCGGAATCAGTTCGATTCGCAGGGCCATATGCAGGAACAGCATCCGGGATTCGAAAGACCATTTCGGATCGGTGGATTTTTTGGCTGACAGAAAGACACCCATGTCGGCGCCGACCCAGCCGACGAACATCAGGATGTGCAGGAATTTCCAGATATCGAATGTGGTCATGTCAACGAATCTCCTGAGTCTGGATTGAATACCGGCAAGCGAATGTCGGAGGTGTCTTCATGAAAAGCTCGCGACCACCATGGAATGTGTCGTCGTATTCTCTAGGTAAGCCTTTTCGCGCGTATATCGAAGGATGCCTCCGACACCATGCCGCGCGCGCCCGAGCCCTGATGAACCGTAGCCTTCATAGGCGAAATCGTAAACGAGCGCATTCAGAGAGGCGTCGTTCAGACTGATGGCGCCGGCTTTCAGGCGGGCGCCGACTTTTTGCGCTTCATCCGTCGTAGCGGCAAAAACGGCCGCGGAAAGGCCATATTTCGTATCGTTGGCAAGATTGACGGCCTCGTCTACGGAGTCGAAAGGCATGACCGGGATGACCGGACCAAAGGTCTCGTCGGTCATGACTTTCATGGTGTGGTTCACGCCGGTCAGCACCGTGGCTTCCATCCATTTTCCGCCATGATCGAGTACTTCTCCGCCGCTCTGAACCGTTGCACCTTTGGCGACGGCATCCTGAATATGATCCGCGACGATGTCTGCCTGGCGTCCGAAGATAAACGGTCCGATCGGCCCCCCGTCGATGTCCGGGTAATTCAGCGGAATTTCCTTCGCATAGCCGACGACCTTCTCGACGAACTCGTCGTAACTTTTTCTCGCGACATAGACCCGTTCCAGAGATTGGCAGGCCTGACCGGTGCTTTGCGATGAGCACACCGCGATGGTCTTTGCGGCCCGATCAACGTCGGCCGATTCGAGCACAATGGCGGGATCCTTGCCGCCGAGTTCGAGAAAAACCGGGATGAGTTTTCGGCGGCCGAGCGATAAATCTTTTCGCCGGTCGCGACACTGCCGGTAAACGCGACGGCATCGGCGTGGTTGATGAGCTCGGCGCCCACGGCGCCGGTGCCGGCGAGCACCTTAAGGTAGGGGCTGATGGCGGCGTCTCTTCGATGGCGCGGCTGACCGGCTCGATCCAGCGCGGCGTGACTTCGCTGCCCTTGATAATGACGGCGTTGCCGGCGACCAGCGCGGGAAACGTGTCGACGAAGGACAGGATCATTGGAAAATTCCACGGCGTCACGTTGACGACGAGCCCAAAAGGTTCCCGGCTTTCCCAGCCGTCGATCCCTGGCACCTGGGAGTGCCGGTGCGCCGTGTCGGCCAACGCTGTCTCGGCCATTTCGAGCGTCCCGCTGAGCATGCCACCGACGATTTCGGGCTCGAGCCGTGCGACCAGGTGCGCCCCGTATCGACGATCAATGCCTCTACGATCGAATCCTGATACTTGACCAGCGACCGCTGCAGTTCGCGCAACGCCGCAATCCGGCCGCTGACGCCGAGCGCCTGCCAATCCGGCTGATTGTTCTTGAGTTGCTGACACAAACCGGACAATTCCGTCGCAGACGGATCGGTGAACGAATAATCGATTTCACCGGTGTACGGGTTGCGGACTTCGTGACTGACGGACACTGGATTCTCCGAACCGCTAGGCTTTCTGATTGTACCCGAGCGTC
>PVMK01126772.1_pt1 | contig 27922 bp, 26 predicted proteins | sample 1853481 | NCBI WGS metagenome assembly PVMK01 (sample SAMN08533507, study PRJNA380276) | Marine sediment metagenome, whole genome shotgun sequencing project. | reverse complement strand
GTAACCTCATCGGTTAATTTCCCGGCTTTTAATGTTGCAAGGACATCGCTGTGTTTTGCGTTTAAAAACTCGATGAAATCTCTTTCAAATTCTTTTATTTTATTAACGGGAACGTCTCTTAATAAATTTTTTGAGCCGGCATAAATAATCGCGATCTGATCTTCTACGGTAAACGGGTCGTTTTGAGCTTGTTTTAAGATTTCAACATTTCGTCTTCCTTTTTCAATTACATTCAATGTTGCAGCATCAAGATCGGATCCGAACTTAGCAAAAGCCTCCAGTTCACGGAACTGTGCCTGATCCAGTTTTAGAGTACCCGCAACCTTCTTCATGGATTTAATTTGTGCATTTCCACCTACACGAGATACCGAAATACCAACATTAATGGCCGGTCTAACACCGGAGTTAAATAAATCGGACTCCAAGAAGATCTGTCCATCTGTAATTGAAATTACATTGGTTGGAATATATGCGGAAACGTCCCCGGCCTGGGTTTCAATAATTGGCAAAGCAGTAAGAGAACCCCCGCCTTTAACGATTGGTTTTAAGGGTTCCGGGAGGTCATTCATCGATTTCGCCAGTTCGTCGTCAGCAATTACTTTTGCCGCACGTTCCAATAACCTTGAGTGAAGGTAGAATACATCACCCGGATAGGCTTCACGCCCCGGTGGTCTTCTCAATAAAAGAGACACCTCACGATAAGCAACGGCTTGTTTTGATAAATCGTCATAAATAATCAAAGCCGGACGCCCGGAATCTCTAAAATACTCACCAATGGCGGCTCCAGCAAAAGGAGCATATACCTGCATAGGAGCAGGATCGGAGGCATTTGCCGCAACAATTACCGTATATGCTAAAGCACCTCTGTCTTCCAAAGTTTTGGTGATTGTCGCCACCGTAGAGGCTTTTTGACCTATCGCTACATATATACAAAATACAGGTTCTCCCGCATCGTAAAATTCTTTTTGATTTAAGATGGTATCTATACAAACTGTAGTTTTACCGGTTTGGCGGTCACCAATAACCAACTCACGTTGTCCCCGGCCTATCGGAATCATGGCATCAATAGATTTAATTCCTGTTTGTAAAGGCTCCGATACCGGCTCGCGGAAAATTACTCCGGGTGCCTTGCGTTCCAAGGGCATTTCAAATAAATCCCCTGTTATAGGCCCTTTGCCATCAATAGGTATTCCTAATGTATTGACGACACGGCCAACAATTCCATCGCCTACATTGATAGAAGCAATACGATTGGTACGTTTTACAGTTCCACCTTCTTTTATTTCCTTAAAAGGACCCAATAATACGACACCTACATTGTCTTCTTCAAGATTAAGTACAATACCTTCAAGACCATTATCAAATTCTACTAATTCTCCGTACTGCACATTAGACAATCCATAAACACGGGCAATACCATCTCCAATGGTAAGTACCGTTCCCACTTCATCCAATGAAGCCGTTGCTTCAAATCCCGATAATTGTTGCTTTAAGATTGCTGATATTTCAGCTGGTTTTACTTCTGCCATCTTTTTATATTTAGATATTTAAGTTATCTAAAACTTAATTTAATATTAGTTCTCTTTTTAATTTGTTTAGCTTATTTGCTACACTTGCATTGTATTGAATATCGCCAACACGTAAAATGAAACCGCCTAAAATGCCTGGGTCAACATTATTTTCAACTTCAACTTCTTTGCTGGTAAGTTCTTTTACTTTAGCTAATACTTTAACTTTCAAATCGTCTGTTAAAGGAACAGCAGTGGTTACCTGTGCAACTTCGATGCCCTTTAACTGATCGTATAATTGATTGACCTTTAAAGCGATTTCTCCCAGAAGGTTCAATCTTTTGTTCACTATTAAAATCTCAATTAAATTAACAGTTATTCCATTAATGCTTTTAAAGACCTCAAGTAAAGCCGTTTTCTTGATGGACGATTTAAGTACAGGGCTTAAAAGCATTGCATTTAAATCTTCGCTTTGCGCCACTGCAACTGCAATTTGCTTCATATCGTTGTTTACAACTTCAGCCGTATTTTGATCTTTAGCCAAATTTAAAACTGCCTTCGCATAACGTATTGCCGCTCTTGTTCCCATCATAATATTCTCTGCGTAAGCAGGGATCTCTTTTAGTTAATACTTAATCTTTATTTTAATGTCGCTTGAGATAACATCTCTTCAACTATAGCCAACTGTTTGTCTTTACTTGATAATTCTGCCTGAAGCACTTTCTCAGCAATGCTAACAGACAGTTCCGCTACCTGGTTCTTTAATTCTGAAATCGCTGCTTTTTTCTCGCTTTGGATTGCTGTCTTGGCCTGTTCAATTAATTTACTGGCTTGTATTTGTGCTTCATCTTTGGCGTCAGCGATCATTTTACTTTTAATCTCACGTGCTTCTTTAAGTAAAGCTTCACGCTCCACACGAGCCTCTTTTAAGATACGTTCATTATCCGCAGTAAGATTTTGCATCTCTAAACGCGCTTTTTCGGCAGAGGCCAGGGCTTCTCTAATAGATTGTTCTCTATCGTTAACGGTTCTAACTATTGGTTTCCAGGCAAATTTTTTCAATAGAAACAATAGCACTGCAAACGAAATAAACGTCCAAAACAATATTCCAACATCCGGAGTAACTAAATCCATATCTTATTTTTTTTGTTTAATAAAAAGATTGGTGCAGCCTCTGGTTGCACCAATGCTTTATTATTTAATTAGTGATACTACAATCGCAAATAATGCAACCGCCTCGACAAATGCGAGCAATATAATTGCTGAAGCTTGTAATTTCCCCATCATTTCCGGTTGACGTGCCATGCCCTGCAATGCAGCTGCACCTATTTGACCAATACCAATTCCGGCTCCAATAGCGGCTAATCCAGCGCCGATAGCTGCAAAAGCTCCAAAATTAGCTCCTGCTTCTTGTAATAATGCTAAACTCATAGTTTAAATATTAAAAATTAATTAATGTTCATGTTCTTCCATGGCACTGCCGATATATAAAGCAGATAGCATGGTAAATATATATGCCTGAATGGCAACAACTAATACTTCAATAACGCTTACAAAAACCGAAAAGAATATCGATCCCGGAGAGACCCAAACGCTTTCGGCAATAAATATTAAAGAAATTAGACTTAATATAATAATGTGTCCCGCAGTAATGTTCGCAAACAAACGAATCATTAAGGAGGCGGGTTTAATGAATATACCGGCGAACTCGATCAAGGCCAAAAAAGGCTTTAGAGCAACAGGCACGCCCGGCATCCAAAATATATGTTTCCAATAATCCTTATTGGCTACAATAGTTGTAATAACAAAGGTTATCATTGCCAGTACAAAAGTAAAGGCAATATTACCGCTTAAGTTAGCGCTAAACGGGAAAAAGGGAATGAGTCCCATTATATTATTTAGCCAAATAAAGAAAAACAAGGTTAACAAAAACGGCAAATACTTTCGGTAATGTTTCTCACCAATATTAGGTATTGCCACCTCGTCCCTGATAAATACGATCAAAGGCTCGGTAAATTTAGCGATCCCTGTAGGAACGCCATTTTCGGATTTTCTATATGCCCTTGAGGACATCCCGAAGATCCATAATAACAGGGCCATAGATAAGAACATCGAAAACACCAATTTAGTAATTGAGAAATCCAGTGGTTTGGCATTTGTTGGTTGGTGTTCGGCATCATGACTTACAAATGAACCATGACCATCGGCAGTAGGATTTGCATAATAGATCTCTTCGTGAACTTTGACAAATTTCTGATCGCCTTTTTCAACCACCACCTTTCCCTGGTCATCATGAAGAAATTCGGAAGACATAAATGTAACCAATCCATTATCGGTCCATAAGATTACGGGTAACGGAAATGAAACGGCATGGCCCTTCCAATCCAATATATGAAAGTCGTGCGCATCTTTAATATGATGCATTATCATTCCGGTAACATCAAAGGCTTCTTCAGAGGACTCTTTGTCTTCGTTTTCAGATGCAAATCCGGCAACAGATATCAATAAAAAAAAGCTTAATAAAAGGGTCTTAAAAGTATTGATTTGCATCAGTTTATTTAATTAAAAATACCTTGTTTAAAATTCGGTGCAAATATACATTCATTATATTAATTGACAAACTAAAATTAATAATGTTTAGGCTTTTTGAAGAAATTTATTTAGGCTTATAATTTCGAAGGCTAAAAACAGAAAATAAGGGATGAAAAAATTGACGACTTCCAATTGAGCGTGTTCAGATTTTCCAAAAAAGAGAGGCAATAAAAACACGACGGCAAGAGCCATTTTTGAGATAGTAAGCCCCAAAAACAGGTGGTAGATTTTCTTGGATCCTTTACCGATTTTATACTTTAAAATACTGTAAACTATTAAAACCAATAATGCGTTAAAAATATGAATGGCCCAGATTGGAAAGTATAGCTCCCCATCAAAAAATTGTTGAATGATATAAAAATGAATTGAAAAAAGTAATACTGTAACTCCTATTAACCTTAAAATGAAACTACGTGTTTCGTTTGTCATTTGAATTATTTTTGTTAGAAAAATCTGTAACTTGCTTAATTACAGTGTACAATGCTATTCCTATAGCTGCCAGAGAGCAAATAATAGTAAATAAACTGTATTTATTTGGATAATTTTTGTCCAGCTGAACGCCTGCATAGACCCCTAAGCCTATAATGATGATCATTTGAAAACCAATCCCCGAAAATCTTGCAAAGGCATTAAGCCGTTCTTTCGGTTTCTTTTCCTGGTCTTGGTTGTTCTCTTTGATGCTCACCTTTATTAAGTTCTTTAACTGCTCCTTTCATACTACATACCGCATTAAAAGTAGCACCTGGTTCAACCGAAAGTTTACCTATTTCGACCTCACCTTCAATATGTGCTGAGGTTTTTAATGACAAAGTGCCTGTTAGTTTTAGTTTTCCGGAAAACTTGCCTTCAAAGTCGGCATTCTCGCCTTCTAATGCGCCATTAATAATTCCCGTTTTGCCCACTACTATTTTTCCGGGAGATTTTATCGTTCCCTGAATTGTTCCATCTATTCTAAATCCTCCCTTGCTAACAAGGTCCCCTACAATTGTGGTGCCCTGTCCTATTCTGTTTTGCTGTGTTGAAGTATCTGTTGCCATTTTTTCTTTTTTAGTGTCTGAAAACATGATTACTATTAAATATTAATTATTGAGATTTTAAATAATCCTCTAAATTTTTATGAATTTGAATAATTTGATAATTAGGTGAAGATATCGCAAAATACGCTTTATCAATGTGTTGCTTATTAGTTTTTAAAATATCTGAAAAGCCCAATGCACCATTTATAGTTTTAAGGCCATGTACTACCACAAAAACGGTGTTTTGATTATATACATCCCTGGAAGCTTTAAAGTCAAACTGCTTTAACTCTTTAAGAACCTCATCCAATCTAATTATAAATTCATCCGTTTCTTCTTTTGCAAAATTGTCAAATTGATAGATGACTTTAAAACTTTTGGCCACAACGTCATCTTCAAATTCTTTATCCGCCATTAACGGAATCACGGTTTGTAACATATCTTCTGCCTTTTTCCCTTCAGGGCTGTTTGGGTAATTCAAGGCGATGAAGTTTATAGATTCTTTATAATTATCGTATCCGTAAAGTCTTGCCCGTGCCACAGCCTTCAAAAATTCGAATTTTGGAACTATGGCTTCGCCGTCAAAATTAATGATGTATTTATCGCTTTGTGCGATAACATCTAAATACTCCTGATTTTCAAATTGTTTATAAAGGTTTGTATAAATATTCTCAGGACTATTTTCATCTTTCCCTAAAACGCTTTCAGGGTTAAGCAAAATGGTGGCATACCTTGAATCGGGATGATTAGAAATAATATCATTTTTCGCTATTTCGGCTTCACCCTCCAAATTTAGAAGCAAATAAATTTTATACAAGTTGTATTTTGATGGCAGAACCAATCGTTCTTCAGGATTATTTTGTAGTAACGTTTGGAGCTTATCCTTTGCCAAATTATACTCCTTAAACTTGTCCTTATAAATCAATCCCAGTTGGTAATAAGCAAAATTTCGGTCTTTAGATAAACTGTCGATGGCTTTCTCTTCGGTAGGAATTCTTGAGATATAAAACTGTGGGTCGAACAACTCTTCTTCAGTGGCATTTGCCAGTACTTCATCAATGACCGCCACGCCCGAATTGACAGTTCTTTTATTAGACCATCTCCAATTATCTTCGAGTTGTCTTTCGCCCCAGGTCTTAATAAATTCGTTTTTTCCAAAAGCCACAGTTATCGGGTTGTAAAAATAAAATGCTTCGGCATTTTGATTCCCTCTAACCAACGCTTTAGGTAGACCTGTTGATGATTCCCTATTCGTAATCAACCCCCTGGATCGCTCGGCTATTTCTTCTTTTTCTTTTAGATCTTTAGCCTTTTGTTTTAAATCATCGATAAAGGCAGTAAAAAGCCTTATCCTTTCTGCTTCAGACATATTTACAAGATTTAAAATACTATCATTTCTTTGAGCGACATTTTCGTAGAAAATAACATCATCCAAATTATCTCTCTTTCTTTTTATGCTTCTATAGTCCTTACTGTTCGCGGTTAAATTTGGCATAGTACTATCGTAATATGCTCCGGCATTTTTATATTCCGCATTATCAAAGCTCATGTTACCTAAAGTTTGATAACTCATGGCATCAAGATATTTATCATGGGAACCTGCCCGTAAGGATTTATTATAATATTTTACCGCTAATGTATCCGAGCCATTGTTTTTGTGATATTCGGCAATTTGATGATAAATTTTATCGAGATAGGGTTTGTTTTCGCGATTTTCTTCCAAACGGGTTAAACGCTCCAGAAATTCAAATTTATTTCCATTTGTGAAATTAAAATTTTTCGCTTTTTCAATATGGGCACTTATCAAATATATTCGTGGAGTTTTTCTATTAAGTTCGATAATTTTATCGAATGCTATATTGGCACTGTCTTTATATCCCAATCGATTATATATCTGCCCCTGAATAAACCGATAACGCCCCCTTTCGTCATTATTTTTGGTGGCATTCGATGCGACCTCCAGCTGCGTTACGGCACTATCTAATAACTTTATGTTTATATAAGCTTGGGCAAGCATAGCGGTGGCATCGGCCAGGTCTTGAGATTTGAGCTCTTCCTGGTACAACAGGCGCTTTAAATTTTTAATTGCGAGCTCTTCATTTTCAAGACGAAGGTTCACCTTTTCTTTCCATATTCTTGTTTGATTTATCTTATCGCTTGCGGGATATTTGAATAGAATAAAATTAAAGGCTTCCAAAGCCGGTACAAAGCGCTGATCGAAATATCTGGCTTTTCCTAAAAGCAAATAAGCCTCATCTATTTGAGGGTTTTTCTCTTTCCCTTCAATATTCATGGAATGTTTTTGAATGGCCTTGACAGCCTTTTCTTCGGCGCGTTGAAAATTCTCATTTTTGCTCTCTCCGGGAAGCAATATCTCCTCCGAAACCTGCATCCGCTCAATTGGTAAAATGTCCCAATAGTTGTCGGCATAATCGTTGGCAAGATCCTTTTTACCATCCTCTAAAGCATTATAACCATTAAACAAGGCATTATATTCGGCGGTTACCGCATGAAAATTTTTACTGATAAAATTATCTTTTTTACGCGAACAGCTTACGATGAAAATTGTAGCTATGAGCAGAATTGTTATACCCTTGAAAGATGTCTTCAACATTGCTTAAATTTAGTAATTGAATAACTAAAAGCCCTACATAATATTATGTAGAAACGTAAAAATAACCATCTTTTTCAATTTAACTACTAAAACAAGGGACTTTTAGACTTGTTGTTAGGCTGCAAAATGGGCTTCCAGCTCTTTTAAGGTGGCTTCGCTGGTGGCCAGGTCTTTAATTATTTCACCTTTTTCTAGAACAACAATACGCTCGCTAACTTCGGTAACGTGCATGAGATCATGGCTTGAAATTAGTACGGTAACATCCTTATTTTTTGTAAGTTCTTTTATAATTTGTTTGAGCCGAATTTGCGTTGTTGGATCCAGGTTGGCAAAAGGCTCGTCAAGAATTATAACTTCGGGATTTCCTATAAGCGCGCCAACAATTCCAGCCTTTTTCTGATTCCCTTTGCTTAGATCTCTCAGATACTTTTTCTGGCCTAAAATTTCACCATGGAAAAAGTCTTCAAACTGGGATATTAAAGCATCGACATCGGCTTTATTCTGGCTGCGCAATTCACCTATAAAATAAAAGTATTCTTCGGCGGTTAAGTATCCAATCAAAAAGCTCTCGTCAATAAATGAAGAGGTAAAGGGTTTCCAATCTTCGCTTTCATTAACCTGTATATTGTTATTCTTGATATGCCCTGTTGTGGGTTGAATAAGGTCCAGCAACAAGCTAAAAAAAGTTGTTTTTCCCGCACCGTTATTTCCTACCAGGCCGAAGCTCTGTCCTTTGGGAATTTCTAAATTTTCAATATTTAAAACCACATTGTTGTTATAGGTTTTTGAAAGGTTTGATGTTATTATCATAATAGTATTTTAATTAAATATCGATTAGTTCTGCTCGGCAAAGGCGGCAATAGTCTTATATTTTCCTCTTTGATAAATGCCTTCTATTTTGTTTATAAAAAAACTTTTGAACACAATTCCTAATACCCCACTCAAGGCCAATATAATGAGTCCTGCATCAAAATTAATGAGTTTATACGGGATATAGAAAAGTAACATGGGCATAATAAACTTAGGTAAGGCAATTAGTAGTTGCGTTGGATTAAACCCATTGGTGTTTCCAAATGCTTTCGCCTTAACATTAAGTTCTATAGGTACTCTGTTTAAGGCTCCGCCAAATAAGGTTATAAAAGAGTTTAACCCAATATTAAACAAGGCGCCGGCAGCGATCATGGCAAAGATTCGCCATCCAAAATAAATATAGGGCACACTCAATACAAAGGATATGGACACCGCAACTACCATAAGATACCATTTGGATTCGAGATACTGTCTATACGGGATGTTCTGGCTCATTAACAGCTTATAATATTCGCTGTCCCATGAAGGCACGAGTTGTCCAAATGTCATTAAAAATCCTCCGGTGACAAACATCGAGGCAAAGGCTAAAATAGCAGGCATCTCTCTATATACATCCTGGGTATAGAAAACTAACCCATAGAACAAAAACATAAATGATACCATCATAACCTGTTTTGGTCTGGCATTACGCCAAATGAGCTTGACATCATTTTTAAGAAATGGTGCTATGCTTCCAAAACGATCCATCCAGGACAGGTCTTTGGCTTTAACCTCTTTTACCTTTTTTGAAACGGCATCATCCAAATAAAACCCCTTTTTAATAAAGTCGAAATTGATCTTATAAAGCCCTATCATTAACACTAAAGGAATGAGTGCCAAATAGGGATGATTGTAAAGCGCATTAAATGCTATGCCAATAGGTGCTGAAACTTTAAATATGGCGAAATATTCCAGGCCAATTGAAAGAGCGAGAACAGTGGCAATAACATAAAAAACGGTATTGTTCTTATTTATTAAAAAGTTGATATAGTTAATGACCATGGTTAAACACATTACAGATAAAAACCAGGGCAATACATTTAAGGCCGGATAACCCTCTGCCCACATGACAAAACTAAATGGCAGGAAGATAAACAGTGATAAAAAATTGAAAAAGGACAGCGCTGTCTTTCCTAATAAAAAGTGAATTATAATGTTTCTTTTAATGGGTACGGTCATTAATGGTTTTACATTCATGACCGGAAGTTGCTGCATGAAAAACCTGATTATCAAATTAAGCAAAAACCAATAGATCAAAAAATTATTTACAGTAACTATGGGGTCCATACCAGGCATTAATTTCCTTAAAATGAAAAACATAAGGCCCCCAATAAAAATTGCCATCCCACCAAAATATAGAACTGCAAGAAACAGCAATATCTTAATGGCAAGCCCTTTTTGAAAATACGAAGCTCTTGTAAACTCCTTCCATTCGAGGGTTAAAAAATGTTTGATCATGGTTTTTGTTTAATGTTCAGTCCATTAGTAAATGAAACGCTAAAAATGTTACAGGCAAATTTAAAATTTCCAAGCCTACTTCACTATTTTTGCAGAAATTATATTTATATGGCTCATTTTCATAAACTCGCTATAAAAGAAATCAATAAGGTAACGGAGCAGTCTGTCACCATCAGCTTTGATGTGCCCGATACTTTAAAAGATACATTCACATTTAATGCGGGACAATATATTACGCTTAAAGCAGTAATTAATGGTAATGAAATAAGAAGAGATTATTCGATATGTTCTTCGCCAAAAAGCGGCGCGCTTAAAGTTGCTGTAAAGGAGGTTGCAGATGGGAGATTTTCAAAATATGCTAATAAAGAATTAAAGACAGGGGATGTATTAGAAGTTTCTGGTCCAAATGGGCGCTTTATTTTCGAGCCTGATAATACTAAATCAAGAACTATCATTGCGTTCGCTGCCGGGAGTGGAATTACACCCATAATGAGTATTGTTAAAACGGTTTTAGAGGAAGAACTAAATAGTAAATTGATTTTAGTTTATGGGAATAAAACACCCCATGACACTATTTTTTACAATGAACTATTGGCCCTTCAGGTAAAACATCAGAACCGATTTAATATACAATGGGTGTTTAGTCGATCGGATGAAGCAAATGCCTTATTTGGTCGTATTGAAAGAAGTACTGTAAATTATATTATAAAAAATAAGCATAAGGATCTTTCAGTCGATACCTTTTATCTTTGTGGTCCGGAGGCTATGATCAATTCTATTTCGGAGGTATTAATAGAAAACGGCGTTAAAAAAGATGCGATCCTCTTTGAATTATTCACAGTTTCAACACCTGAGGCCCAAATTGATGATTCATTATTTAAAGGGAATACCAAAGTTACTGTTACGGTTGATGAGGAGGAAATTACCTTCGAAATGTCTCAGAAGCAAACCATACTGGAAGCCGCTTTAGCTCAAAATATCGATGCGCCTTATTCCTGTCAAGGGGGTATTTGCAGCACATGTTTAGCCAGGCTTACCGAAGGTGAAGTCATCATGCGTCAAAATAATATTCTAACCGATAGTGAATTGGAAGAAGGACTAATTTTAACATGCCAGTCACAGCCTACAACACCTACTGTAGTTGTGGATTATGATGATGTGTAATAAGGTGTTGGGTGCTGGGTGTTGGGTGATAAAATATTAAAGCTTAAATTAGTGATTTAACTTTAGCCACTATGTTCTCCGGAAGAATGCTTCGCGATACTTCTTGATAATCTTTAGGATATTTGTTACCATAAATTGATGTTGGGATCAATGGGAATTGTGCTCTGTTGGATAATATGGCGTTATCTTCGGGTTGATTAAATGGAGCAAATCCGGCATAAGGATGCGTAACACCCCAAATTGTAATAACCTTAATCCCCAACATTGCTGCCAAATGTGCATTGCCGGAATCCATAGATAGCATAAGATCCAAATTCGAAATGATATCCAACTCTTCATTTAATGACAATTTCCCCGATAAATTAATGACATTTTCGAACTTATTTTCAATGGAATTTAAAATATCCGTTTCGTTTTGACCTCCCCCAAACAATATAATTTTATACTTGCCTGAAAGCTTAGCAATAACAACTTCCAACAGATCCAAAGAGTAAATCTTTGAATCGTGCTTTGCAAAAGGAGCAACACCAATCCACTTTTTCGAATCGGTACCTATAACGGCAAGGGATTCATTATTTAATTTTGCTCTTCGGGGAAAATTTGGATTGGTTAGATTCACCTTAAATCCCAGGGCTTCAAAAACATCGGCATAACGCTGATGAGTCGTTTTTAACTGCTCGAAGATTCTACCCGATATTAATGCTTTCTTTTCTTTTCTGCCTTTATCAATTTGAACGAACCTCTTTCTAAATAAAAATAGCCTTAGAATTTTACTTCTTAACACATTGTGTAAATCGGCAACAGCATCTATGTTGAGCCTTTTTAATTCTATTGAAAGTTTATATAATCCAAAAAGTCCTTTATGTTTGCTTTTCACCTCCAAAGGAAATACAGAAACATTTGGCAAGTCTCTAAAAATAGCTGAGAAATGAGAACGGGTAAGTACTGTTATTTTTACGTGGGGATAGTGCTCTGAAAATGATCTCAATACAGGAACGGTCATCGCAACGTCTCCCATTGCTGAAAGTCGAATTACGAGTATGTGTCTAAATGTTTTTGGCATATCCCATGTAAGTTGAGATTCCTGATTTTAAAGCAACAACAAACTTTTATTTTTGAGAACGCAATACAGGATTTAATTCGTCATCATTGTACATCTTCATTTGCTTGTAGACTTTCATGTACTTCTCGCCCTTTTCAATATCACTCAATAAGGTATCAATTGCTGTGGATAAATCTTTGCGTTGTTCTAATAATATTTTCAATTTTTTTTGGCAAGCATTTCGATGAGAATCAGAGGCGTCAGTTCGAGTAGCTTCTTCGTTCATATGATAAACCTTTAAAGCCAAAATCGACAATCTATCAATCCCCCAGGCAGGACTTTCGGTATTTATTGTTGCTCCTTCTTTAACTTCAGTATTTTCGAATTCTTCTAAAAAATAACTGTCAATGTACTCTACCATATCCGTTCTATCCTGGTTGGAAGCATCTATTTGACGTTTCAAGGTCAAAGCCTCAACTGGATCTATATTTGGATCGCGAATAATATCCTCATAATGCCATTGCACGGTATCAATCCAACACTTTCGGTATAACAAATGCTCTAGCAATTGCGATTTCTCACCATAAGGGTTTACAAAAGGCTGATAAACTGTATTTATATGGTGATATTTCTCAATAACTTGTTTAAAAACGGCATTCGCTTTACTGGTAAACATATCTCATATTTTAAAATGCAAACCTACGTAAAATTCTATAAAGGGCGAACAAAAGTGTAATGCGGATTTACCCTCTTTTCCATCGTATAAACCCCAAAATTATAAAAATAGAGTGGAAATTGGGGTTAGAATTAATATCCAGATAAACAATTCGGCAAACCATCCCTCTTTAATAGATTCCAAATAATTTGCCATAATAATGGATAGTGGGGCAAACATAAAAATGAATTCGCTGCCGTTCTTGTTTGGTACAATCAATACAAGTATCACGCTAATTATTAAAGCATTTATAATTAGTACATGAGATCGTCTGCGTCTTTTTGTTTTTATTTTTAAGTTTTTAATAAAAAAAAACAAAGACCAAAGCCCCAAAGATGTGAGAATTGTTATCCCTAAAATTAAATTTAAATAATTGTATTTCGTGAAATCGAAGCTGGTGGATTCCAGATAACTTAATAACTCGATTAGATCATAATCTATAATTATTAAATAACTGATTAAAATAACAGCAACAGTCAATATTCCAATTAAAGGTATGATCCAATTCTTTACAGATGCTAATGAATACACTATTAAGGCTACAAAAACTAAAGAAAAAAATAGGATGGACCAAAAATAAAATAAGGTTGCTATCCCAACCCAAAAACCCGCATCAAATAATTTTTTTTTGACGTTTAAATTGGATCGTAAACTAATAGTTCGCCTTATTGCTAAAAGTATAAATAGATTAGCAATTAAAACGTTATTAGTTTGAAATGTTATTGGCAGGATTATTAAGAATAACCCAAATAATAAAATTTTATAGTTGTTGTTTTTTGTTAGATTATTCTTGCTCACTAAAAAATCCAGCACAAAAAAAGAGAGCAATATAATTGCATAAAAGCTTATTTGTTCCAAAATAAAAATAAGACTTAAGGCATCATCAGCAGTACTAATCCTGGTTTTCATATAAACCGCGAATGTCAATAGAACAATAATTACGAAGTGAATTGGTTTTGATGTGCTAAAAAATCTTGTAATCATTTAAAAGAGTTCTTATATTTGTCACGTAAATATAATATTTATATAATGAAAGATTTTTTCTTTGGAATACAGGATTTCTTTGTTGATGGCCCCGGATTCTGGATTTTTGACCTGTTACGGTCGATTCAATTCGACAACTGGTGGTTGGCAAATGTTGTGTCCTGGATTTTAGCGATTATTGGTTTGGCTGGATTTTTATATTGGATGAAACAGTTAAAAACTTATAACGATAATAACGAAGAGGATAAAAGCGTTAATGCGCATTCCTTTTTATAGATCGAAACCAATATCTTTACGATAGTACATTTTATCAAAATCGACTTTTTCTATATTTTGGTAAGATTTTTTTAGGGCTTCCTGATGTGAATTTCCATAGGACGTGATGGCCATTACTCTTCCTCCAGAAGTCAATATTTCTCCATTTTCGTTTTTAGCTCCGGCGTGAAATACAATGGAATCCGATATGGATTCCATTCCGGTTATTTTTAAGCCTTTATTATAAGATTCGGGGTAGCCTCCAGATACTAATACTACAGTCGTTGCAGCTCTTTCGTCAACTTCCAATTCAATCTCATTCAATCGTTCCTCCGAAATGGCTTTAAAGATTTCGACCAGGTCATTTTTTAGTCGTGGTAACACGACTTCGGTTTCCGGATCACCCATTCTCACATTATATTCAATGACTTTTGGGTCGTCCCCAACTTTAATCAATCCAATAAACACAAACCCTTTATAGGGCAAGTTGTCTTTTTGAAGCCCTTCGATAGTAGGCTTTACAATACGTTCTTCAATCTTATTCATGAATGTATCATCAACAAAAGGCACTGGCGATACCGCCCCCATTCCGCCGGTATTTAATCCGGTATCTCCCTCGCCAATGCGCTTATAATCCTTAGCTGTTGGCAAAATTCTATAGTGTTTTCCGTCGGTTAATACAAAACAACTTAATTCAATCCCATCCAAAAATTCCTCGATGACCACTTTGGTGCTGGCTTCACCAAACTTGGCATCAACTAACATGAGTTTTAATTCCGCTTTGGCTTCATCCAAACTATTAAGGATTAAAACTCCCTTACCCGCGGCCAGCCCGTCGGCTTTAAGAACATAAGGCGGCTCTAAGGTTTCCAAAAATGCATAACCATCTTCTACATTTCCTTTATTAAAACTTTTATATGCTGCCGTTGGGATATTATGACGATATAAGAACTCTTTGGCAAACTCCTTGCTGCCTTCTAATTGTGCAGCAGCTTTTTGAGGCCCTATGACAGATATGTGCTTTAATGTATCGTCATTTAGAAAGAAATCGTGGATTCCCTTTACCAATGGGTCTTCGGGACCAACAACAACCATATCTATATCGTTAGATCGTACAAATTCTTTTATGGCAGCAAAATCCTCTACATTTATATTAATATTATCTGCAATTTGAGCCGTTCCTGAATTTCCGGGAGCTACATAAAGCTTGTGACATAAAGGACTTTGAGCGATTTTCCATGCAAATGTATGTTCTCTTCCACCAGAACCAAGAATTAAAATAATCATGTTACTTGTTGTTTGGCGCAAAAATAATTGCTTTTGCGCTTAAAAAATAATTATTTTACAAAAACATAATTATCAATTTTTTGTGAATTTATTCGATCTTTCATTACAACTTAATGGCTTTCCTATTGGTAAGGCTAAAGGGCTTTTGAAAGAAATTCAGAAAATGAATGAGCCTGACTTTAAAAATTATGTAAATGTGAAACGGCAAGAGATCGTTGTTCACCATTTAAAATCCAATCCTTTTTACCATAACTTTGCTTCGAAAGCCGACCCTTACGATTGGAATTCCATACCTGTTTTGGCTAAACGAGATTTGCAAAGGCCTTTAAGTGAGCGTTTATCTGAAGGGTACACAACCAAAAACGTCTATATCAATAAAACCTCCGGATCATCGGGCGATCCTTTTGTTTTTGCAAAAGACAAATTTTGTCATGCCATGACCTGGGCAATCATCCAAAATCGTTTTGGATGGTATAATTTAGATTTTAATCGTTCCAGACAAGCACGGTTTTATGGAATTCCATTGGATGCCAAAGGGTATTATAAAGAACGATTTAAAGATGTACTTGGTAAACGGTCCCGTTTTTCTGTATTTGATTTGAGCGATGAGGCTTTTGAAAAACATCTGGTGGTATTTCATAGAATGCAGTTTGATTATATTAATGGTTACACCAGTTCTATTGTACAATTTGCTAAATTTCTAAAAAGAAAGCAACTCGTTTTAAAATCAATATGTCCTACCTTAAAATATTGCATAGTTACTTCCGAAATGTTATTCGATGATGACAGACAGCTTATGGAGATGCAATTTGGTGTCCCTGTTATAAACGAATATGGAGCTGCCGAGTTGGATCTGATCGCTTTTGAAAATCCTCATGATAAATGGCAGGTAAATAGTGAATCTCTATATGTAGAAATTCTTGATGACGATAATAATCCTATGTCTTTGGACAAAGAAGGTCGTATTGTCATTACATCACTCCATAATAAAGCTCATCCATGTATAAGATATGAGATTGGAGATATGGGGGTCCTTTCTAAAGCAAGTTCGAGTAAAGCGCCTATCCTTGATAAACTGACAGGAAGAACAAATGATATTGCCATATTACCTAGTGGAAAAAAGGCTGCAGGGTTAACATTTTATTATATTACAAAGAGCATAATTAAGGATGATGGAAATGTGAAAGAATTTGTTATTGAACAAATTTCCAAAGACACATTTAAAATTAGTTATGTTAGCGCCGTTAGCCTTTCTGAACGAAAAATAAAGTCCATAACAAAAGAAATGGAAAATTATCTCGAAAATGGCCTGCATATTCAATTTGAACGGAAGAATAAACTACAACGATCAAAAAGTGGTAAATTGAAACAGTTTTCATCTTTTATAAATTAAGATCTATGACCATTACTATAGTTGCAGGTGCCCGGCCCAACTTTATGAAAATAGCCCCTATTATTGAAGCCATTGATAATAGAAAAGCACAAGGCCATAATATTGACTATAGGTTAGTTCATACAGGACAGCATTACGATAAAAATTTGAGCGATTCTTTCTTTGAGGAGTTAAATATTCCCCGCCCTCATATCAATCTTAATGTTAAAAGCGGGTCACAGGCCGAACAGACCGCTGCTATTATGATGGGTTTTGAAAATGAATTAAAACATAATCAATGTGATTTGGTTATGGTGGTTGGAGATGTTACTTCAACAATGGCTTGTGCCATTGTTTCTAAAAAGGCCGGGGTAAAAGTTGCTCATGTTGAAGCTGGTATCCGATCGGGAGATCTTGACATGCCTGAAGAAATAAACCGTATTGTTACGGATAGCTTAACGGATTATTTTTTTACGACTTCTACATATGCTAATAAAAATCTCTTAAAATTAGGCGTATCTAAAAAGGATATTTTTTTTGTTGGGAATGTAATGATCGATACCTTACTTAAAAATAAGTCACGCTTTACTAAACCTTCTATTTGGGACAACCTAAAATTAGAAACTGGAAAATATATGGTTATAACGCTTCATCGTCCAAGTAATGTTGACGAGAAAGTACAATTAAGATCATTAATTGTCCAAATTATAAAGTTGAGTAAAAAATATCCCATAATTTTTCCCGTACATCCAAGAACCAAAAGAATACTTAAGGAATTAGAATTGAACTTTGAGAATTTACATTATGTAGATCCTTTAAGCTATTTGAATTTTAATTATTTAGTTGAAAATGCTTTTGTAGTATTAACTGATTCCGGAGGGATTACCGAAGAAACTACTGTAATGAACGTGCCTTGCATTACCTTTCGTAATAGTACAGAGCGCCCGGAAACATGCGAGATCGGCACGAATGTTTTGGTTGGGACAAATCAAGAAAAAATTTCTGATGCCTTTAATACGCTATTTTCTAATAAATGGAAAAGTGGAAAATCTCCGGAACTTTGGGACGGTAATGCTGCTGAACGCATAGTGGATCATTTGGTTGAAATCTACCGCCTGTAATGAAGGACATTCTAATAATAACCAGTTATTATCCGCCGGAAATTGGAGCTGCTTCGAACAGGATTTTTCAATTGGCCGAAGGTTTGAATAGGCGTAATTATAAAGTAGCCGTGGTAACGCCATTGCCAAATTATCCTAACGGAGAAATTTTCTCTAATTATAAGGGCAAATTTCGTCATATTTCTGAAGATAACGGAATAAAGATTTATAGGTTATGGATTTTAGCAAGCAACTCCAAAAATACCATCATGCGTCTTATTGCGATGCTGTCGTATAGCTTTAGTTTATTATTGTTCTTTATTACAAATAAAATTCCGAATACGGTAATTGTACAATCTCCTCCTCTATTGGTTGCTTTCACCTGTATGTTGTTTCTGAAATCTAAAAAAAGAAAACTAATTTTAAATGTTAGTGATCTATGGCCATTGGCTGGATTTGAATTAGGTGTTTTCAAAAAAAATCTTGGGTATAAATTGTTGGAAAGAATAGAATATTTTAATTACAGCAGGGCAAATCTAATTTTAGGGCAAAGTGAAGAAATAATAACCCATATTAAGTCACTAATTGCTGAAAAGGAAACCTTTTTATACCGCAATTACCCTAATTTCAAGCCACCTGAGATTGAATTCTACCAACCTTCAACTCAGAAAATTAAAATCGTTTATGCTGGTTTACTTGGTGTTGCACAAGGGGTTTATAAAATGTGTCAAAATTTAGATTTTACCCATATTGAGTTTCACATTTATGGCTCCGGATCTGAACAACAGCTTATTGAAAAAATTATAGAAAACAATCCTGATCTTCCAATTTATTACCATGGAGAAATTCCAAGGAATGAACTGCATAACGAATTACTACAATACGATGTCGCAATAATTCCTTTGTTAAATAGAATTTATGGCTCTGTCCCTTCAAAGATATTTGAATACGCGTTGTTAGGATTACCCATACTTTATTTTGGAGGCGGAGAAGGAGAAGGCCTGGTAAAAATGTATGATCTTGGATGGATTGCTAATGCAAGTGATTACAAAGATTTGAATAATGCAATTTCTAAAATAAATTTGTTGGATATAAATTTAGAATTAAGAAATCAAGTTCGTGAAACGGCTTATAATGCCTTTAACTTGAATACACAAATTGATATATTTGTTGAAAAAATCTAATAGGCCTTATCGTCACCTTTTACAGCATTTAAAAATGTTTGGAAAATAATTTTTAAATCTAAAAGTAATGACCAGTTTTCGATGTAGAAAATATCGTATTTTATTCGGTTTATTACATCTTGATCCGATTTTATTTCTCCTCGGCACCCTTTTATTTGAGCGAGACCAGTAATTCCGGGTTTTACATGATGTCTAAAAATAAAATTGTATTTATCCACCTTCTTGGAATAATCTTCTGTGTAAGATACCATGTGTGGTCGAGGTCCTACTACACTCATTTGTCCCAATAAAACATTTATGAATTGTGGTAATTCATCGATGCTCGTTCTACGCAAAAATCTCCCAATCTTAGTGACTCTTTCATCATTTTGCTTTACATAGGTTCCTTTAATTTCTTTTGTAATTACCATTGATCGAAATTTATAACAATTAAACTGCTTATAATTAATGCCTGTTCTTTTGTGCTTGAAAAATAATGATCCCTTGGACTCTATTTTTACTAAAACAAATAAAATTACTGAGAGCCATGAGAGTATAAAAGCAATAACAAATAAAGAAAAGATAAGATCAAAACTACGTTTGATAAATTTATTAAACTCACTATTTATTACACCTTCTTGAAACGACAATACGGGTAAATAGCCATAATAATGCGTTTTGAGTCTTTTTGTAATAAGTTGTCCAGTATCTGAAATAAATTTAATATTACAATAATTGTCATTTGCATATCTGACATATTGATTGAGATCATTTTCGGAAAGCTCGTCAATTGCACAATAAATCTCATCAACATTCTCATTGTTCTCTAAAAACTTTAAGCTGTCGCTAATAGTTCCATTGGTTCCTTCCTCTCCGGAATTACTGAATATTGCTTTAATTAAGAATCCCAGGTCCTTTTTGTCTGTAAATATTCTTTGAAGCTCCTTAACTTTCTTCCCACTTCCAATTATTACAACATTGCGAATATTTCCATGTAAATGTGAGCGGTAGGCTTTTAAACCATAAAAACTAAGCAATTTCATAATTCCAACGGCCGCAAATGCATATAGGAGATAACTAAAAGTTGCTTGGGCTTGTTCATCGATACTTCTAAAGATACCTATAAATGCAAATGTAATGACCATATAAGCCAAAAATTGCTTAATCAAAAGAGAGATTACATTTAATGTTGAGGAATACCTGTGAACATTATAGAACTTTAAAAAAGACGTCGATGTTACCCAAAAAATTAAGGTATAAATAAAATATATTAAATGCTTATTATTTAAAAGATCTGAGGAAAAGAAATAAAGATTCTGGTCATTGAAGCTTAGCTTGTAATAAGCAAAGATATTAATGATTAAAATATCATAAATAATTAAATAAGGTTTTAGCAACCATGCATATCTTCCCCGTTGATGCTCCATAAACTAAAAAAATAAAATTGGTAAAACTATTCGAGTACTTTTTTGTTTTTTCTCCGCTTATACCTATTAGGCAAATCAAACTCATTTTAGATTCATTGCAATGACACAATTATTTTAGTAGGCTTTATCTTCTCCTTTAAAAATATTGTTAACTGTATCTAAAATTATTTTCAAGTCTAATAACAATGACCAATTCTCAATGTAGAAGACATCATATTTTATCCTGCTGATAATATCACTTTTTGTTTCTATCTCCCCTCTAAACCCCTTAGACTGCGCCAATCCTGTTATTCCCGGTTTAACAAAATATCTTACCATATACTTGCTTACGGTATTCCCATATTCTTCATTCTGTCTCCACAAGTGAGGGCGAGGTCCTACAACTGACATGTCACCGAATAATACGTTGTAAAATTGAGGAAACTCATCCAAGCTTGTCTTTCTTATAATCTTTCCAATTTTAGTAACCCTGGGATCATTCTTTACTGCTGATTTTTCCGTACTATAATTAATTTGCATTGATCGAAACTTATAGCAATTAAATCCTTTTTCATTTAACCCAGGCCTGTTTTGCTTAAAAAAAACAGGGCCTTTCGATTCCAATTTAATTAGAATTGCAATAATTGGGGTTAACCATGACAACAGAAAAATAATTATGCTTACTGAAAAGAAAATATCAAATACTCTTTTTATAATTTTATTTATAGAATCACCTAGGGGAATATTGCGTAAGGATAATATTGGAATATAATCATAATACTCATATTTAAGTTTTTTGGAATAGATGTCCTTATTGTCCGGAATGAACTTCAATTCTAACAAATTATTATCGGCAAAATCTATTAAATCATTAATTTGTTCATTGGATAACTCTGCAATCGAAGAATATATTTCATCAATATTATTTTCCCTCATATAATAGAAACAATTCTCCAATGAAAATTCTTGGTCGTCTATAGAAAATTGCTTTTTAAATATATATCCGAAATCTGGCCTTGAGTTAAAAATGCTAATTAGTTGTCTAGTTTTATCATTCTTTCCCAATACAATAACATTTCTAATATTCCCTCCTAAATGTATTCTATACCTAGTCAATAAATAAAAGGAAAGAAACTTAAAAATGCTAATTAGAATAAATACTATTATTAAATAATTAACTATTAACCACCTATCTATTTCAGTGAATTTGAAAACCCCCATAAAAGCAAATAGAGCTAAAGCGAATAGAACTATTTGTCTTAGAAGTTGGGTAAAAATTTGAACCACTCTAGTATTTCTTTGAAACGAGTAAAACTGGGTTAATAAGGAAATTAAGATCCATAAACCAGAAATGTATATGGGCAAAGTATAGGAAATGCGAACTTCGGATTTAAACAAGAATACTGCGCCAATAATTATTACTAAATCAACAATAGCAAATAATGGCTTTATTAAATGCGAATATCTTCGATGTTTGTAAGGCATTTATTATTTTATATGGTTCGAAAAATCCTTATGCTTGCTTTTATATAATTCTTCTTTAGAAAGACTCTTAAAGTAATCGAAAGTTCTTTTCATTCCCTCCTCACGAGAAATTACAACATCCCAATTTAATAACTTTTTTGCTAATGTAATGTCTGGTCTTCTTTGCATAGGATCATCGACAGGCAAATCTTTATAAATAATTTTTTGATCAGAATTTGTAAGCTTTACAATTTCTTCTGCAAAATCCTTTATGCTAATTTCATTTGGATTCCCAATATTTACTGGATATGAATAATTACTAAATAGCAATTTATATATACCTTCAACCTGATCATCAACATAACAAAACGAACGTGTTTGGGATCCATCTCCAAAGACAGTAAGATCTTCTCCTCTCAAGGACTGACCCATGAAAGCAGGAATAACCCTTCCATCATTAAGTCGCATCCTTGGACCATAAGTGTTAAAAATTCGGACAATTCTTGTTTCTACACCATGGAATCGATGATAAGCCATCGTAATGGATTCCTGGAATCGTTTTGCTTCATCATAAACCCCTCTTGGACCAATTGTATTGACATTGCCATAATAATCTTCCGTTTGAGGGTGAACAAGGGGGTCTCCATATACCTCTGAGGTTGAGGCAATTAATATTCTTGCTTTTTTGGACCTTGCAAGTCCTAATAAATTATGAGTGCCTAAAGAACCAACCTTTAGGGTCTGTATTGGAATTTTTAAATAATCTATTGGACTGGCGGGAGAAGCGAAATGTAATATGTAATTCAATTCTCCCTCAATCTTAATAAATTCGGTGACATCATGTTCTATGAATTCAAATTGTGGGTGGGAGTCTAAATGTTGTATGTTCTTCTTATCTCCTGTTATATAATTATCCATGCCAATAACATGAAATCCTTCTTTTATAAAACGATCGCACAAGTGCGATCCTAAAAACCCTGCTGCACCAGTTATTAAAATATTTTTCACTTATCAATTATTTTTCTTCCGATAGAATTATAATAAAAGCCTTCAGAGATCATATCATTTATTTCATATAAATTACGCCCATCAAAAATTACAGGTTTATTCATGATTTCTTTTAATTTTTTGAAATCGGGTGTTCTAAATATACTCCATTCGGTGCAAATTACAAGGGCATCAGCATCATTTGCCGCATCATACATATTTGTCATATAATTTAAAGAATCCCCTAATCGTTTTTCTACATTCGTCATCGCCTCCGGATCAAATACATTAATGATCGCCCCCTTATTAAAAAGCTCTTCAATGATAAATAAGGCAGGAGCTTCTCTTATATCATCTGTTTCGGGTTTAAAAGCCAAGCCCCAAATAGCAAATATCTTTCCTTTCAATTCATTATTAAAGTAAGACTCTATTCTTGGAATTAAAATTTTCCTTTGAATATTGTTTACCTTAATTACTGAATCTAATATATTAAAATTATAACCATTATCCTTTCCTGATTTATGAAGAGCTTTTACGTCTTTAGGAAAACAAGATCCTCCATAACCAATCCCGGGGAATAGAAAGCGTTTGCCAATACGGGAATCTGTTCCCATACCAACTCTAACTTTATCGACGTCAGCACCTACAATCTCACAAAAATTGGCTATTTCATTCATAAAGGTAATTTTTGCCGCCAAAAACGAATTCGCAGCATATTTAGTTAATTCTGCAGATTTTTCGTCCATGATAAGTATGGGATTCCCAGACCTAACATAGGGCTTGTAAAGCTTTCGCATTAATTCGGAAGCTCTAGAAGAATTTGTACCTATAACAATCCGTTCCGGCTTTAAAAAATCATCAACGGCAAATCCTTCTCTTAAAAATTCCGGATTTGATACAACATCAAAATCCACATTAGTTTCTTTAGAAATAACTTCTTTAACTCTATCTGCTGTCCCAACAGGAACGGTGCTCTTGTCAACTATAACTTTATATTCTTTTATTATTTTTCCTATGTGACTTGCAACTCCTAAAACATATGATAAATCTGCAGACCCGTCTTCATCTTCTGGTGTTGGTAAAGCCAGAAAAATGATATCGCCATGATCAAGGCCTTCTTCTAAAGAAGTAGAAAACCTCAATCTATTAGCATTTATATTTCTTTCAAATAAGACATCCAGATGAGGTTCATAAATTGGAACTTCACCCAGTTGCATTTTCTTAACCTTTTTCTCATCAATATCTATACAAAGTACTTGGTTCCCTGTTTCTGCTAAACAGGTCCCAGTGACTAATCCAACATATCCTGTTCCAATTACTGATATTTTCATGTTTTTTGTTTCCGCAAAAATAGAAAATTATTGGAGTTACTATGCAATGTGATTAACATAAAATTTCAGCTGCTCGATTATCTGGAAAATAATGGCAAGATATATTATGTGTCTATTTAAATACCAACTATTTAGTTTTATGCCTTGTATTTATCAGGATTATAATTTTTTAGCCCTTATTCCATATAAAATTCTATCTTTTCGATCTCAATTTTTAACCAGGGTTGTAGCTCGATATCCTTTTCAATTACAAAATCAAATAAGTTACCTTGTTTTTTAAAGAAGAAAGTGAATATTGGCAATATGGCCTTTCCTAATCGTGCGATAATCCGTTTTAAAACATTTTTTGAAATTGAAAGGCGAGCAATTGGTACATTTAAACCGTAGAAAAAGTAGATCTTATGCTTATGGTGGGGAAGAAAGGAATATGTTGTTTTTTTGACTTCGTTTTCCGTCCACTTATAGACAAAATTGAGAATTTGTGTGTTTCTTAGGCCGCCTGATTTTCCTCTACTTAATATACAGGGTTCAATCTCATATGGAGAAGTTAAGCTAAGTTTTTTTGATGCCCAATCAAAAAAACTATCTCTCGATTCGATCACTCCAATTCCGTTCTTAGAAACTCTCAACATTTTACACAACCCCTTATGTGGAGATGCACAGTGATGTAGGCCTGCATGCACAAAAACCCAATCATATTCCTCATTTTCTTAAGCTAGATTTTCAACATCCAGCCTAATTCAGTTATAGGGTGCATATTCTTTGATACCTTTATGATGCTCCAGATTTGATATAGTTACATTTTTGAACCCACATTTTAGTAAAACGTTCTTATCCTTTTGCCCATCTGCTACAATGAGTACATTATCTGTAGTAGAAATTATTCTGTTTTTTAATAATTTACATATTAATTTTTCGTAAAAAATGATTCTATAGTTTAAATTATATTTGTGTTTCTTTAAACTCTAAAGTTCCTATCCTATTTAATAAGCTGTTTAAAATAGTCTTTTTCGAAAACTTATCAATTACATATTTTCTTGCATTTTCACCCATTTCTTTGGAGGATTTTGAATCATTAATAAGTTCATCCATTTTCGCGATTAAATTTAACGAGTATTTCTTAAAAAACACTCCTCCTTTCGATTTATATAAAATCTCTTTTACTTCTGAAGCCGGATTACCAACAATGATAGAAGGCTTTGCACTAGCCATCATCCCTAAAATTTTGGAAGGTAATACCGTATCAATTACGTCCTGCTTTTGAAAAAGTATGTGTATGTGTGCACTACAAAGTAGATCTGATAATTCCTTAACAGGAACTGGCGGGTAGCATTTTAAATTTGATAAATGCCTACTGTTCTCAACAAGCCAGTCTCTTCTCGCGCCATCTCCAACAACAACTACCTCATACTTTTCCTGATCCAAATCCTTACAAAATTCTAAGAAAGTAATCCAATCCTGTTTATCCCCAATATTTCCGGAATAAAGAATTATTTTCTTTTCTGATCGCAAATATCTATGTGTTTGGAAGTTGTTAGGATCAATTTTTGATGCATCTACCCAATTAGGAAAGAAAAATTGGTTTTTAGTGTTTTTCAATTTTAATTTTTCCATCATACTATAGCTTATTGAGCTTGATACATCGGCCTTTGCAAAAAGCCAATTTTCCAGCCAGAATAGCCATCGAAAATACCATTTGTTTTTTTGGCCAATTCCGGTCTGAATCGCTGCATCAAATTCAAAATCCTGAACATGAACCCATAATTGGGAATTCAATCGCCTTTTTAATGCATGACCAATTAAAACAGTGCTGGTATACGGCACAATAGAAATGACTAAATCGCATTTTTTTATTTTGAACATATTTATCATAGCTCCAAAAGAGAAATCCAATATTTGAATTATCCTTTTAAAAAATGTGGGGTTTTTGGGCGTAAATTGACGGTGTCGATAAACGACAGCCCCATCAATCTGCTCTGTCATAAATTTGGGTTTGTGCTTGTACTCTGCATCAACCTCCCACTTGGGATAAAACGGGAACCCGGTGATAATCGATACTTCAAAATCGTTTTCGATAAGATGATCTACCATTTGCTTGGAGTACAATCCAATGGCACTATCCTCGGGATAATAAAAAGCACTTATTAGAACTATAGATTTAATCAAAATATTAAAAAGGTTTTAAAATACTTTCAAGACTATCAATAAATTTTTTGTCTCTAAAATTACTTCTGGCGTATTGATGATTATGGCGCATTATTCTTTCAAATTTTTCTTTGTGTTTTAATATATTTATAATTTGTCGGACAATATCGCTAGGGTTTTTAGGGTCAATAAACAAGCCGTTATCTAGTGAGAAAACATCAGGTATTCCGGCATGATTTGAGGTCAGTACAATATTTCCTGTGGCCATCGCTTCCAGAATCGCTATTGGTTGACCTTCCATTTTATAAAAGGACGGAAACACAAAAACATTCGCCCAAAGGAGCATCTCCTTTTTAGATTCGCCATCAACAACACCTAAATAAGAAAAATTCTTAATTTCATCAAAATATTTTTTGATAACATCTCGCGTGTTAGTATCCATGTTTCCAGCAATTTTGGCTTCATAATTAATCCCTTTGCGCTCAAGGTTTTTCAGAGTCTCCAGAAATTCCAATATGCCTTTTTCGAGCATTAAGTTGCTCAGATAAATAATTCTTAATTTATTTAATTTCTTTCTGTTTATAGTTTCCTGAGTGTCTTCAAACAAAAAATCTTCAACAAAATTATGTACTATATTAATCTTATTCTCGGGCATGAAAGGTGTTAAGTTGGGAATCAATAAATCTGATAGTACTATACCCTTGTCAGCCTGGCCCAAAATAAACTTTGCTATGGATTTTTTAAATGAATTTATATTTTGATATTCTTGACGTAAATAATTACCGTGAATATGAAGAACTAATTTCCGATTCAATAATTTGGTAGCAAAAATTAAAATCGCATATTTAACAATTCCCAGAAATGACTGTCCGGGAGTTATATATACAACATCCGATGAAATTATTTTGTAAACCTGAAGGTTAAATCGGATGCTATTCAACAATTTTTGGATCGAAAAAAAACCTACCCTTTCATCAAAAAAAGAAGTGGATGTGTTAATTTTACTTGCCTTTATTCCTGGTTTGCCACTAAGTCCTTCATAAGCCACCTTGTTGGAAATACTATTTCCCGGTAATGGGCTCAGGAAGGGTCCTATAATTAATATCTTTAGAGTTGAACTTTTCATTAACTTATTGCCGCCTCTTTAAAACTTTTAAACATTGCCTCAATGGAATAGTTGTTACTGCAATATTCCATTATTTGAATTCTTCTGTTAATCCAATCCTCCTTATGAGTAAAGAACTTTAAAAGCTTATTCCCTAATGCCTCAATATTGTCTGTTTCGAAAAACATTGAATTTTCATTTTCAATAGCCGCCTCAATTTCGGGAGAATGAGGCTCATCTCTTGAAATAAGCATTGGAACTCCAAAGCTAAAACTTTGAGTCACTGACAGCCCAATATAACCAGAGGAAACACTAAAAAGTGCCGAATCGTAAAGCGCCTTTAAACGCTTGTAATCGCCAATGTG
>PVMK01125057.1_pt1 | contig 27929 bp, 25 predicted proteins | sample 1853481 | NCBI WGS metagenome assembly PVMK01 (sample SAMN08533507, study PRJNA380276) | Marine sediment metagenome, whole genome shotgun sequencing project. | reverse complement strand
ACTCGCACGGGACCACTGGCCGATGTCACCATCATCGACTGCACCATGGCGCTGGCCGGGCCATTCGGCACCGCTCTGCTGGCCGATCTGGGCGCAGACGTAATCAAAGTTGAACCACCGACCGGCGACATGTCGCGCAGCCTGCCTCCACTGCCGGACGACTATGCCAACCCCAACTCGAAAGACCCGGCCGGCTGCGACTTCGGCGGCTACTTCGCGAGTGTGAACCGCAACAAGCGCAGCATCGTCCTGGATCTCAAGCAGGACGAAGATCGCGAGACCTTCCTGAGACTGTGCGAATCGGCTGACGCCGTGATTGAAAACATGAGAGTCGGCGTCATGGATCGACTGGGGCTCGGCTATGAGGTTGTCCAGGCACGCAATCCGCGGATCGTGTACGGAGCCATTCGGGGGTTCGGCGACCCCAGGACCGGTGAGAGTCCCTACGCAAATTGGCCGGCGTATGACATCGTCGCGCAAAGCATGGGCGGCGTCGCCCACATCACGGGCTCAGCGGACGGCGCCGGTTACCCCAGCGGGGCGAGCGTCGGTGATATTTACCCGGGCACGCTGCTGGCGCTAGGCGTTACGGCCGCCATTCATCATGCGCGTGCCACCGGCGTCGGCCAGTTCGTCGATGTCGGTATGTACGATGCGACGATGCTGCTCGCGGAAACCGTAATCGTGAACTACGGCTACAACGAAACCGTGCTCGGCCCACGTGGCGCGCACCATCCCAACCTGTGCCCGTTCGGCATATTTCCCGCGCTGGACGGCGGCGTGTCCATTGCTGCGCCTGGCCCGGCGCACTGGCAGGCGCTGTGCGTCGCCATGGACCGGGAGGACCTGGTCACCGACCCGCGAACCACCAATACCCATCTACGTAGTAGCAATCACGAATTTGTCGAGCAGGTCGTGGCAGACTGGACCCGACAACGTACCCGAGCGCAGGTGATCGACACGATCGGCGGCAAGGTTCCCTGCGGACCGGTAAATACTGCGGCGGACATCTTCGCCGACCCCCACGTCCGCGCTCGCGGCATGATTTCCGAATTCGAATTACCCGGCGACAACGGCCGCGTCTCGATTGCCGCAAATCCCATCAAGTTCACCGCCACACCAACAAATTTGCACCGGCGCGCGCCTCTGCTTGACGAGCACGGCGATGAGATTCGCGAACAGCTGACGGGAGACAAGGCATGAGTCGCTTCGAAGATCAGAGCGTGATCGTCACCGGTGCCGGCTCGGGTTTCGGGGAGGCCATCGCGAAACGCTTCGCCAGTGAGGGTGCGAAGGTGGTGGTGTCCGATATCAATCAGGACTCAGGGGCCCGGGTTACCTCGGAAATTATCGCCGACGGTGGTGCCGCGCTGTTCATTCCCGCCGATGTGTCCTCGGAAGTAGACGTCCAGGCGCTGATGGAAGGCACCTGCGAAGCCCAGGATCGCATCGATGTGCTGGTCAACAATGCAGGCTATTCGCATCGCCAGAATCTCACTTGGAAAATCACCGTCGAAGAGTTCGACGCCGTGTTCGCGGTGAACGTGCGCGGCGTGTTTCTCGGCGTCAAGCATGCGATACCCGTCATGATCGAACAGGGCGGCGGCGCCATCGTCAATATCGCATCGATCGGCGCCATTGCGCCACGCCCCGGCGTCACGCCATACAATGGCACCAAGGGCGCGGTACTGACCATGACCAAAGGATTGGCATTGGAAGTAGCCCGCCACAACATACGGGTTAATGCCGTCAATCCGGTCGCTGCGGAAACCGGCTTCATGAAAACCGCCACCGGCCTCGACGAGCTCTCGGATGAGCTTCGTGCAACGTTGATCAGCACCATTCCGCGCGGGCGCATGGCAGAGCCACGCGACATCGCAGCCGTGGTGACTTTCCTCGCATCCGAAGATGCGGATTTTCTTACCGGCACCAGCATCAACGTCGATGGCGGGCGCAGCATATGAAACCCACGTCGGCACGACCAACGGAGACAGACCATGAACCTTTCGCCTGAGGCACTGTGGCAGCGTTACCGTGATTTGAGCTACGCGGAGCTACCCGGGGACGTCAAAACCGTGGCCGGCCATTGCATCCGCGATTGGTTCGCCTGCGTCCTCGCGGGAGTGGATGAACCGCTCGCAAGGATTCTTCGCGAGGAATTTGCGGCTCGAGATGAGGGACCCTGCACCCTGGTTGGAACCGACCTTCGAAGCCCCGCAACGGTTGCCGCGTTGATCAACGGCGCCACCAGTCACGCGCTCGACTTCGATGACACCAACATGGCGATGGGCGGCCACCCGACCGCCCCGGTCTTTCCAGCCGCGTTGGCACTCGCCGAGGAACGCGGCGCCAGCGGCGCGCAGTTGATCACCGCGCTGGTGGTGGGTATCGAAATCGAATCCCTGCTGGGCTCCGCGATCGGTTCCAAACATTACGCCAAGGGCTGGCACGTCACCTCGACCATGGGCGTGTTCGGTGCGGCAGCAGCGGCGAGCTACCTCCTGCAACTGAACACAGAGCAGTTCGGCCACGCCATGGGCCTCGCCGCCTCCCAGGCTGGCGGGTTGAAGGCAAACTTCGGCACCATGACCAAACCGTTTCACGCCGGCCACGCGGCGGAGCGTGGGCTTGCTGTCAGCGCGCCTCGCGGCGCGGGGCTTTACCGCCAATCCGGAAGCGTTCAGCGGCAGTCAGGGATTGGTGGAGGCCGCCGGGATCGGCACCCTGGACGAGAAGCGCCTGGCCGCGACCGATGGCAGCTGGTTGATCCGAGACACCTTGTTCAAGTACCACGCGGCCTGCTATCTGACGCACGCCGCCATCGAAAGCTGCCTGCAACTGCACACCTGTGTCGATGCCAGCGATCTGAGTACGGCCACCGTAACGGTGCACCCGTCCCTGCTGGATGTTTGCGCCATTGCGCGACCCAGCACGGGGCTGGAAGCCAAGTTCAGTCTGACCGGAACCACCGCCCTGACGATCCTCGGGTTCGACACGGCCAGTCCGGCAACCTTCGTCGACAGCATCGTTCAACAGCCCGCGCTGCAGGAAATGATCGGCCGGGTTGCGGTTGAAACCGACCCGTCGCTGCGCAGCACCCAGACGGTGGTCGAACTCGAGGACAAATCCCAGAACGCGTTTCGAGCCGAATTCGATAGCGGCGTTCCGGCCACCGATCTCGAGGAGCAGGGCCGCAAACTGGCGGCCAAGTTCGACGCCATCGCATTGCCGGTGCTGGGCGATGACGCCCGCCGATTCAGTGCTGGATTGGAGTCACTACCTGACCTGCCAGACGTTCGCCAGCTGAGCGCTTAGTATCCGCCCAGTTCGGCAAATCGATTCCGATGGAAGGTGGAATCACCCAGCAGCAGTTCGGACACCCGCGCCCGCTTCATGAAAAAGCCGATGTCGGCTTCGTCGGTCACGCCCATGCCGCCGTGCATCTGGATGCCCTCCTTGCCGGACAATCGATAGGTATCCGAGGCACGAGCCTTACAGGCGCTGGCCAACATGGCAGCTCGTTCGGGCTGCTCATCGATCGCGCGCAGCGCATCCATGACAATAGACCGGGTCAATTCGACTTCGCAGAACCAGCGCGCAGCGCGATGCTTCAGCCCCTGAAAGGTGCCGATCTTGACGCCAAACTGATCCCGCTCCTTGAGGTACTCGACGGTACGCTCAAAGGATTCCTGGATGCCACCCAGCATCTCGGCGGATAGTGCGACCGCTGAGCGGGCAAACACCTCATCCAGCAGATCCGCGCCGGAACCAGGCGCGCCCAACACCGAGTCCGATTCCACCCGGACATTATCAAGTTCAATGTTAACGGCGGTGCGGCTGTCCAGCAGCACGTTCCGTTTCAGGGTCAGGCCAGCGGCATCAGGTGCGACCAGGAACAGCGTCAGACCCTCCCGTTCGCCAGTCGTGCCACCGGTTCTGGCTGCAACCACCAGCATGCTCGCCGATTCGCCGCCCAGGACCAGAACCTTGCGGCCCGACAACCGGTAGCCGTCACCATCCTCGGTGGCAGCTGTTGCGATCGCATAGGGGTCGTGGCGCGCACCCTCCTGATAGGCCAGCGCCATCAGCCGGGTCCCGTCACACACGCCGGGCAGCAATGCTTTGCGTTGCGCATCGTTGCCACCGAGCGCCACCGCACTACCCGCGAACACAACGCTGGACAGCAAAGGCGCGACCACCAGCCCTCGCCCGAGTTCTTCGAGCACGATCCCGAGTTCGGCATAGCCGAGTCCTAACCCGCCGTATTCTTCAGCGAAAGGAATGCCGGCCCAGCCCAACTCGGCCATCTGTTGCCAAAGTGCCTCATCATGTCCGGGACCGGAGCTCACAGAGCGCAGCTTGCGCAACCGGTCGATGTCCCATTGACCCGCCACGAAGCTGCGTGCGCTGTCGCGCAGCAGTTCCTGTTCTTCAGTCAGTACCAGCGCCATGATCGATCCTCAGTCCGGCAAGCCAAGCACCCGCTTGGCGATGATGTTCATCTGAATCTCAGAGGTGCCGCCGAGAATCGTCCCGGCCTTGCCGTACAGCCAACCGCGGGTCATCTCGCGTTCCTCCGCCGGTACGTCCTCGCCGTCCCAGACCAGCGAGTCGTTACCGACGAGACGTTGCCGCAGGTCGGATCCGCGTTGATTCATTTCGGACAGGTAGAGTTTGAACATTGAACCTTCCGGTCCCATCCCGCGCCCCGCCTTGGCGGCATCCGTGGTGCGTTGATAGGTCGCGCCGTAGCACAACTTATCCATCTCGAACTGGACAATCTCTTCGCGCAGTCCCGCGTCGGGCAACTGGCCCTCGGGAGTGCCCAACGATTTACGGGCTATCTCGATCAACGACTGGCGGCGCGCCGACGCACCGGATCCGGCGCCGGTGCTTTCGGCGAGCATGGAGCGTTCGTGCTGAAGCAACCGCTTGGCGATGGTCCAGCCCTTGTTCTCCTCACCCACGCGATTGCCGATCGGCACGCGCACATTGTCGAAGAACGTCTCACAGAACGGTGACGAACCACTGATCAGCTCGATCGGCGATACCGACATCCCCTCAGTTTCCATGTCGACGAGCACGAAGCTGATGCCGTCGTGCTTCGGCACCTCGGTGTCGGTGCGTACCAGGGCGAATATCCAGTCGGACACATCGGCATCCGAGGTCCAGATCTTCTGGCCGTTGATCGTATAGTGGTCACCCTCCCGAACCATGCGGCATTGCAATCCCGCAAGATCCGAGCCAGCGCCCGGTTCGCTGTAACCCTGGCACCAGCGAATCTCGCCTCGCGCGATCTTCGGCAGATGTTCGAGCTTCTGTTCTTCGGTGGCATATTCCATCAGCACCGGCGCCAACATGGCCATGCCGAACGAAAACAGCGGCGAGCGCGTGCCAATAGCGCGCATTTCCTCGCGCAGCACGTTGTCCTGCTCCGCGGTCAGTCCCGCACCGCCGTACTCTTTGGGCCAGGTCGGAACCGTCCAACCGCGCTCAGCCAGCCGCTCGAGCCAGACCTTGACGTCGTCATGGTCGAACCTCTGCCGCCTACCGCCCCATACAACGTCCGGAAGAACGCTGTCCGGTCCGCGCACGGCGGCAGGACAGTTGGTCTCGAGCCACTGCTGCGTCTCGTGTCGGAAAGTCTCGATGTCGCTCATGGATCGCTCCAGGTGTTGAATTCGGACCCGATCAGAACGCGTGCCGGACGCGTTTCCTATCAATCGCCCGGGAATCAGAATGCAAAGTAACCGCCGTCGATGAGAAACGTCTCGGCGGTGTGAAAGTCGCTCGCGGTGCTCATGATGTACACGGCGATACCCGCGAAGTCGGCAGGGTCGCCCCAGCGACGCATCGGCATCCGCTTCATCACGTTGTCATAGAACCTCGGATTGGCAAACGTCGCTTCGGTCATCGAGGTTTCGATCCAGCCCGGCAGAATCGTGTGTGCGGTGACGCCGTAGCGGGCATATTCGATGGCCAGCGCCTTGATCATCGACACCAGACCGCCCTTGGTGGCCGCGTAATGTTCGCCGCGCGCCTGACCCGAAATCGCGGCAAGGCTGGCGGTGCCGATCAAGCGACCAAAGGCATCGCCCTGGTTGGCGCGTTCCTTCATGTGCCGGGCCGCGCAACGAAAGGTGTAAAACACCCCGGTCTGATTCACCTCGACGATCCGATTCCACTCTTCAGTGCTCATCTCATCAAATGCGGTCCCGCGACCGCCGATTCCCGCATTGGCGAAGCACCCGTCGACCCGCCCATGGTGTTCCAGCGTGCGCGCAAAGCTGTCGTTCACCCGGGCTTCATCGGCGACGTCACAGAGCAACGCCGAGACCCGTGGTCCGATGCTCGAGAGCGCCTCCAGCGCCCGGGCATTCTTGTCCTTGTTGGTGCCCCAGATGCAAACCTCGCAGCCCGATTCAGCCAAGCCACGAGCCATGCCGAGACCAATCCCGCTATTGCCTCCGGTGATAAGCGCCACCCGGCCAGTCAGATCGAACGGTGAAAAAGCCATGGCAGCTAGTCCCTCTTCGCGCCGGTGAACGGCGTCATCTTCTTGAGTATCCGATGCTCGTCCGCGCTGGCGCTGTTACGCATGGCCGTATCAACCAACTTTTCGTATCTGGGATCGAGCTTCGCGGTCTTGGTGGCCTCCGATGCGTGATACGCACTGCTGCCGATCACCCGGTAGGTGTCGTCGCTCTGACAGTGCTCACAGCCAACCACCGGGATATCTTCAGACAGGAACATCAACCGGTCGGTCAACTCACCGCATTGGCGGCAGCGATACGAGTAGATCGGCATCCGGAGCTTCGCTGACCGTCAACAGGCGTCAGGCTGCGCGCGCGCCTGCATCAATGAACGCCTGGACCGAGATGTGGTAGCGCAGAAAATCGAGGTTCTTGCGCGGATTGATGGCCTTTATCACCCCGTCGACGTTGTCCAATTCCGCAAGCGTAACCCCCTTCCCCGAGGTCCGTCCCTTGAGGAAGGCGTCCCACTGCTTCTGATTCATTTCGACGACGAAGTCTGCGTCACGCAACTCGGAGACTCTGATCTTGCGCACGTCGTGACAACTGAATCCACCAAACGTGACCAGAAACGCCGCGCTGGCCACCTTGATGCCCATCGTCACATCGATGCTACCCAGCGCGCGAAATGCCGGGTCGTCGTTGATCGCATTCTGCGCCGTCTTCAACCATTTTGCGGTGAGTGCCACGAGTTGTCCCCCTAATCGAACGTCGTTTCGACACGCGAGCTCGCATCGAAAAAATCCTGAAAATTCTGGTTGAACCGATAAAACAGATCCTGGCGCGCCTGATCGTCTTCCGGCGAGAAGGCAATGCTTTCCTCCTGCTGCAGATCGATGCTGTTCAGCGTGTGATCGTCATGCGCCGCACCGTGTTGCTGAATGTTTGCCACCATGCCTTTCCACAGGTCCGGGGCCATCTCGATGATGAAGTCGGTCTCGGGTGCGGCCAGGTCAGCTTCGCTGGCAGTTCGAATCTCCACACACTGCTTGCCCTCGAACACGATCCGGTAACGTTCGTCACCGATCTTGAAGGCCGCTGTGGTATCACATGCGCCCCCACCGCCCGTATGCAGGCTGCTGTCGGAGTTATAGATCTCCTGGACTTTCTTGAACCAGGTTTCGGAAGGAAATTGCGCCATTGTTTTAGTACGCCAGGTATTTCTTCAACGTTGGATTGAGGTTTTCTTCACGCGACACGCCGAGCCATTCACCCACCGCCAGATAGTCACGGACAAACTCCCCGACACCATGCAGATAGGTGTCCATGCCGATGGTCCGACCACCTTCGATGCCGCCGCCCAGCAGCACCGCCATGGCGGATCCCATGGTGCCACTCTTGAGTTCAGCGCCCATGATGCTCTCACCAATACTCAGCAGGGTCTGCATGATCTGAGCCTGATCCGGATTGTGAGTGACCGCGTACTTCAGATGGTCGTAGCCGTAGGTCAGATGACGGGCATGGTCCTCGATGCAATGGCTATAGATGAAATGTTCCGCCTCGTTCTGCGCCGCGTTCAACAGCATGCGGTACAGAGCCATCGTATAAGTGCCCCGCAACAGGTACAGATAGGTGACCGACTCCGTCCAACCACCGCGGCTTTCCAGAATCATTCGGTTCACTGATCCGCGTTGTTCAATCCCGAGCCCGCCGCCATTGGCCAGAGCCCGCTTTCGGAATACCTCGACATGACGTGCGCAGTCGAAGGTGGCCGTCGCGAGGTATTGCTTCACCTCGTAATAGCCATAGGACATCTGGTCCTGCCAGTAGGTGATGATCTCGAGTTCGGTGTTGGCATACTGACAGAACTCGGTACAGATCTGGCAGATCGCCCGTTCCACTTCTTCGGGCAACGGCTCGAGGCTGTCCCAAGGTACTTCAGTGGCCGGAATCCAGCGTCGCTGGATGGCTTCTTCGTATAGGTCCGCCGAGCAATCCGCCCACATCTCGTGCTTGCTGCGCAGGTTGTAAGGCAACGGCGGAATGCCGGGTCGCGGCAAGGCGCCGCGCGGCCGACGTGTGTGATCATTCCACTCTTCGGGCACCTCTCCGTAGATGCCGACGTTCAGATCACCAAGGCGCAGACCATGCTCACCGGGTTTGACCCGCACGCCCCACTCATTGGTCAAGCCCATCCACTCATAGGTGGGTTCAGGCACACCCTCAACGCGAGGACCGTCATCATCCCCACCTGATACCGCAGCCGGCACCGCGGCGCCGGCGTCTTTGTCCGCCATAGTTTCCCCCAAGCCTGAGTTTTGCTCAGCTTTGTTGCGACCGGTAGTCGCGACTAGTACTAGTACGCGGCTGCGTATTGCTCCGGAACTGACGACCGCCCGTTCTCGAAGCGCTCGCCGTATCCGGCGCTCTGCACCCGCTTCATATACTCCTTGAGCTGCCTGCGACGGATCACCAGCAACTTCTTGTGACCTTCGTCGTAGTGGGCTTTGCCGCCACCGAGCAGAATAGCCAGCGCCTCAGAAGTTTCCGCCTGCGTACCGGCCGGATTCTGCAAACCCGCCATGATCTGGGCTTCCGCCTCGTCGAGGTAGCATTCGATTTCGTCCCGCCGTTCCGGCGCGTGCTCCGCGAGGAAACGCAGATGCATGACGCCAAACGCGACGTGTCGTGCTTCGTCCTGGGCGCACAGTCGATACATGCGCTTCTCGGCGTCGTTCTGGCCCATCAGCTCGCCCATGCGAAACATGGTCAGCACCGCGCCCTCACCCGAGATATGCAGGCGTGTCGACATTTCAGTAAAGTCGCGCGCCAGGTCGATGCTGCCGATGAACCCGGAGGTGGCACCTGACATGCGCATCAAGCCTCCGCCGTTGGCCAGTGCCCGCTTGCGGAAAACGTCCATGTGTCGTGCTTCGTCCATGACCTGTGCGATCAGTACGTGGCGCGCCTCGAAGAAATCCGGGCTGGTCTTGGCAATCCACCGTGCCGGTACGTCCCCCGCGACGAACTCCACCTCGTTGAAGAAGGTGCACAGCAGGCATTCCGCCTCTTCCATATCATCAGGCAGGGGCTCGATGGTGTCCCAGGGAATGTCGGTGGCGGAGCTCCACTGGCGTTGCAGCGCCTCTTCATACAGGAAGGTCGCATTTTCGAGCCAGATCTCCGCAAGATTACGGACCCCATACGCCCCTACCCGGTAGGCCTCGGATCGCGGCGTCGCACCGCGGGGTCGCCCGGTCATGTTGTCGGTGGTCTCCGGCAATTCACCGTACGAACCAACCTGAATCTCAGCCAGGGTCAGGCCACGCTTGCCCGGTTTGGCCTTGATACCCCACTCGCCCATCTGGTCCATCCAGCTGGTATCAAGCTCGTGCTCTTGCTCCCGGATCGGTGCCTCGCTCATTTTCCCTTACCTTTGCCCATCGCAATTTGCCCAACCGCTTCATATACCACGATTGGGGCCAATTTTGTAGCTCAGGCTCTCGTTCTGTGGGGCTTTTCGCCTAAGGGGAAGTACCTAAACGAGTCTCAGCACCCGCTCCACGCACTCCTCCAACGACAGGTCGTGGGTAGAGAGAATCAGCTCCGCGGTTTCCGGCTCCTCATAGGCGCTGCCGATGCCCGTGAAGTGGGGCAATTCGCCTTTCCGCGCCTTCTTGTACAGTCCCTTGGGATCCCGTTCCTCGGCCACATCCAACGGCACATCGAGGTAAACCTCGACAAATTCGTCGGCATCGAACAAAGCACGCGCCATGTCCCGCTCGGAACGAAACGGCGAGATGAACGCAGTCAACACCACCAGCCCGGCATCGACCATCAATTTCGCCACTTCTGCAACGCGACGGATGTTCTCCACCCTATCTGCATCGGTGAAACCAAGGTCCTTGGTGAGACCGTGCCGGACGTTGTCGCCATCGAGAATATAGGTGCACATGCCGCGGTCGTGCAGCACCTGTTCGACCGCATTGGTAATGGTCGACTTGCCCGACCCGGAAAGCCCGGTGAACCACAGCACTTTGCCTTTGTGGCCATGCAGCTTTTCACGCGCTTGCTTATCCACGGTCAGTGCCTGACGGTGAACGTTTTCCGCGCGACGTAGCGCGAAGTTGATCATCCCAGCCGCAACCGTGGCGTGAGTGTAACGATCCACCAGCACGAACGAACCCATGCCCGCGCAATCCTTGTAGGCTTCGAACGGAACGGCTTTGTCGAAGCTGAGCGTCACCCGGCCGATTTCATTCAACTCGAACTCGTGCGCCGACATCTCCTCGAGCGTGTTGATGTTGTATTTGTGTTTGATCTCGGTAAGCGTCGCGTTGATGCGTGTGGTGCCAAGCATCAACCAATAGGAGCGGCCGATGAAGCCGTGCTCCTGATCCATCCACACCAGCGAAGCATCAAACTGGTCCGAAACCTCGCACGGATCATCGGCCGCGACCAGCACGTCGCCGCGCGACACGTCCACCTCCCGATCGAGCGTGATGGTCACCGCCTGATCAACAATCGCCGTATCCAGGTGGTCCTTGTACAGCACGATATCGGCCACCTTGGCGACTTCACCCGAGGGCAACACGCGCACGTCCTGGCCCTTGTTGATTGCCCCGGCAACCACGGTGCCGGCATATCCGCGGAAGTCCGCGTGGGGACGGTTCACCCACTGCACCGGAAATCTGAATGGATGTTCCAGTTGCGCGCTGCGCACCTCCACGGTTTCGAGGTAGCCCAGCAGCGTCGGGCCGCTATACCAGGAGGTACGTCGTGACCGCTCGATCACGTTGTCCCCCAACAATGCGGATAAGGGGATCGCGGTGATCGATTCAAATTCGAGGCGCCGAGCAAATTCCGTGTAGCTGCTTAGGATTTCGTCGAACACAGTCTTGTCGAACTCGACCAGATCCATCTTGTTGATAGCAAGGACCACGTGTCGAATGCCCAGCAACGACGTGATGAACGAGTGCCGTCGCGTCTGAGTCAGCACGCCTTGCGAGGCGTCCACCAGGATCACCGCCACATCGGCGGTCGATGCCCCGGTCACCATATTGCGGGTGTACTGTTCGTGACCCGGCGTGTCGGCGACGATGAATTTGCGGTGATCGGTGTTAAAGAACCGATAGGCGACATCAATGGTGATGCCTTGCTCGCGCTCCGCAGCAAGCCCGTCGACCAGCAACGCAAAATCGATCTCTCCCCCCTGGGTTCCTTGCTTCTTCGAATCGGCACGCAGCGACGTCACCTGATCTTCGAAGATCATCTGCGCTTCGTACAACATCCGACCGATCAACGTGCTCTTGCCGTCGTCGACGCTGCCGCAGGTGATGAAGCGCAACAGATCGAGCCTGGACTGGTTGGCAATATAGGCGTCGACGCGCGCTTCGAGTTCCGCTTCGACTGCTCCAACTGACACTGCTTCGCTCATCAGAAGTACCCCTCCTGCTTTTTCTTCTCCATCGATCCGGACGAGTCGCTATCAATCGCTCGACCCTGGCGTTCGCTGGTGCGGCTCTGCAACAGTTCCAATACGATCGACGATAGATCGTCGGCCGTGGAATCGAACGCACCGGTCAGGGGGTAGCAACCCAGCGTTCGAAACCTAACGCGTCTAAGCTGTATCTGCTCGTCTTCGAACAACCGCATCCGGTCGTCATCCACCAGGATCAACATCCCATCGCGATCCACCACGGGCCGTTCCGCAGCGAAATACAGCGGTACGATTGGAATCTGCTCACGATAGATGTACTGCCAGATGTCCAGTTCGGTCCAATTCGACAACGGGAAAACCCGGATACTCTCGCCGGGACTCTTGTAACCGTTGTAAAGGTTCCAGAGTTCAGGTCGCTGATTCTTGGGGTCCCAGCGATGCGTTTTCGTGCGAAACGAAAACACCCGTTCCTTGGCCCGACTTTTCTCCTCGTCGCGTCGCGCGCCGCCGAAGGCAACGTCGAAACCATGCAGATCCAAAGCCTGCTTCAGGCCCTGGGTTTTCATCACGTCGGTGTGCAGCGCGCTGCCGTGGTCGAAGGGGTTAATATCCTTCTCCACGCCTTCCGGATTGATGTAAACGATCAGTTCCATCCCACTCTCGCGCGCCATCTCTTCGCGGAACTGGTACATCGCCTGAAATTTCCAGCGGGTATCGACATGCATCAATGGAAACGGTGGCGCGCTGGGGAAAAACGCCTTCTTCGCGAGATGAAGCATCACCGAGCTGTCCTTGCCAATCGAGTACAGCATCACCGGGTTCTCGGCCTGGGCCATGACCTCACGCATGATGTGCATGGACTCGGCTTCGAGACGGTCGAGGTGAGACAGGCCTTCGCCCGGTTGCGTCTTCGGGATGATCGAGTCGTAGCTCATCGACGCTTGTATCGCCTGGTGGGCAAACGTCGCGATGCGCAAGGGGTTACCGCCGGGTAACTCGAGTTGGTGGGTCTTGGCTCGTGACACGAGCTCACGACAGCGCCTGGTCACCTCGCCGTGGGGCCAGACCATCAGCGCCTTGCCGCCTGCCAGAACCTCGAGCCCCTGAAGCAGGACATCGCCGCTCGGTTCAGTAGAGTCGAGGTAGACCCAGCGCCGACCCAACCGGCCGTCGTTGGCAAACAGCATCAACCCGGCTTCGTCGGTCTGATGGAGTTGGATCACTAGCGACAGCATGCGTTTGCGTTTGGCTTCCGCTTCGAATTGCTCGCAAACCAGCCTGAGCGGCGCCCGGCCCTGTTCATCGCGCAGCTCGTCCAGTTTCAGGGGACGCGGCAGAAAGCTCGACTTTTCCAACAGCCGTTCGGTCGAGCGTAGCGTCTGGTCGCTGCCGCTTCGGGTCAGCATTTCGTGCACCGACGCGGTGTCCCAGAACCGTGTACGGCCCGTTTCATCGACACGATTCTGGTAAACGTCCTTCGGAAGATCCATGAGCAGCTCAGAAAGGTTCTTGTCGTTAAACGCAATTGTACCTATCAATTCGGAAATCGCAATGTTCTATTCTGTTGTGTCTGGATAAATTAGACATGTGCAGCATATTGCGACATTCCCGCGCTCCCGGCGACGCGAAAGCCACATTGAGATCACGCCATGCGAGTATGGGCCGCTTGAAACGGAGAGACGCCAAATGGAACGGATGAACGAACTCGGGTTCTACACGCTGGCCGGCGCGCCACGCACGCCGCGCGACCTGATCGCCGAAGTTCAGCAAGCCGAGGCGCTGGGACTCGGGTCGGCGTTCATTTCAGAGCGCTTCAACATCAAGGAAGCGGCCACCCTTTCGGGTGCCGCGGGCGCTGTGTCTACCGAGATTGGCATCGCAACGGCCGCGACCAACCACAACACCCGGCACCCAATGGTCACCGCCGCCTATGCGATGACCATGCACAAACTCACCGAAGGTCGCTTCTCGCTCGGCCTGGGTCGCGGCATTGATCGCGTATTCGATGCGTACGGGCTGGAACATATCAAGACCGCGCAGATCGAGGACTTCGTCGGACTGATGCGGCGCATCTGGCGCGGCGAAACCGTGATTGACCACGACGGCCCGGCAGGGAAGTTCCCGTTCCTGTCCATGGGACCCGAATACAGCGAGCACATCCCCATGACCTTCACCGCGTTCGGCCCCAACTCACTCGCTCTGGGTGGTAGAGCATTCGACGCGGTGGTGCTGCATACGTTCTTCACCGATGAAACCACGGCTCGCGTCGTCGCCACGGTGAAACAGGCGGCCGAACAAGCCGGCCGAGACCCCGCCTCGGTCAGAGTGTGGTCCTGTTTTGCGACCATCGGGGATCACCTGCCAGAACCCTTGCGCCTGAAGAAAACCGTTGGGCGTATGGCCACCTACCTGCAGGCCTACGGCGACCTGATGGTGCGCACCAACGACTGGGATCCGGCCGTGCTCGAACGCTTCCGGTCGGATTCCCTGGTGGCTGGGTTTCGAGGCGCGCTGGATGGGTTGGCCACTACTGAAGAACTGGAACACGTGGCTACGCTCATTCCCGAGCAATGGCTCGCCGCCGCCGCGACTGGAACGCCGGAACAGTGCGTACAGATGATCAATGCTCAGTTCGATCTCGGTTGCGACGGTGTCATCCTGCACGGCGCCAGCCCCGCCGAACTCGAACCGATCGTCAGCGCATATGGCGAGGTACGAAGCGCCGGCCGGTTCGATCGGCTGGCCGCCAATCCAGCGGCATACTCCGGCTAGCGGCGCCGTCGCACTGCGCCGCGGCTCTTGACCCGGCGGCAAAATAGGCGCTCCATCTGCGGGTCTACGCCAAGTCGGATTTGCGATGATCAAGTCCATCTGCCTGCTCGTAGTATTCCTCTCAGCCTTTCCCGCCGCCGCCGACTATCCCGACATGATCGGAGTATGGGGTGGCAAGGTCCGCCTGGTGTCGTCCGGCGATCAGGTCCAGGGTGAGGTCGCCCGCGGCGGCGCACTCATTTCGGACGTTCAGCTCACGTTGACCGTGGTCCACCAGGACGGTGAAGTGTTTGTGGGCGAATCCGTCTCGGATGCGCCTGGCTCGACCGCGACACCCGTCCGGGGCGCCATCCGATCCACCGGTAAGGAGGGTGTGTTCGTCACCGCCACAGGCGGACGTGGCAACATCTGGTTCACCACGGCGACGCAATTCGAGTTCTGCTTCGCCAACCAGACTCAGGCGGCGATGACCTCCTACTGTGCGATCCTGCAGAAGGCCGAGGAGTAGCCAACCAAAGCCCGCTCCCGGCCAGAAAGCGGACCGTCTCTGGCGCGCAACCTACAGCGCGGGTGAAGCTGCGCTCTGCAAATCGGCTTTAAGCGTCCGTCCAGCCAGATAGTAGTGCAAGGCACACCAGAGGTTGATGAAGCAAAGCGCCAGCAAGGCCATGCGTAGTGATTCCTTGCCATACGCGGGCGCAAACACATCGCTCATGATGCCGACAATCTGCGGACCGAAGCCCATGCCAATGATATTCAGCACGAACAAGGTGATGCTGGCCGCCAGCGCCCGCATCCGCAGGCTCACCAGGCTCTGTATGAGCGCAAAGGTCGGCGCCAGATAGAAGCCACCGAAAAACGCTGGAATCACATAGACCAGCAATGCCGTGGTCAGATCGTCGATCAGAAAAAACGCGGCCAGAAACGGCACGTAACCCGCCTTGGCCAGGGCAACAACCCAGGTGCGCCAACGAACGTCGCGCTCCGCGAGATAGTCCGCAAGACGGCCGGCGGTGAACGTCCCCAGCCCGCCGACCACTCCGGTCATCAGCGCCAACGTGAGGCCAACCTCGGTCGGGCTGAGTCCGTGAGACCGGACAAAGAACGACGGCATCCACAGCACGAAGCCATAGCCGACGAACCCCGCCAAAGTCGATCCAATCACCGTGTGGCGGGCACTGCGCACTCGCCACATGTGCGCAACCACCTGGCGAAACGATGGCGCCTTCGAGTCGCCTTCAGACCCACCACCCTCCGCCAGGCCGGTGACGCGCTCACTGGCGCCGCGGATCGGTTCGACGGTGGTGAAATAAACCAGCAGTGCGATCAATGCGCCCGGCAGGCCAACCGCGATGAAGGTGGCACGCCAGCCCCAGTTTTCGCTCATCCAGCCACCGGCGAGGTAGGCGATCAAGAGCCCGAAATTGACCCCCAACGCATAGACGCCCATCGCTGTGCCACGCTTCTCGGGCGAGAACAGATCCGCAACCATCGAGTGCGAGGGCGGCGATGAACCCGCCTCACCGACGCCCACACCGATTCGCACGATCACCATTTGTGCAAAGCTACCGACGTAGGCGCACGCAACGGTCATGACACTCCAGACCGTCACCGCGGCGGTAATGATATTGCGCCGGTTGGAGCGGTCGGCCAGCATGGCGATCGGCATCCCGAGCGTTGCGTAGAACAACGCAAAGGTCAGGCCGATCAGGAACCCCATCTGGGTATCGCTGGCGCCCAGCTCGAGCTTTATCGGCTCGAGCAGTATGCCCATGATCTGGCGATCCACGTGGCTCGAGGTGTAGACCAGCGTCAGTACTCCGAGCGCGTACCAACGGTATTGCGGTGTCGCGGCAATTCGCATGCGGAGCCGGTCGCCTACGGTGGTTCCGGTTGTCGCCTCGGCGGCGCTCTCGTCCATCAGAAACGCTCCCGGCTGTTAATGCCGTCCAGTGGAAAGATCGGTCGCCGTACGTTTTCGAAGGTCACCTCCGAGTAGTCCGAGGTGCACACGCCCAGTCCGGCGCATTCGACCACTTCCTTGACCAGCGGTTTGAAGCCCGTGCGGTAGTGGATGCGGCTCTTGAGCATCAGAAACCGGCGCTCGGTCGGCTCGATACCCAGCGACCGGAAACAACCCGGATCGAACGGTTCAATGTGCCTGGAGACCACCACGATGTCGATGCTGCCGACCGCCAGCACCGCGGTGGTACCCATATTCATGGTCAAGCCTCGGGACATGGGTACCGTCGCCTTGTATCGCCCTTCAGAGATGAGTTTCACCCGACCGGACAATTCGAGCGGCTGGCTCTGCCGCGCCAGCGCGGGCATAGCGAGCTTGCCTCCGAGAGAAATGCTTACTTCATTGCCGACGCCGGCGGCAACCATCATTGCGACGGCTTCAGGATCGAAGAAACCGAACACCGCAACGTCTTCGAGACCCTGGCGCAATATCTCAGCCAGCACCTCGGTGGTATCCATTGTCCCGCCGGAGGCCGTGTTGTCGTAATGATCCAGCAACAACACCGGACCACCCGCGTCCGCCAGGGTCTTTGCGCGGGCCACCGAATCTTCCAGCGGTTCAATCTCGTAGACGAAGGTCTCGCGCTCGCCCCAGGCGAAATCCAACAGTTCGTCCCGAAATCGCTCAGCCAGCGCTTCATCATCGTCGGTTACCACCACCACCGAGAGTCCCGCGTTGGTGATATCCGCATGAGGAAACCCGGTGAATACACTGACCGCCAATGCCCCCTGCGACTCCATTTCGTTCGCTCGCGCCTGCAAACGATCGTTGGGAAAATCGTCGGTCCCCTGCCGCATCACGTGCGGAAGCATCGGCGCGTTGGCCCAGGCCATTGTTGGTTTCACCTCGCCGCGCAACGCTTTCAAAAGCAACCGTCCGGCATGGTCCGCGGTGACGTCCATGTCGATGTGAGGATAGGTGTGGTAGCCGTAGACCAGCGTCGCGAGCTCCACGATGTCCGGGTACAGGTTGGCGTGCATATCCAGCGATACGGCAATCGGTACGTCAGGCGCCACCGCTCGGATACGTCGAAGCAACTCGCCCTCGCCGTCTTCCACGGACCGGGTGACCATCGCGCCATGCAGATCGAGAAAGATGGCATCGCATCCTGAACCCGCCGCCTCGACGATCCTGCCAGCGATGTATTCGTAAGCCTCGTCTTCCACAGGACCGGAGGGTGGTGCGCCCGCGACGATTGGAATACTGATCTGCGCCCCGGCCTCCTCGGCGACCTTGAGGTAGCCGCCGATGCAACTGGCGGTGCCACGGTAGACGTCTCGCGCAACGTCGCCACTGATCGGCACGTCGCGCCCGCCGGCGAATCGTTCCAGGTCGGTGACGACGGGAGAAAAGGTATTCGTCTCGTGGCTCATTTGAGCGATGACGATATGCACGCTCGATTACCACTCCGGCGTCGTGGTGGCGCGATGGTTGTCGATGCGACGCTTCAGCCCCTCGACCTGCGGCCCCAGCATATCGTGAGGAAAGCCGGGGCTGATCGAGCTGGCTTCGTTCAGGCGGTTCAGTTGAGCTTCGCTCAGTTCCACATCCAGGCAGCCCAGGTTGTCCGTCAACTGCTCCCGCGTTCGGGCACCGACCAAAGGAATGATATTGCCTTCCCCGGCTCTGACCCACGCGATCGCCACCTGAGAGGGCGTCGCATCAAGCTCCTCAGCGACCGCCATCGCCTCCGCCGCTATCGCCAGGCCACGCTCGGTGGTACCGCCACGCATCTGAATGCGCCCTTCGGTTTCCGGGTCGCGATTGTACTTCCCGGTCAGGATCCCGGAGCCGACGATGCCCCACGGCGTGACCGCCAGATCCAGCGCTCGAGCCATCGGCAACAATTCCCGTTCGACCGTACGATCCACCAGGCTGTAGCGAATCTGCAAACCTACGAACGACGACCAGCCGCGCAGTTCGGCCAGCGTATTGGCTTGTGAGACCACCCACGCCGGCGTATCGGACACGCCGACGTACAGAACCTTGCCCTGGCTGACCAGGTCGTCAAGACCACGCATGACCTCCTCAATCGGCGTCAGGTAGTCTCGGGCATGCACCCAGTAAAGATCTATGTAGTCGGTATTCAGGCGTTTCAGGCTGGCATGAACCGAATCCATCATGTTCTTGCGCGAGTTGCCCACCGCGTTCACATCGCGACTACGCATGCCACCGGTGTACTTGGTCGCCAGTACGATTCGCTCCCGCTCCTCGGCCATGAATTCGCCGAGAAAAGTTTCGCTGGTCCCCGCGGCGTAGACGTTGGCGGTGTCGATGAAGTTGCCGCCCGCTTCCCGAAACGCATCGTACACTGCACGGCTTTCGTCCTTGTCGACGCCGAACCCGGTCTCGGTGCCGAAGGTCATCGCGCCGAGGGCAAGCTCTGACACCCGCACTCCGCTTCTGCCCAATAGTCGATAACGCATCACTTCTCCCCAGGTACTCGTCAATCGGCAAGGCTAGTATGCAAGATCGCACCACCGGCCGCAGCGCTGCGCTGATCCAAGATCACCTCCCGGGCGCTATTCATTTACGGCGCTGCGTTCACCGGCGTATGGCGGTATCGTTCGCCGTAGCAAACGAGAAGGCGAGCACGATGAGTTCACAACCCGAATTCGTGACGATCACGGATGACACCATGCGCGAAGGTCTGCAGATCGAGCGCGCCGATATTGCTGTTGCCGAGAAACTACGGCTGCTCGACGCGCTTGGGGAGATGGGGGCAAAGGTGATCTCCATTGGCTCGTTCGCGCACCCCAAGTGGACGCCGCAGATGGCGTGCATCGAGGAAATCGCAGAGCAGTTCGTCCCGAAGCCGGGCATCCGCTATACCGCGGCAGTATTCAATCGGCGCGGCTTCGAACGCGCCGATGCGTTCTATCCGAAGATCGATGTCCGAACGCGTCGCCACGGAACCCACGTCGAACTCTGCGACACCTTTGCACGCCGCAACTACAACCGGACGCAAGCCGAACAGCTCGCCGGCATGGATGCGACCATCGCCGCGGCTCGCGATGCCGGGGCCGAGGAAGGCGCGGTGGCAATCGGCAATCCATTCGGGTCCAACTTCGAAGGTCGTTTCTCGCTGTCCCGGCGCCTGGAGATGTTGGAGCTGATGATAAGCCGTTGGCACGACGCCGGCTTCAAGGTGACGCGCTGCTCGTTCCTGGAAGCCATGGGCTGGAATCTTCCTCACGACGTGCGTGAGACGATTATCGCGATCCGCGAACGCTGGCCGGAAATCACCGCCTTCCACTGTCATCTGCACAACAGCCGGGGTTCGACCATCGCCAGCTACTATGAAGCCCTGCAACTTGGCGTGCGCGAGTTCGACACCTGTCTCGGCGGCATGGGTGGCTGCCCTTACTGCGGCAATGGCCGCGCGGCCGGCCACGTGCCTACCGAGGACTTCGTCGACCTGTGCCACGAGATGGGTTTCGAAACCGGCTACGACCTCGACAAGGTGATCGAAGCAGCCGCCATTGCCGAGGAGGTAGTAGGCCATTCGCTGTGGGGCCACGTCTCCAAGGCCGGCCCCCGACCACAAGCCCAACAGGTCTATCCAGCGGACATGCCGTTCATCGAAACACTCGATGAGGCCGCTCACTTCCGCCTGGGCCCCGAGGTCTACGCAGGTCAGCTGTCACCGTGGCGGGAGGGTGACGCCCTCTCTAGGTAACTTTTTATTACGTACCATCGTGAAATTCGAACGAGGTGCTGCGGTTCGAACACGCTCAAGGCTTCCGCTTCGTTTTAACATTCGTGGCGCTTGCTCACTTTGCTGCGCTTCGTCCGACTTCGAATCAACCAGTAAGGGCAGACGCCATCCCGGGTCCGACCCCGATCCGCCAAAGCCGTGATAGAGTGCGTCGCTTTGCGCAGGGGCGGCGATATGCAGAACATCGAGAACAAGGTGGCAGTGGTCACCGGCGCCGCGTCGGGGATCGGGCTGGGCATCGCCAAAGCACTGGTTGCGCACGGCGTGAACGTCGCGATGCTGGACGTCGAGGAAAACGCACTGGTTGCCGCCCACGAATCGCTCGATACGGCCAACGTCGACGTGCAGCGTTACGTAACCGACGTGGCCAGTCGTGATGCCATGGGCAGTACCGCGGCCGCAGTGCAAGCCCACTTCGGCAAGGTTCACATCTTGTGCAACAACGCCGGAGTCGCCGCCGGTGGCGCGGTCGACGAGTGCTCGTACGATGACTGGGACTGGGTGCTGGGGGTCAATCTGAACGGCGTCATCAACGGCATGACCGAGTTCCTGCCACTGATCAAAGCCCATGGCGACGGCGGCCACATCGTCAACACTTCATCCGTGCTTGGCCAGTTCGTATTCCCCGGTCAGTCCATTTACTGCGCATCAAAGTATGCGGTCGTCGGCATTTCCGAGGCCAGCCGAATGGACCTGGCGCCGCACAACATCGGTGTGTCCGTGTTGTGTCCCGGGATGATCAACACCGCGATATTGCGTTCGGATAGAAATCGTCCGGATGCGCTGGGCGCCTCGGGCGGCGATTTCGACGAGGCCTTGCTCAAGCAAGCCGAAGCCGCGTTCGCCACCGGTATGGATCCGGATCGGGTGGGCGAGATGGTGGTCGCTGGAATCGTCGAGGACAAAGCCTACATCTTCACGCACGCCTCGTTCGAAGAGCAGATTCGCGCGCGCTTCGAGGGTATCCTGGCCGGCTTTGACGGGAGCCAGGACTAGTGCCGCAGCTCACGGCAGGCGAACAAACCGAGTTTCTCGACACGCCGGGCGTGCTGATGCGCATTGCGGTCGTTCGTGGCGACGGCAGCCCGCTGGTCACGCCGATCTGGTTCCTGCATGAGCAGGAGGCAATCTACTTCACGCCGCGCGCGCAATCCGAGTGGTTTCCGTGCCTGAAAAGAGATTCCAGGGTTGCGCTGTGCATCGACGAGCAGGCACTGCCCTACCGCAAGGTGATCGTCGAAGGCACGGCAGAGCTACTCGCAGATCTCGGCGACGATGATAGCTGGCGAGACCGCTACCGGCGCATTGCCGGCCGCTACGTTCCCGAGGACGCGGCAGAAGCCTACATTCAGAACACCATCGACCAACCCCGTGCCCTGTTCAAGGTGGGCCTCGGCGCCGCCAACGTGCGTAGTTGGCGCATGCCGGTTGACGACGAACCCGGCGACGGGATCTGGCACCAGCGATACTACGGAGCAGGTACCAAGCTGAAGCGCGATTCGTGAGTGACGGTCTGAATCTCACTGATCGGGAAGCGCTGTTCTCAAGGTTGGGCGAGACCAGCTACGACGTGGCCGTCATCGGCGGCGGCATCACCGGTGCCGGCGTTGCCCGGGACGCCGCCATGCGTGGCTTGCGTGTCGTGTTGCTGGAAGCGCGAGACTTCGCCTCCGGCACGAGCAGCCGCTCGACCAAGCTCATTCACGGCGGCATCCGCTACCTCGCCCAGGGCCACGTCGGGCTGGTACGCGAAGCGGCGAGGGAACGTCTGATCCTGAATCGGATCGCCCCACATCTCGCACGCCGTATGCCAGTCGTCCTGCCCGCCGCGAGTTGGGCCACCTATCTGAAGCTGCGGATCGGTGTGGTGGCCTTCGAGGCGCTTGGTCGCGTGGCCGCAGCAGATCGACATCAGAGTTGGAGCCTTGCGCGACTCGCTGAGGAGGTTCCGTCGCTACGCCAGGATGATCTGGTGGCCGCGATCGTATACACCGAGTACCTCACAGATGATGCGCGTCTGACGCTGGCAAACATTCGCAGCGCTCATGATCACGGTGCGGTGGTGGCTAATTACACGGAAGTCACAGGCATCAAACGCGCTACGGGTGGCACGCTGGCGTTGGATTACGCTGACACCGCTCCGGATACGAACCAGCGCGGACGCATCACCGCAAAAACCGTCGTCAATGCCGGTGGACCATGGGTAGACCAGATTCGCCGGCTCGAAGATTCCCAGGCCGCACCTCGCCTCGCACTGAGCAAAGGCATCCACCTGGTATTTCCCCGTAGCCGGATTCCACTTGACCAGACAATCTTCATGACCGCCGGAGATGGCCGTGTCGGATTCATCGTTCCTCGTGCGCATGCGGTTTACGTCGGTACGACGGACACGTTCTATCCGAACTCCGACTACTGGCCGTCGGTCGACGCGAGCGACATCGACTATCTGTTGGACGCGGCAAACCGAAACCTCGCCATCGCGCCGTTGACCCGTGCCGACATCATCAATCAATGGTCGGGTATTCGCCCGCTGGTAGCCGCGCCCGGCAAGAGCCCGTCCGAGATCTCACGTCGAGACGAGATCATGGATGGGCCGATGGGCATGATCACTATCGCGGGCGGCAAGCTCACCGCCTACCGACGCATGGCCGAACGCATCGTCGACCGGTGCGTCGATCGGCTGCAGATGAAAGCGAGGCCGTGCACCACTGGCGACGAACCGTTGCCCGGCGGGAACCTGACGCAACGTATCGCTGAGCTGGGCGTCTCGCTGGAGAGCTCTGGTATCGATACAGTGGACGGTCTTCGCCTGGCTCGTTTGTACGGATCGGAAGCGCACCGCATCGTCGCCGATGGTGGCGACGTGGCCGCCGAAGTGCGCCACGCTGTCCACGATGAGGGCGCGGTAACCCTGGAAGATTATTGGTTGCGTCGCTCTGCGCGTGGACTGTTCGATCTGGATGGCGGACGCGCAGCTCTAGCCCAGGCGGCCCCAGTCATGGCTGCGCTGTTGGGGTGGTCCGACGCAGCCCTCGCAGCCCAGCTGGACAGCTGCGCGGCACGGCTGCCCGTCTGAACGCCATCGGGGCAGGCTTCGGCTCGGCGTTTCTTTAACCTTTCTTTAGCGTTTCGGAGACAACCAGCTTGCCGGCAGATTGTCCTCCACCAGTTGCGTGATGCTGAACGCGTTGATGCCGTGCTCCTGGCCTACGTCCAGAGCCAACTCCGATATGTCGTTTGTGCGCGCGAACACCAGCGCATTTGGAAACTGCTGCTTGATCCACAGCGCGGTGCGCAGATTGTCCTCGGCCCGACCGGTACCGAGAATAACCGTCGGCTTTGCAACGGACAGATCTGCCAGAGCACCAACCTTCTGCCACACCTCGGGGTGGGAGATGTCACCCTGCAGAGTCAGCCGCTGGTAATTTCCGCCAAGCCGCTCCTGCTCCTCAGCCACCAGTATGCGCCGCTCAGCATCAATATCGATGAGGATCACTTTATCCAATTCCTCTTCGGCACTGGCCTGCAGTTCCTCCATCACCGTCTGGCCGAATCGGCCAAATCCGGCAATCACCACCACGTCCCGATCGCGAGTGGACTTGAAATGCCCCAGCAGCTTCTGCTCCACCAGACTCCTGGCGGCCAGGTGGTTGGAGTTGAAGGTGATGGACAACTTGGCGACGCGGGTGTCATCCATGGAGCGCATGAAGCGTAGGTTGTGACAATGCAGAACAACCCGGCCGCGCAGGTCCGGAAACAGGCGCAACACCTTACTGGCTGCTTCGTAGGCCTGAAAATCGTCAGCGCCCAGAAATACGATCTGCCGAGCCTTGGACAACCGCAGCTCCCTCAGCAGAAAGTGGTGGGTGATGTCGCCGGTGACCATCGTGACACCGAATGTCTCCTGGAGCTCTCGCGTGCGTACCAGTTCCACGGCTTCATCCACGACCACCACTTGTACACCCGGCTGGTGTTTACGCAACAGGCGCAAGTAGCTGGTGGTGAGTTCACCGGCCCCGACTATTACGACGTGATTACGCAACCTGCGCAGCTGCCAGCGCTGCGGCGACATGGCCTTGAGCAAGGCATCTATCACGGCGGACGCCATGAGCAGCGGCGAACCAAAGAAAGCCGTCCAGAGTACGATCCGGCCGATGAGCGGCCCACCGGTGGGCGTGCCCAGGTCCAGGCCGCCGACCACGAAAAGGCCCAGGCTGTAGTACGCCTTGGTCAGTAGGTCCGCGCTTGTAACGTCCGGCCGCTCGGTGAGCGAAACGCCGGAAGAGAGTCCCAGCAGTGCAGCGGCGAAAAGCACCAACGCGGCACCCCAGCGCCAGCTGGGTCGGTAGCCACGGGGGTTGAAGGGCGATCTTGATTGGGCGTCGTCAACGCCCGATGAAGTGGTCTGGTTCACGGGGCGCAAGGGTCTTGTTAGGGGGCCTCCGTGTCAATACATTAGTTTGCCGGAACTCGGTGACCGCAAGCGGGTCCGACATTTCATGGGCCGGACCAAAGGCCAAACCTTAGCCACATCTATAGACAGACAGGTAAGTCGAATGACTCGAATAATGGCGATCGCCGCGTGGTTGTTCAGTGCCTCGGTACTGGCGGCCGTCGACTGGCAGGAATGGTCGGCCGAGACCTTCGCCTCCGCCCAGACTGCCAACAAGCTCATCTTCGTGGACGTGGGCATGGAAGGGTGTACCGCGTGCCGCCGCATGGACGAGGTTACCTTCGCCAATCCCGACGTGCAGCGTCTACTCAACGCACACTTCGTACCCATCAGCGTGGATTCCGAGGCTCGTCCCGACATTGGGGAGCGTTATTCGGACTGGGCCTGGCCCGCCTTGATCTTCATGGCGCCGGACGCGACCCAGGTGCTCGCGATCCGTGGCAATCGCCGCCCGGAAAACTTCATTCCGATCCTCGAACGGCTGCTGGAAGAACAGCGCGAAGGGACGCTCGAACCTGACATCCTCGCGCCCTACGCCGCGTCGCCGACACCGGCCGACACCGATCTGATCACCCTGCGCGGCCAGATTCGTGGTCGGCTGGACCGTTCGCTGAACGAGGCGGACGGCGGCTGGAGCCGCCGCGGCGTCTCGCTCACCTCGGGGCCACGGCTGCGCAATCTGATGATGCGCGCCGACATGTACGACAATGCGGAGCTTGCGGCAATTGCATTGCGCACCGCGGACCGCTTTCTCGACGCGCTGGATCCCGTCTGGGGCGGAGCCTACAACGGCGTCTTCGGCGCCGGTCGATTCATTCCAGAAAAACGGATCACCCCCCAGGCGAACGCGATGTGGGCATTCGCGGACGCATATCAACTCACCGGCGAGGTGCGCTACCTCGGCGGCATGCGCGCAGTGCACGCCTACCTTGCGAACTGGATGACTTCCCCGCAAGGAACGTTCTACACAAGTCAGGAAGATCGCCCCGCAAGCTATGCAGGATCCAGCAGGGACTACTGGCAGATAAAAAGTGATGCTGGCCGCCGCCGCCACGGTATCCCACCGATCGATCGCGCGGTCTACACGGATAAGAACGGCCAGATGATCGCCGCCTACGCCCAAGCCTACGAGGCCACCGGCCGTTCCCAGTATCTGCAAGCGGCCGAAACAGCTGCCCGTTCGCTCCTTGCCAGCCGGCAGACCAACGCCGGGTGGATGTTGCAGTCTGAAGATTCTCCGGAGATCCAGCATTCCGAGCGGATGCGTCCTCTCGCCACGGCAGCTCGGCCCTTTCTCGCGGCCCAGGCCTGGTTCGGCACCGCCACATTGGCGCTGTACCGCGTGACGGCTGACGAAACATGGCTGACCACCGGCATCACGATTGGCGAACAGATGTTGGCAACTCTGGAGGATCCACAAGTGGGCGGATTCTTCGCGACGACGTCGGACGCCACTGACCAGACCTTCGGGGGGCGCAAACCCCTGGAGTTGAACGCGCGCGCTGCACACTTTCTCTATGATCTCTGGGTTTACACTAAAAACGACCAGTTTGCTGCGCCGCCCAGACGTGCCGTGCTGGCCGCGGCAAGCCCTGTGGCCGTCCGCCGGGAAGGCCGCGTTACGGGTGAGCTCGGGGTAGCACTCGAAAAACTCGCCGCTGGCTACGTTGAATTTTCGGTGGTCGGCGATTCCGCAGACCCGCGCGCGACCGCGCTGTTTAATGCGGGCCTAAGCGTCTACCAGCCGCGCAAGCTGTTGCATTACGAAGCGCCGGGACGTTACCCGGACCGAGGCAAACCGTCCATGTACATCTGCAACCCCGATGTCTGCTCCGTGCCAATTGAAAATCCTGCGGATGTACCTGCACAAGCGGCGCTGATCAGGACTCCGGCGACCAGTCACCTGGTCGAAGCAGGTGCCGCGGCGAAGCAGTAGGTACCTGATCGATCAACCGATCGCTTCGAGAACCCGCTCCAGGAACCAGTCGACGCCAGGGTCTCGTCCCTCTGATCGGTGCATCGCGGACACCGTGAAGGGCGGTGATTTCCAGGGAGTATCCAGCACCTGCAGCCGGAGAATTTCCGCCTGGCTCTCGGCGAAACGCCTGGGGCACGTGGCGAGCGCATCAGTCACAGAGACCAGGGAAAGAGCGGTCAGCCAATGTGGCACCACAGCGGCGGTTCGAAAAATTCTGTAGTCGCTGGACGCATCATCGGGGTGCGCTTCACTCCCGGAACTGGCCCAGACGTGAGCCATCTCGAGGTACTCCGTCTCACTGATCGCACCACTCAGTCGCGGATGATTGCGCCGGGCGACGATGCAATACTCGTCTTCGAACGCCGACTGCCGCACGAGCCCGTCAACAGCGAGTGTTTCGAAGCGCCCCAGTGCGACGTCAATTTCGCCGCGGCGCAGCCCATCGGCCGTCGCGTCGGGGCTCAGATGGCGGCATGCAAACGACACCCTCGGGGCATACGGGCTGAGCAGGCGCAGCAGCGGGGCTCCGATCAGTGCCGTGACGAACTCCGGGGCCGCCAGATTGAACGACCGGGGCATCGTCTTCGGGTCATAAGTTTCCTCAACGTCCAGCGTTGCAGAAGCCAGTTCGAGCAGCGCATCTATTTTTGGCGCGAGCGCGTGCGCGCGACGTGTGGGTTCCAATCCATGGGATTTGCGCACGAACAGGGGGTCCTCGAAGAGGTCGCGCAGCCGCTTCAAGGAGTGGCTGATCGCCGACTGACTGAGGCTCAAACGGCGCGCGGCCTCCGTGGCGTTACGGCAACGCAGCAACTCGCGAAGCACCAACAACAGGGCACCATCGAGGCGCCTGATGTTAGTTATATCAATATCACCCATCAATAGATATTAATATCACGTACGCACCAGCATTGGAGGTTTCTCGTTCAATTTGAAGTCCAGGCATGTACCCAACACCGAGTCACACTATCAATGCCGGGGCGTACGTGATATTGATATCTATTCATGGGTGATCTTGATATAACTAAAATCAGGCGCCTCGATGGTGCCCTGTGGTCGGTGCTTCGGCTGT
>PVMK01115191.1_pt1 | contig 27946 bp, 29 predicted proteins | sample 1853481 | NCBI WGS metagenome assembly PVMK01 (sample SAMN08533507, study PRJNA380276) | Marine sediment metagenome, whole genome shotgun sequencing project. | reverse complement strand
TGTTGCGGATGCCAGGCGTGTTGTTCTCACCGGAACAAAGCCCTAGAATCTGGGTTTCGGAACGAAAGACGATCAGGCGGTCAATGAAAAATTACTCCAAAGCGCCGACACTACACGAAAGCACACATTCATGAGCACCATAGGCGAACCGTCCGGCCCACTCGACGTCGCACTGGCGCGTACCAATAAACTACTCAAGGTTGACCCTGATCTCGCCGCCGAGCAGGCGCTCGAGATTCTCGAAGCGGTCCCCGCTTATCCTCCGGCCCTGCTCCTGCTGGCCGCTGCCCGCCGCTTGTTGGGCGAGTCGGCTGCGGCACTTTTTGTATGCGAAGCAGTGTTCTATTTCGTGTACTTAGTGGTATTCCCTTTAGTATTGTACAAACACCCAGCTAATTCAGCGAATAGGTATATACCCTTACACGCAGTCAGCCTCCGGGAACCCGAATGCACTCATACCAACGATTAGTACGAGCCGCGATCACCGCGAATGTCGTAGTGTTCCTGTCTGCCTGTGCGATGCAGGATGCGGGTGAACGGGAACCAGAAGAGCGTTGGCTGGCCGGGGATCATCATATGCACAGCCGCTACAGCGTTGGCTACGATGAGGAAAATCTCCCCGCCTATACCATTGGCGGTGACGCCCCGTATCCGATTCCAATGAACGCACTGATGGCCCACCACCATGGGCTCGACTGGACGGTTGCTACCGATCATGGAGGCCCCAATCACAGCAAAATCAATTTTGAAATCGCTTACCCGGAACTCCAGTTATCCCGTTCTGCCGTACCGGAGGTGATTCAATTTTTCGGCCTGGAGATGAATACGCCTGCGGCGGACCACTCGAGCATCATCGTGCCGTACACCAGTGAAGAGTCGAGCGTATTGCGAGACCTTGAATCACGCTTCGACAGATACGAAAAATGGACCGAGGAAGAAAGGCGGGAGCGCGATCAGGAGGACAAGATGATTGAAGCGTTGCGGGCCATGGACCGGCTTGCCGACAAACCTGTGGTCTTCGCTCATCATCCTTCCCGCGATGCCCCGGGGCTTGGAGAATTCGTCAACGTCGAGCCACGCGAACTGCGGAACTGGAATGACGCGGCACCTGATGTCGCTGTCGGCATGGAGGGTGCACCGGGTCACCAGGCTGGGCCGCTCAGCATAAACGCTGCCCCGCGCGGATGGTATTTTGACTATCCGACCATGGGCGGGTTCGATCAAATGACCGCCCAATTGGGCGGCGTCTGGGACGCCATGTTGGGCGAAGGCCGACGCTGGTGGATCACGGCCAACTCCGACTCTCACTGGAACTATACGGATGGCGGTGTCGCCTTTTGGCCCGGCCAGTACTCAAAGACCTATGTCCTTGCAAAAAAAGATCATGCATCGATTCTGGAAAGCCTTCGCCGCGGCAGGATCTTCGTTACTACCGGAGATCTCATCTCTGAACTTTCTATCGACGTGACCGACGTAAAGGGTGAATCCGTGTCTGCACAGGTTGGCGGCGCTCTCACTTTGTCAACGCCCGGCGAAGTTGCAATACGCATTCGAGCAAGGGACCCGCATGGCACCAACCACAACGGTGACAGCCCAGAGATAGCTCGAATTGACCTGATTGTTGGCGATGTCACCGGGCCCTCTGAGGACCGATCGCTTAATACCAATGAGTCAACCAAAGTAGTAAAACGATTTTCCGCTTCTGATTGGCAGAGGGACGGGGAAATCCTCGAGATGAATCATACGATCAGCGTCAGCGCGCCCGTCTACATTCGCGTTCGCGGCACTAACACAAATGAACTCGAACCTATCGTCGATCCACCCGACGAAAATCCCTGGCAGGATCTCTGGTTCTACTCTAATCCCGTGTTTGTCGAGATTCGGAATAACCTCGGGTCTACATCGAACCCTTGAGGGGGACAGGCATCCATGAGCACAACATCCGATCAGACGGGTTCACTCAACGCCGCACTGGCGCGCACCGGAATTGCAGACACGGCTCAAAGCATTGCTGACCAGCTTGGCGGAGCCTTTATTTGGGTAACTTGTTGCAATTGATCCACATCACCGCATTAGCATTGACCTCGGCAGAATGAACATAAGCGGACATTAGATATTATGGATGTTAGCTATTAGTAAAACCTAAAAAGCAGTATTCTTTTGCCAAAGATCGAGAAGTGTTATCTAAGTTCCAGTCGACAGTTTTATGTGTATTAGGCCTTGACAGTATGGGCAACTCTTATAAAGTTTTGAATTTGGTGAAAATAAACAAAAAGATGGCATTGATAACAAATAATAAATACCTTGAGGGGCCAAAAGACGATGAATCTCGATATTAATTTTATCCGATCTAACTTCCCCGCTTTTAAGGAGCCATCACTGGCCGGTTGGGCTTTTTTTGAGAGTGCTGGCGGGTCTTATATGTGTCAGCAGGTGATCGACAGGCTAACGGCCTATTATTCCAAAACAAAAGTACAGCCTTATTATTCTTATCCCGCTTCAGCTCAAGCAGGGCGGCAAATGGATGAATCATACCAGCGGTTAGCCGCTTATTTGAATGTTGAACAAGACGAGCTAAATTTCGGGCCATCCACGTCACAGAATGTCTATGTGCTGGCCCAGTCGCTCTCTGCTAATTGGCAAGAGGGTGATGAGATTATCCTCTCCATGCAGAACCACGAGGCGAACTCTGGCGCGTGGCGACGTCTTGCCGAGCGTGGTATTGTGATTAAAGATTGGCACATCGACAGCCAAACCGGGCAACTCTCTATTACTGAGCTGGAAAAATTGCTCAGCCCCAAGACAAAAATAGTGGCTTTCCCCCACACATCCAATGTGGTGGCGCATATTAATCCGGTAAAAGATATTGCCGCAGCGATCCATAAAGCAGGGGCGATCGCGGTTGTGGACGGTGTATCTTATGCGCCTCATGGCTTACCTGATATCAAAACGCTTGATGCAGATATTTATTTATTTTCCCTGTATAAAACTTGGGGGCCACATTTGGGGGCGATGTATGTGAACCCTGCTGTCAGAAAAGAAATGGCGAACCAATCGCATTATTACTATAAGGACGAAGCCCATTACAGCTTGACACCCGCAGGTCCAGACCATGCCCAGATCGCCGCTGCTGCTGGCATCGCAGAGTATTTAGACGCTGTGTATGCGCACCATTTTGACGAAGCCGTTTTACCGGCTGAAAAAGGCAGAAGACTGCACCAGATTTTTAGTGATTATGAAAAATCGCTCTTAACGCCGTTGCTCGATTTTTTAAAATCTCGCAATGATGTTTTTATTGTCGGCCCCGACGACCCTGCCATTAGGGCTTCAACCGTTACCATTAAACCTATGAGTAAAAGAGTAGAAGAAATTGTCGCTACGCTAGAGGCTGAAAAGCTGATGGTCGCAAGCGGTGGTTTTGACGGCGTCAGGCAATTAGGTGAGATGAATATTGAGGATGATCCCGGCGTGATCAGAATGTCATTTCTTCATTATACCAACCGAGAAGAAATTGATCAGTTGATCGAAGGTCTGAAGGTTGCTCTTTAGATCATATGATTGCTCTGTAGAGACGTTAGAATAAAACCTCGAGCACCTCTGCATCACATTTGAAAACACCTAATTGGTTTTCAATCATGTCATTATTCAACTCAACACCAAGACCCGGCCCCTTAGGCACTTGTATCTTACCGTCGTGATCAAGAGCAAAAGGATCGTTCAACAATGGCTCCATCAGGTGCCATGTAGGCATAAATTCCACCATGCAAAGCCTGTCTTTAGGGGTGGTGGACATAAGCTGAAGGTCCGCCGCAAGCCCCACGGCTGTATTCCAGCCATGAGGAATAAGATCAATGTTGTTCAGATTTGCCAACATTTTTATAGCCTGAATTGGGGTTAAGCCGCCCATTCTTGTGCAATCGGGCTGGATAATATTGAGGGATTTTCCCGTCGCTAATTTCTCAAAATCTTTCAGAAGGATAAAATTTTCACCGCCAGCCACGGCGATTTTTGTGGCTTTAGTCAGTTTAGTAAAATCTTCCTCTGCTGAAGGTGCTAAGGGTTCCTCAAACCAGAGAAAATCAAGTTCTTCCAGTTTTTTCGCGGTCCTCAAGGCCCAGTTGTAACTATTTGGCCATTCAGGGTCAGAGCCAAAAACGTCTAACATTAGAGTGACGTTTGGGCCAACAATCTCTCTTGCCTGCGTGAGCAATCCAGTCTCATAAGCATCCCATTCCCGCTCAGACTTTGACGAGTCCCGGTAACCATAAGTATCAATGGAAAGTTTGATCGCTTGAAACCCAAGGTCCTTGAGAGCGCGGATCCTTTGCTCAAACACGTCCGCCTTCTGGGCCTTTGTGATATGTAATTCTAACGTGGCATAAGCCAAGATGCGGTCATGTTGCCTTGTCCCCAGCAAATCACTGATAGGTTTTTGGGCGATTTTCCCCTGAATATCCCAAAGGGCAATATCAATAGCACTGTTTGGGGTAATTCTGCTGTCTTGTACCCTGTTCAGTAAATCAGGATTTTGATGGTAAGAATCCAAAGCTGCTCGTAGGTCGTTCGGTCCCGTATACGCACTCCCAAGGCCTGTTACACCCTCTTTTGTGGTGAGCTCTAAAAGGGTAGCCTCTTTTGTTACCCCCTCGCCCCAGTCTACGGGGCTGAGAGGGATTATGCGTGCTTTTGCGATCATGGTGCTTTCTTTAACGGTGATTAGGCATCCCACCAATGACCATCCGGATCGTCAGGGTAAACCCCCAGATATGGACCATGGGATTGATAGCCTATTAGCCGCCTGATGTTTTCTGGATAACTGTCTGCAACTTCTCTTGGCAAAGTCAAATAATGGTTATCTTCTTGGCGCACCCATCCCAAGCTATAGGAAACAAAAAAGCCAGACCGTGGCGTTGATCCTGTATTTGCCCCGCCACCGTGGATCGTTGATTGAAGCCAATAAAGCACAGACCCTTTAGGCATAACAGCCTGCGTCACCTGGGATTCATCGATGGCCTCAAACTTCTCAGTCTCACAGTTTTTTACGCCTTTTAGGGTATCCCTGTCCATGACAATGCGCGTAGCACCATTTTCTTTTGTAAAATCGGTCAAGGCCCACATAGTCTGTATTTGAAATTCAACACCGGGGATACTGATAGGGTAAAAATCACCATCTCGGTGCAATATCTGGTCATCTTCTCCTGGGTGAATTTCAATGCCTGCACTGCTGCCTACCCGGTAATTTACACAGTGCCTTTTTAAGACAGCATCAGCTACTTCCAAAGAAAGGGGATGAGCCATCAAATCAGCTGATGAACGGGATAATTCCAGCATTCCACCCAGTCGACGAGTATTATACCCATTAAAATCATTTTCAGACTCCCGCCCGAGAGTATCATAAGGCTCTCTTAATTCCTCAGAGACCTTATCAATTAAATCATTGTCTGCCTGATTAAGAACAATAACCCCACCCTCCTGTAAAAGTGTTGCAGCAATAATATCGGAAGGGGTATTTCTATCGAAAGATTTAATCATTTTACTTTTCCATTTTTGTTGGACGTTTCCTGGTTTTTAGAAAGTACCGGAATTGTATACTCGAATTGAAGGGGCACATCAATAGGGTCATTATTCAAATTTTGGGTATTTCATATCGCTTTATCATAGATTGAGCGCTGCGCCTCAAAGTGAGTGTTTGCTGAATATCCTTTTACACGATATGAGAAGTAAGCCACATGACGTATCTTATCAAATTGGTTCGCAAGGCCGCGGTGCAGGATTCTATCATCAAAAATGACGCACGTGCCTGCGGCCAGTGCTGATGAACAGCTTTCAGGAACTCTCTTCTTTGTATTTTCAACGAGTAATCAGGTCGCCTCTGGCCTGTGACGTACATATACCGCAGTGGCGTTTGATGGTGCTTGGCGAGCTTTGTGCGAGAGCAATCCCATGGTTCAAACAAATACTGAAAGTATTCATTTTTGGTCTTGCAGGGGCAATGGCCCTTTTCTCAAAGTACTGTGAGCAAAGTACGCCAATCAATATCAGATTATTGCGTAGGAATGAAAGCTGTCCGAGGTCGAAGAACGGGTGGCTTTAAGCAGCAATTGAAGCAATCCTGAGAGTCCGGTTTTGGCCGTTTTCTGCCATTGGCATACGCATGTAGTGAGGGTCCGATATTAGTCGCAAAGCCGACATTGGGCTTAATGACATTTGACCTTGTCTTTAAGATCGGATGTCACCCAATTAATCCGATGGTCGTAGCGCGTTATTGCACGTTAGCCAGGCTGTCAATTCAGTGTGTCTAAATTGAGCCAAATCGACTGCTTTTTACTACTATTTACTGCTATTTACTGCCAAAATCTAATTGGACAAACACCGTAAGTAGATGATAAATAACATTATAATTACCCCAACTGGGGTTCTTTTAATCTGATGCCACACGTACACTGGGAGATCAAAAACCTCTGCAGTTATAGCAACTTGCCACAGGTTGAATTTAGTTAAGTTTAGTTTAGTGTGTCCTAATTGTGCCCAATCCGAAATAAATTTGAATGACCGCTGGCAGATCGTGGCCCGGCACACAAAAATTGGCAAATACGAAATTCCACGTACAATTGAAGAGTCTTAACGAGTGCATTAAAATTATGATTAAGGGAATTATTTTCGATATGGATGGAGTTCTTATAGATACTCCTAAGTTCGCATGGAGAAGTCATAATCTACTTCTCTCAAAATTCAAAAAGCATGTTTCTGATGAGGAAATACCAGAATATCTAGGTAGGAGTTTAATAGACCAAATAAATCTATTAAAGAAAAACTTCAATATTGAAATAAATGTTGAGGAGTACATAAAAGAATTTGAAGAAGATGCCCAACACTATATTGGCAACATTCAAAAAAACGAGGCCTTAGTAAATTTAATGGAAAAACTAAGGAAAAAATATGTTCTTGGTGTTGCAACGTCTAGTAATAAAGATCGAGCTAGTACAATTCTCAAAAATCTGGGAGTCAGTGAATTCTTTAATGTGGTGATTACAGCAGATGACGTCAAAAAGCATAAGCCTGATCCAGCGATATTCTTAGAGGCTGCCAAGAAATTGAATATAACTCCAAATGAGAGTGTTGTAATTGAAGACGCATTAAATGGAATAGAGGCTGCTAAAAGTGGAAACATGGGAGCAATAGGATTAGTTACAAAATATCTATCTGTAGAAACTTTAAGTGAAGCAGATTTGGTCATAGAATCTTTAGAAGAACTTAGCGAGAAATTGGAAAGTATTGAGGGTGCAAATCTTTCTGTGTAACAGTCACGGGTTAAATGTAGTCCACTAAGTGCGTCTGTGTGCCCAATTTGTGCCCCACCACCTGTTATTTACCGGCGTTTACTGGCGTTTACGAGCACAATGTAAATAGACAAACACCGTAAGTGACTGATTAATAAAGACCTGATAAATCAGGCACGAATCTTTTAATCCGATTTATTTCTTTTTCTGACTAACCATAAACCTCTGTTATATCAGTAATATGTAACTTATAACATTCACCAATGTTACATTTCATGTGCCTGATTTGTACCCTAATTTAGAAAACTTGTGAATAGCTGCTTTCGGCTGCGATTTCAACCGGTCAACGCAACAAATTAGGCACAATGAACGGTGGAGATCAGCTGCTTGCTAGCAAGTCTGCTGCAGCGTATTGTTCTATGCCCTGAATATCTTCTTATCCAATTGGTTGGGAGTGACCTCATATATGGTCTACTTTGATTTCATGGCAAATTCGGGCTCACCACCTTGGTAAATTACCATAATGCCTGTTATCGAGTTATTTGCTCCATGCACAACCTCAATTTTAAAATCGTCATCTTTTAGGAAGAATTCTGTTTCCGATTCGGCAAAAAGAACCATGCTCGAATAAGGAGAAACAAGTTTTAATGTTTTATTTTCAAGAATAATATCAATTGAAATTTTAAACGTCTCAATAAAATATGATCCAACGTAGGTTGAAAGAATATCAGGAGAAACCTCTATTGTTTTAATAGATTCAGGATCATAAGATTTACCAGATAATATCCTAAGAACTTCACTTCCATTATCAAGATATTCTTTGACCACTTTTGAATAAACTTCGTCCCCTCTATCACCATTGGTAAATACAATTATTCCATTTTTTGATTCCGGGAGTAGAATTGCAATGGTTGAAACTCCCCATTCGCCTCCTTCGTGGACTAATGCATATTCATCATTTGGTAAGTTCCTTACAATTTGCCATCCTAAACCTTGATCATAATCCTTCTTGATGTTTGTCTGTGTTGATGTCATATCATTGAATAAGCTTTCTGACAGATCAGCCTGATTCATAACATGAATCCCGAAAGCGGCAAAGTCACTCATTGTAGTGAGTAGTCCACTTGCAGCGGAGGCTTGCATACATCCCTGATTTCTAAATTCTTCACCCTCCGCAGTGTGCCTATAAGCAAATCTGGTTTTTTCTTGTTCATTGCTCCACTTGAACTTTGTACTTAACATGTTTTGAGGCTTGAATAGAACAGAATAAGAGATCTCCTCGAAAGGCCTGTTTAGTTTGTTTTCTATTGCTTTTCTTAAATATTCAAACCCTTCACCTGAGTAGTTATATTTTGCTCCAGGGTGAAAAAGGAATTCGAGTTTCTTTGAATCAAGTTCTGAACGCCAATTGGGTAGTCCCGATTGGTGACTTAAGACATGACGGGTTGTTAATGATTTATTCTCTGCATCATCTGCAACATCAGGATCAACCCAATAATTGTACAATGGCTCATCTAAATTCCAGTGACCAGTTTCAACCAATTTTAATACTACAATTGTTGTTACGGCCTTTGTGACAGAAGCAATCGTAAAAACTGAATTATCTTCTGCAGGTATACCTTTACGAAGTTCTCCGAAAACTCTGTTATCAACTAGTTTTCCATTATTAATCAGTCCAATTCCAACGGCTGGAACATTGTACTCAGATAACCAATCTAAAATATCATTTCGTTCTTCGTGACTAATCTTGTCTCGTTGGGCATTAATAATGGCGGAATAGAATAATAATATGATTAATGCAAGAGCTTTTATTTTTATAGTATTCATTTAATGAGGTTTATTGAAGAGTCCCATTTAAGACGGAACCATGGCATCAATTGTTACAAAATCGTAGCTAATTGAACAATTGTATCGATCTGTAAACCGAATAAAATTCATATACCAAGCACCCAGGTATTATTTTTACTTAAACAGATCACCGACTCCACCTGAGCCGAGCCTCTTAGCTAAAACGTAATTTCCGCTTCTGGCAGGAAGCGGATGTTCAGAGTATTGAAAATCGCTTATTCGATTGTGCCCAATTTGTGCCCCACCAGCTGTTATTTACCGGCGTTTACTAGCGTTTATGGGCACAATGCAAATGGACAAACACCGTAAGTGACTGATTAATAAAGACCTGATAAATCAGGTGCGAATCTTTTAATCCGATGGTCGAAGGTTCGAATCCTTCACGGCCCACCATTTATTCCTTATATTCAATATGTTACGTAGTGTTTTTTGACTTTATGGCACCAAACAATTCTGCTAAAAACTTGAGTACGGTATGAAGTTATCGTGGTTTCAGAGGCAAGGGCGGCGTCAACGACCTTATCCGTGAGATTCGCTGAACATCCATGCGCCGTAGCCAACCACTTGATTTTTTCCGCCAGCGGTATCACCCGAGTTTCGGAGATCGAGCGTGGTGACTTCCATGGCACGGCGTTTGGCCTCGATCAACAGGCCCCTGACCGACGTGGCACCACAGGCATCTGTGTGATCGATGCACTGAACTTCCAGACGCTCGATTGCTTTACAGGTGAACCGATCCCTGGCCCTGGCCTCGTCATAACCCAGGTAGTGACTGAGATCGGAACTGACTACGATCAGTGTTTCCGCACCGCCCCACAGGATGTTGATCACCTCCGCAACGGTCTCCGGCGCTGCGTCACCAATAACCAGTGGCACGAGCGAAAACGCCCCGAGCACCTCCTGAAGAAACGGCAGATGCACTTCGAGACTGTGCTCGAACTGGTGCGCGGCCTCGAAAACCCTGACCTCCGGCATGTCAAGGGTGGTGATCGCCTCTTTGTCCAACGGCACATCACCCAGTGGGGTACGGAACGCGTCTGCGCCACTCAACGCCAGGTTCCTGATAGGAACCCGGTGACAGGGGCCCAACAGGATCACGCGAGTGTACCCATCACGGTAAGGGCGTAGCCTGGCGTATGCAGTGGCGGCCAGGGACCCGGAGTAGTCATAGCCCGCATGTGGAACGATTAGCGCCTTCGGGGCAGATTCGGGCTGAACCTGCACCTGGTCCAGGAACTTCTCTATCGTGGCGCGCAATTCGCTGGCGTTACCGGGGTAGAAAATCCCGGCGACTGCTGGTTCCCGGATAATTGTCATGCTGTAAGGTCTCCGCGTTTCATCGTCTGGTTACCTCCGCCGGTTTGCCGTTCATGTGCAAAAGTATAATCCCGTCCTCATTGCAAATGTGCCGATTCGCACCAATAATTTTAGTATGTCGCGACAACCGGCTAATGCTATTGCTGAATTCGGACCCGAGGGCGTCCCGGGACGGTACTGGCACCCACTTGACGGCGGCCGTTTGCAATGCGACCTGTGCCCTCGATACTGCAAGCTCCGGGAGGGGCAGCGTGGCCTGTGTTTCGTCCGCATCCGCAAAAATAACGAGATTGTGCTGGCTACGTACGGTCGTTCCAGCGGCTTCTGTATCGACCCTATGGAAAAAAAGCCCCTGAATCACTTCCTGCCGGGTACGTCCGTGCTGTCTTTTGGAACAGCTGGCTGCAACCTCGCTTGCAAATTCTGTCAGAACTGGGATATCTCGAAGTCACGCGAGTTTGACCGGCTACAGGAGAGCGCGTCGCCGGAGGCGGTCGCCGAGGCGGCGGTCACAAAGGGCTGTCGCAGCGTCGCTTTTACCTATAACGACCCGGTGATCTTCCTGGAATATGCCGTTGACGTCGCCCAGGCCTGTCAGGAGCGCGGCCTGAGAACCATCGCGGTCACGGCTGGCTACATCACTGAGGAGCCTCGTGAAGAGTTCTTCCGGCACATGGACGCAGCCAACGTCGACCTGAAAGCGTTCACCGAACGCTTCTACTGGAAAATCTGTGGCGGCCACCTCGAACCTGTGCTCAACACACTCAAATATCTGAAGAATGAGACTGATGTCTGGTTCGAGCTCACCGATCTGCTGATCCCCGGAGAGAACGATTCAGAATCGGAAATCGAGGAAATGACACAGTGGATACTCACGCATCTCGGCCCCGACGTGCCTTTACACTTCACAGCCTTCCATCCCGACTGGAAGATGATGGACAAACCACCGACGCCAATTCAAACATTGCAGAGGTCCCGGGAAATTGCGTTGAGGAATGGGCTCCGCTACGTCTTTACCGGTAATGTCCATGATTTCAGGGGCTCATGCACCTATTGTCACCAGTGTGGCGAGATCCTGGTCGGCCGCGATGGGTACGTGCTCTCAACCTGGGGCCTGGATGTCCACGACGGGAAGGCAGCTTGCCACGCCTGTGGAAGCCGTGTGGCCGGGGTCTTTGAAGAACAACCCGGTTCCTGGGGCGGGTGGCGTCAGCCTGTACGTGTCGCCCCGGTTTGAGTTTTACAGGAAAAACCAAGACACCCAGCACCGGGTGTAAGATTCGATCTCATGGCAACAACTAACAACCATGCGCCAAAGACCCGTTTTGCCGAGTTTCGTTTTTACGAGGAACTGAATGATTTCCTGCCTGCGAACCGACATAAGACCAGCTTTCGCTCGCCTTTTTTTGGCAACCCGTCGGTTAAAGATACGATCCAGTCCATGGGTGTGCCGCATACCGAAATTGACCTGGTCCTGGTAGACGGCCAATCGGTTGATTTTTCCCACAGGCTGCGAGGCGGTGAACGGGTCGCTGTCTATCCGGTATTTGAACGCCTGGATATCAGTCCTGTCATTCGCCTGCGTCCCAAGCCTTTGCGGAATACCTGTTTCATAGTGGATGTCCACTTGGGAAAGCTCGCCCGCTATCTTCGTATGCTGGGATTCGACGCCGCTTATGACCGGGACCGAGATAACTCAATGCTTATTGATCTGTCACTGCGGCAAGAGCGAATTATCCTTACCCGGAGCCTGGAGATACTGAAGCAAAGCCGTGTAACGCACGGGTACTGGTTGCGGCATCGTGAGCCCCGGCAACAATTGCAGGAAGTCCTGCTCGCACTGGACCTGTTTCGTCAATTGCAACCCTTTACACGTTGCATGGATTGCAACGGCCGGATTTACCCGGCGGACAAGGCAGTCATCAAAGGGCAGATTGACCCGAATGTTTTCCAACGCTTCAGGGAATTCAAACAGTGCCAGGATTGCACGAAAATCTACTGGCGTGGCTCACATTTTAAAAACATGCTCCAGTTGGTCAGCGAACTTAGCCATAAAAACACTTGATGCAGAGTTATGTATTTGACTAATGGCCCTCCCTCGAAATTGTAGAAAGGCGCAATCCTAACAACAACCTGGAATTTATATTCAACAAAAAATATATGGAAAATCTAGTAAGCGGCCTAGATGTGGGTGTCTTCACTTTTTACTTGTAACTTATAACATTCACCAGTGTTACATTTCATGTGCCAGATTTGTGCTCCAATCCAACAAAAACTTAAACGTCTGTAATCCCCCTTTTGGAAATTTAGCGTGCTTAAACAGTTTTGGTGTCGAGGGCGACACACGACTCTTGGAATTTAACATATACCTCATACACGTCAGCTTTGAGTCGCTGGAGGAGCAGTCAAGAAGAGAAAAAATCAATCTATACCGACCAAGCTTGAGCTTCCTCAAACAGACATCGATAGGTTGATTGAAATTGCACCGGAACTATTACGTGAAGATTCGGAGTTTAATCATTTGCTTGAGGATTTGGATGCCCGTATTGTCGATTGACTCATCCGTTTAAGCGCAAAATAGGGAATTGAACGGGCCGATTAACCTGCCAAGATATCAGTCAGGATTATTGGGGTATTCTTCTGGCATTTCCCAGAAATTTAGCATTATGTGGGTCAGGGGTCGTCCTGGGTCACCCGGCATGCTGCCGGTATTAATGACCCGAATAATGTCAGAGCTGGTCGACGGGTTGTCCAAATAATACGCGTGGCCAAGAAAGCCTTGCTTGCCCTGTACATTGATGAACGCAACGTTTTTCACGATGCTGAAAATGGCCTGCTCTTGCTCACCGAGATTTTCGGCATGGATTCGTCCTAAGCGGGTGCCGCTCATCAGGGTTTGCGAGAGCCCCAACGCTTTGTCTGCATCCGTTGCATAAACGGTAATCTGGCCAAAAGCGGGTCCGATTTTCTCTGCCATGAGGCGTTGGCGGACAATGTCGAAGTCAAGGTCAGGAGCCGCCATGATCAGGTTCTCGATTCTGTAAAGTTCGCGCGGACTCTTACCGGCAGCTCTGGCTTCGATGATAAGCTCACGCAATGCGGAGGTTGCCACATCAGTGCCGCGACTGTGCGAAAGAATGTTGATTTTTTCTATCTCTGGAAAGGATCCGAGCAACCGGATCAGGTTCTTCAGATGATAGATCGTAAACTCACCGGATTCCCGATCGATGAAATAACCAAACATCCCCTTGTTTGCTGCGGGCCAGGAATAGAGCATCGGTACGCCATGACGTCCAATGAAATGCCAATACTCTGCCAAAACGCAAGCGGCCTTGTCGAAGGAGTTATGGAAGCCATGAATGAAGATGTGAATCTCGTTCTTGCCGGACTCTATCATCCGGTGATTGATCTCCTTACGAAACACTAGGGCCGTCTGTTCGAATTCAGCTCGAACCTCAGGATCTTCCTGTGCCTTTCCATCAACCACCAGGAAAGCGTGCGGTGTCGCCGGAAACCGACCAAGCTCGGTCCGCTTTACAACGTCGATCGAAGGTGAAGTTTTTCTGGAAGATGTTTCACTCATCTCAACCAGTTGTTCCCAGGACAGATCGTCTCCGAATTCCACGATGGCTGAGCCGAACCCCAATGATGCTGAACGTACACTTTCATATACTAATGCACCATCCTTGGACGTCTCTGGCGCTCGATCAGTAACGTACAATAAATCTACCTTGTTGGTTCTCAAGCCCTCAGGAACATTCGATTCGGGGTACCCTCCATCCCCAAGATAGATGTTAGGCGTAGGCATCAGCCTTGGTGTTGATGAGCATCCAGCAAATACCAACGCAATAAACATCAGGCCCAAACGAATCCCGATATGCATAACTCGTTCAGTTTTTGGTCGTTGTTCCTGAATACAATGACATTTCATCGGAAATACTCCAGGCAAATTGCATTAAACATTAATACATTGAGCGTTCTTATCCAACTTTAACGAGAAAGAATTTCCAGAACCAAACCCAGAACGTGCGTTGAACTTTCATCCACACGCCAATTGCAGAAAGCCGGTACCTGTGAATATTCTTAAGCTCTGCATAGACCGGCGATCAATTCTCTTATCCATGCCTGGTCTATACCTAACTTCCAGGTAAAAACTCATGATGTATCATGTCGCCTTAATAACCGAACCTTGCAGGCTTTCCCGTCGTGTTTCGAATTGTTCTTGTTTGGCTACCAACGGCGCTATCCTGATATTGATCAGCATTCACTAAAGGAGTTTTGCGATGCTTGAAGTGATTCAACCCCTGCTCGCCCCGGTCATCATGGTCTCTGCCGGTGCACTGATTGCTATTGCACAGTTCGGGCGCTACACCGCAATCATTAACCTGATACGCACACTGAATCGGGAGCGGCTTGCCTATTTCCAACAGTTGAGTCAGGCGAATCCTGAGCTTCACTCAATGATAAAACAACATACAAACGGTCTGGAACAGCAGGTGAACAAGGTCTTGACTCATGCAGTCATGGTGAAAAATGCTTTGAGTTTTCTCCTTGGAGGAATCCTTTTAATGCTGCTCAGCTCACTCGCAATTGGTGCATCACTGGTCTTCAATTCCCTGGAAGTTGTACCTCTCATCCTTTTTGTGGGAGGGCTGGTGAGTATGCTGATTAGCCTGGGACTGTTTCTGGCTGAACTGCGCGTCAGTCTGGATGCGTTGGCGTTCGAGCATGAGAATCTCAACCGCTTCCGCAGTGGAGAAGGCTTGCTCCCACCAGCACTCAGAGACCAGGACTAAAATGGATTGACGTAGTTCATGATGGCTTCCACACGAAAAGGAGCCGTCGGCGTTCTTCTTTATCCTCTCGTCCTGGCTACCGACGGTTGGGAATTTCTGGCTGGTCTGGAGTTGAGAGCGGGCCTGGCTATCTGTTCGTACCGCAATATCTTTGTTGTTTTCTAAGGATCCTTCACCACGGCTGCCCGTTGCATTGGATAATGTCATCGAAACCAGGAAGCTTGGCGGCCGCTGTCGCATCCGCTGCAACCGGTTGTTAGCTGGCCTTTGGTAGCGGGCCACACTAGCGGGCAATTGAGATTGTCCGTCTCGCCCGTGTTCTCATTTGACTGGCTCAGCGTTCGGTAGCTTGTAGGTTCCGTCCAAAACGCTCGGGCCCGGGCGGTAGATACGCATGAGGAAGTTCCAGCCCTCGGTGATGTCCAGCCGGCTGGGAACATCGCCACAGACCTCCTTCGATCCGTAATGCACGGTAAACGTGCCGTCGGCGTTCAGTTTCACGATGGATGAATTGACAACGTTATTCTCGCTCTTCATGTAGCCATCACTGCCATAGACCGTGATGGACCAGAACGCGTCATTGTCAGGAACCTTATAGGTGGCTTGATAGCATTGCTGGTCATCATGGCCGCCGTTGTAGTTCAAATAAATGGCGTCCTGTTCCGGAAACAGCCCCCACGCCGCCGCCGCCGCGAGGTGACGGGTTTTCTCGTCAACCTTGCCCCGCGGACCCATCATCCCCTTGTAACTGCCGTGTTGGGCCGACTCCATTTCGTACTGCGCCCGCAGCGCGTCGAGTGATGCAGTATCCCACTTGAAAGCGGGCAGTGGATCGGCGCGGTTGGCCTTGAGGATGAACTGATCCTGCAACTTGTTGACCAGGGCGATTTCTGCCGGGTCTTTCAGATCGAAAACCTGGATTCGCACAATGGCGAGCAGATACCTGGTGTCCTCGGGCAGCTTGTGCGTGCCGGACTCGTAGAACGTGACCGGACCGTAGTGGTCGTTATTCACGATCTGGACTGACGCGTAGCGGCCCTTTGGCAACTCCGGGATGGTGATCGTCGCGCCGCCCTGCGTGTCCACGATGGCCCCCCCGTAGAGGGTGTCCTTGTTCTGCCGGATGACGGGCTGGTTGTCCAGCGAGACGGGGGCCCGGTCAAGATGCATACGATTTACGCCGCCCGCTCTTTTGGCTAAGTCGCGAAAATACTGATCGGTTTCCGCGCGGATGAAGGTCTCCGGCGTCACAGTGACGGATGAGGCTGCCTGATCTTGCTCCGCGACTACCAGCGGTGGATGTATCCAGGTGCCGTCGATAGCATCTTGCTGGGGGCCAGTAGAGGCGCATCACCGTAAAGAATGGGCCGTCCGGTGCGGGCAGCCAGTTGGACTCCTTGTCTTTGCCGGGCGAATCCTTCTGCACGTAGAGGGTGATGCCGCCATCGGCGTCCTTTTTGAGATCGGGCAGCATCGACGAATTGATCAGGTAGCGGTTGAGCGGATTGGCCGTGAGCAGGCTTGACGGCAGTTCATACATGGTCAGCGACCAGAACGAATTGACCGGCGGTAACTGGCCCGGTGCGAACCGCATCGAATATCGTTTCTTCGACGCGTCCAGTTTCTGCCCGGTCGCATCCACGTAATAGATTGGATACATCGCTTCATCTGTCGAGTTGCCGTAGATGCCGTTCACGGCAGCGGCCATGCGGAAGAGATAGTTGTTGTTCAAATGTTCCCGTGTGCCGAAGCCGTCGCCACTGCCCACTTCACCGGCGGCAATGCGTATCATCAGCGTGCCGAAGTCCTTCCACGCGTCGGCCATGCCGTCCTCAACCGCCTCGCGCATTTCGGGGGAGAACTCTGCTGCGTCGAAGGTCTTGCCCGCACCAATACCCAGCTTGGCAAACCGCGCCATGAGTTCCTTCTCGGAGGGGTGCGTGGGGCTGAACTGCAAGGCGAAGTTCAAGATATTGAAGAACTCGAGCGATGTACGCTGCTGCTCGGGCGTGAGCGGATCGATGAAATCAATCGCCGGCGCGGCCTTGGGCGCAGGTTTACCCAGAAACTGCGACAAAGTCTGCATTTTGTAGCCAGCCTGCACTTGCTTCACGTTGCCGAGGTCGTCGGAATTGAAGAGTTGCGTTCGATACATTGCGAAAGCCAGTTCTGTCTCGGACTGGATCACAGCCTTGATACCGTCCGGCTTCTCACCCGTCCAACCCGGGCCGGTGAGAAGGAAACTGCCGCCGTCGTTGCCGGTGGCGCGACTGCCAATGTAGGCAAAGTTGTGGGTGTAGGCGTCGACCAACTGCACAGAGAAATACCGGCTCTTCTCGATGATCGGCACCGTGAGCACGATCGGCTCAGCCCGCAGGTCCATGCCGAGGAAGGAATAAGGCGTGTCCGAGTTGGGGGTCTGCATCGCCTCGTCTTCGTGCGTGTAGACGCGTGGCATGTTGCGGATCTGGTTCCAGGGCACCTTGAACTCAGGGTTGTCGCGATCCACAAAGTAAGCGTGCTGAACGCGATAGTTGTCCACCACGGAGAAGCCGTAGATGTAAGCGTCCTTGGCGATGGCGCGGGCTTCGGTTGGCGTGACGTTAGTTTGTGTGCACGCGGGCAGGAAAAGGACCGCGAGAACGGGCGCCATAAGGGTGGACTTTATGATAGACCTGGGAACCATGAGTATCTCCTTGGTGATTTCAAAGCCGACACTGAACCAGCGCAATCGGTCAGCTGAACGGAATATTTACAACATGTTTTGTTAATAATTCAAGCTCTTTACATGTGATCCTGAATCAGCGTGGTCGGTGGTATGACGACAGCTTTCTGCGGCGAATACCGATTGAACAGGTTTATCAGACGCGCGGCTTCAACAGGGCTGTATGTTTGGTTATGTGGCTTGGACAAGTAAATTTTCCTGTACTACACTCATGCTAAGATGCGAATAAGAATTAATCAACAATAGTTTTTTCACTATGTCTATAAGTAAATCTTAATATGCCGGTTGGAAATATAACCGGTATTTATGCAACTGAACCTGCTCATGTTCAGTCTGGAGGATTGTCTAAATGAACAAAATCGTCATTAAAAACTGGGATGAACTCGAAGACCGCGAGCCGTCCTACGCATTGGTTGCAGATGTCGACCTGGTTGTGGTCAGATTTGATGATGCGGTAAGTGTCTTATACGGACGTTGCGCACATCGGGGTGCGCTGATGGCAGATGGTTCTGTCGATGGCAACAACCTGATTTGCGGTGTGCACGGATGGGACTATCGTCTCGACTCCGGCATCTCTCAATACAATAACAACGAAACGCTGGCGAAATTCAACGCCTGGGTAGAGGATGGCCAGGTCATGGTTGACGAAGACGAGATTGCAGCATGGGTGAATAAGCACCCTCAGCCATATAATCGCGACGCCTACCAGGGGCTTTATCAGGATCCGACAGGCACGGTCGATGAACCGCATGTCAAACTGATAAGCATGCTCGCTAATGAGGGTCTCAGCAAAGTCGGGCACCACGGTCCTGCCGCGGCCATGGGCGTGCCGCGAGACACCCTGCCCAAGTGGGACGATATACAATTCGTGATGGGCCAGTTGGCCAGCTTGCCGCTGCTCGATGAAGAACCTGTCGGCACGGATCTCGTGATTGGGCCGAATGCCAGGAAACCGCTTAAACTGGATATCCCCCTGTTTGTCTCCGACATGAGTTTTGGTGCTCTTTCCGAAGAAGCCAAGGTGGCTCTTTCAAAAGGCGCAGAACTCGCTGGTACCGGAATCTGCTCGGGTGAGGGTGGCATGCTGCCGGAAGAACAAGAAGCAAACTCCCGCTATTTTTACGAACTAGCCTCAGCTCGCTTTGGTTTTTCCTGGGATAAGGTTGAGAAAACACAGGCTTTTCACTTTAAAGGAGGCCAGGGCGCGAAGACCGGTACCGGCGGACATTTACCGGGACCCAAAGTGGTTGGGAAAATTGCGCAGGTTCGCGAATTGGTCGAAGGCCAGCCGGCGATCTCGCCGCCACGCTTTCCAGATTGGACAGAATTAAGCAAATACAAGGGATTTTGCGGCCGAAGTACGCGAGAAAACCGGCGGCATACCCGTGGGTTTCAAACTCTCTGCACAGCACATTGAGAAAGACATTGATGCTGCCCTGGAAATCGGTGTCGATTACATTATTCTTGATGGCCGTGGTGGCGGCACCGGTGCAGCACCATTGATTTTCAGGGACAATATTTCAGTACCTACGATTCCGGCCCTGGCCAGGGCAAGGCGTCATCTGGACAAATCCGATGCAACCGGCATTACCCTGATCACCACGGGCGGCTTACGAACCCCGGCTGATTTTGCCAAGGCGATGGCTCTCGGCGCTGATGGTGTGGCGGTCTCAAACTCTGCCTTACAGGCTATTGGTTGTTTGGGAATGCGTGCCTGTCACACCAATAACTGTCCGGTTGGTATTGCCACTCAGAAACAACATTTGCGGGACCGACTGCCGGTCGATCTTGCTGCCCGGAGACTGGCAACTTATTTTTCAGCATCCGTTGAGTTGATGGGGGTTATGGCCCGCGCGGCTGGGCATCGGCATCTTAATGAATTCAACATCGACGATCTGACCACCTTCAAACATGATATGGCCATGCTCACCGGGGTTGCCTACGGTGGTGTGTCATGAAATCAGACCATGGGGAATACACGAGCATTTCCCAGTCTGGATGCCACCGAAATTGGCCCTACGCTGAATGCTGTTCATGCCTACACGCAGGTTCTCGGAGACTGGCTGGGCTCCAGCCTGCCGCGACGCAAACACTGGTGGCAACTGACCGTTCAGCCCTCGATAGGGGGTATATCCAGTGGTCTTGTTCAAGCGGGAATTGATTTTGAATTTGAGCTTGACCTGGCAAAGGACCGATTGCTGGGACGGGTAGCCGACGGAGAAGAATTCAGCGAGCCACTGTCCGGTAGACCGGCAAGAGAACTGGCAGAACTGGTACAGGAATTTTTGCTTGAAAACGGCATTGACCCTGACCTCGTACCTGCTGATAAAGGTCGCGAGCGCGATACGCTGGCTACACCGGACTACTCAGTGGAAATCGCCGCGTCTCTGGGTGCCACACTAAGGTCAGTAAAGGCGGCGTTCTCAACGTTTCAGGCCGGGATTCGTGAAGAGACCAGCCCGATCCAGATATGGCCGCACCATTTTGATCTCGGGATGCTGTGGCTACCTGGTGCCAAGGTTGCAGGTCAGGACATTGCAAATGAGGAATACGCCGACAAGCAGATGAACTTCGGTTTCACCTTCGGTGATGAGGGCATACCCGAGCCGTACTTCTATGTAACCGCTTACCCGTTACCTGAAGAATTCTCCCGCCTCACACTTCCGCCTGGAACGTATTGGCACAACGAGGGTTTTAGTGGCGCTGTATTGCTTTACCGCTCCCTGTTGGAGAATTCGAATCCAGCCGATTACCTGGTTGAATTATGGAATGACCTGCTGACAGCCGGTCGCAATCATATTTAAACAACGCTGACTGAGGACATCTGAATTGAATGCCGAGAATAAACAATTAAATTGGTACAAAGTTGCCGAGTTGGAAGAATTACCCGAAGGGCGGGTAAAGACGGTAACTGCCAGCATCCATTCAATGGCGCTGACACATATTGATGGCGCTTACTATGCCATGGAAAATCGTTGCCCTCACCAGGGTGGTCCACTGGGCGAGGGTTCAATTGAATCCGGCAAGGGTGGCTCTTGCATGTTGCGTTGCCCCTGGCATGGATGGGATTTTGATCCGAAAACCGGATTACCGCCAGGCGGGCATGAAGACACTGGCCAGCAGATGTTTCTGGTGGAAACGCGTGAAGACGGTATTTATGTCGGCGTTGAAGAAGATGCACCGCATGTGACCACGGTCACTGATGTCATGGCAGAAACCATGACCAATTGGGGCGTGACGTCGGTGTTCGGTATCGTCGGGCACTCCAACCTGGGTCTGGCGGACGCATTACGCGTGCAGGAACAGAAGGGCCGTTTGACCTTTTTCGGTGTTCGTCATGAAGGCGCTGCAGCGTTTGCATGCTCGGGTTATGCAAAACTGACCGGTAAGCCCGCGGCCTGCCTGGCCATTGCTGGACCGGGCGCAACAAACTTGATGACAGGACTCTGGGATGCCAAGGTAGACCGGGCACCGGTGCTTGCGTTGACCGGTCAGGTCCAGGTGCAGGTGTTTGGCCCCGGGCGCTTTCCAGGATATTGACCTCAGTGCGGCTTTTGCACCGGTGGCCCGATTCAGCCAGACGGTTTTGAATAATTCAAAACATGCTGAACTCATGACGCTGGCGTGTAAGACCGCAATTGTCGAGCGGGACGTGGCTCACCTGATTTTTCCCTGACAATGTGCAAACACTTGCGGCAAAAGACGCCAACCCCTTCAGGTCCGCAAGGAAGAGTGTCAGTGACAAAAATGGCACCAGACGAAGACGTACTGAATGATGCCCTGTCACTGATAGGCGAATCAAAAAGGCCGATCGTTGTCGTTGGTTACGGCGCCCGGGATGCCATGGACCAGATTATAGAGATGGCTGAGCAACTCAATGCTCCAATTCTTACAACCTTTAAAGCCAAGGGCCAAATTGCTGATAGTCATCCCCTGGCAGGTGGGGTGCTGGGCCGTTCCGGCACAATGCTGGCGAGTTGGTTCATGAATGAGTGCGATCTGATTCTGGCATTGGGTGCCTCGTTTTCCAATCACACTGGCATCACCGAGAAACGACCGATTATTCAAGTCGATTTTGACCGTATGCAGCTAGGTAAATTTCACCCTGTCACCATTCCTGTATGGGGCGAGATCGGAGTGACAGCAAAACGCCTGGCCACTGAGCTTTCAGGCACCAACCACACTGTTGACCAACGGCCGGAACTCGAAGAACGCTGGGCGATTTGGCGCGAAGAAAAAAAGAACCGTGCCACAGATGACCGCGGTAAAGGTGTCAATTCTGCATCCATATTCGCTGCATTGACCAGGTGTGCTCCTGATGATGCTGTTATCGCGGTTGACGTCGGTAACAACACTTATTCTTTTGGGCGTTATTTCGAAAGCCAGGGTCAGCGAATCATGATGTCCGGCTATCTTGGCTCCATAGGATTTGCTTTTTGCGCGGCGATGGGGGCCTGGGCGGCAACCCAGGATCAGGACGAATACAAAGGGCGAAAAGTGATCTCCATCAGTGGCGACGGTGGCTTTGGTCAGTACATGGGCGACTTCACCACTGCCGTGAAATACAACATGGACATCACACATATTCTGCTCAACAACTCGGAACTGGGGAAAATATCCAAAGAACAGCGTGCTGGTGAGTGGGAGGTCTGGGCAACGGATCTACATAACCCGAGTTTCGCAGCCTTCGCAGATTTATGCGGTGGAAAGGGAATTAAAGTCACCAGGATCGATGAGCTTGAAGCGGCTATCAATGATGCGCTTGAGTACGATGGTCCAGCTCTCGTAGAAATCATCTGCGATGCACAATTGGTCTGAAGCGGTTTGAACGAGGAATGTTGTAATGCACCTGTTACATAGTGTTTTTGAATGGCTTGAATTGATCATTGATGTTTCGGCGGCACTTGTCATGGTGCTGGGCGTTTGTTGTGGCCTTTTTCTCGTATTTTAAAACTTTAATTCGTTCAAAGCTGATAGAGCGCATCAGACAGATGCAAAAATTGCGTTGTGACCTGGGTGTAAAACTGGTATTCGCTCTCGAATTGCTCATTATTTCCGACCTGCTTCACACCATCATCAGTCGATCTATGGATGACATGCTGATTGTTGGAGCGCTGGTGGTGATACGCACCGTCATTGCCTACTTTCTTAACAAGGAAATACAGGAAGTCAGTGCTGAAATTTCGGACTGACCCGGTAACTGCAGCATATTCCATACTTGTGAGCCGCGCAGCAGATAGCCACCCGACAGCATTGATGCGGAACTGAAAATGAATAAAAAAAAGCACGTCAGGATTACACACAAACCCAGCGGCAAAGTTATCGCCGAAGGCCCGCTCGGTTGGGCCATCACTTCATTTGAAGGCAATTACTATATTCGACGGAAGTATTTAAAGACTGAAGGGTTCAAAGTCAACTACCTACCAGGTTTGTGTATCTACAAATTTCTCTATGTTTGGCTGAATTTTAACTGGCCCGGTGGTGTGTCACGCAATCTCGGCTGGCTATATTGGCTTCCGAACCCTTTATTTCCATTCATCTGGTTTCGCGTCGCAGTGCCTGGCAATCATTCGGACTTACACATTGAATTAAGCTAGCTTAAAGCCGTAATCAAGGACACAAATGAATTCAGAGGCACAAAAAATCACCGATCTGACACTGGCTGTGGAAAACGACATGGCCTGCGAAGTGCTGAACGGCTTATTACAGTCCCCAAAGCAGATCGCGCCCTAAGTATTTTTACGACCAGAGAGGCTCAGCATTATTCGACGCGATCACCAAACTCGACGAGTACTACATTCCCCGGGTAGAGGAAAAAATATTTGGCCGCAACAAAGAAGAAATATGTGAAGAGATTGGTGAGGCAAAAACTATTGTAGAACCAGGTGCGGGTTCGTGTGAGAAAATCAAATGGCTGCTTCCCGATCTCAAACCAGCCATCTATATACCGATGGATATTTCGGGATCACACCTTCAAAAAAATGTAAGAAAGCTTAACCTGGCTTATCCCTGATCTGATTGTGAGTCCGCTGGTTTGTGACCATACCAACGACTTGACTCTTGGCGACACTTTGCCTGATATGGATTCAGTGTTTTTCTATCCCGGGTTCATCGATTGGCAATTTTGAACCAAAATCCGCTGTCTATTTCATGCGTAAGTTGCGGATGAAGATGGGTAACATGGGCGGCCTGCTGATCGGCGTTGACACCAAAAAAGACCCTGGACATCCTGCACGCTGCTTACAATGACAGTAAGAGAGTAACCGAGGCCTTCAATATAAATGTGCTGCACCATCTAAACACCCTGTTTGATGGCACACTGAGCCCAGACGCTTTCGAGCATGTTGCGTTCTATAACCAGGAACTTGGCCGAATTGAAATGCACCTTCGTTGCATAAGGGATCACACAGCATCCCTGGCGGGAACGATCGTAAAGTTCCGTGCTGGTGAATTGATTAACACCGAGCATTCTTACAAATACCACCCTGGCGAGTTTTCCACTTTGGCCCACCACGCAGGCTTGCGCTTGAAGCACTTGTGGCAAGACAAGCGTCGCTACTTTTCTGTTATGTACTTCGTGCCAGCTTGTTTTGTTTGTGGCGATTGATCAATCTCGACCCTGAGTGGTTGATCCGGGATCGAAATGGAAATCCTGACATGCTCGTTAAGAGGGGCGTCCATATCTTCTACACTCTCCTTTTACAACCAAGAAGACATCCAGAACATAACCAGTAAAGCCCCAAAATAAATCACAGGAAACATCCACTTGCAAAGGTGATCGAGCCGATCTCCAGCTTCGGGACATTCCATGACGATCTAAATAGCCTACCCGCAGGTTGACGATGACTGTCATGCTCATAATGAAGAAACTAAAGCCCAGGAATCCATCATTAATAAGCGTGAAATATGAGATCCTTGGAAGGATCTCACTTAGTATCACCTGGTAGGTGACTGCAGTCAGAATACCGATAAATGAGACACTAATCCTGTCGCCCAAAGACGTTTTATCCATCCAGAACACTGACCATGACAGCATCACAATAATTATCAGGGGCAATATGACCAAGCGCAAAATAAAAAAGGAACTACGCTGAAGATCAATACTGACAACGAATGTCGATGTGGTAGCTCCTTTTCCTATGAGCGGTGTGTTGCGGGTCCCAATCGAGGACTTGATCCCCGTCAGCTGCCACTGAGGCAACTTGAATATTTCGTCAATGTTCAAATCGCCATCGTTATAATCTGGCTCCAGCCGGAGAGTAATCTCGTTACTGTCAAACCCCAGGACATGAAAAACAGCTTCCAGGCGCTGTTGATCAATTGGATAACGCCGAAGATCGAGATCAATTTTCCCAACCGCATTCACCGTTTCATACATGCTTATTGAACCATCTGAACGCACGCGCAGCAGGACACCATGTTTCTCATACAGCCCAGACTGATTCACGAGAATAAGCTGGGGGAAACCAACCAGTAAAAACCTCGTCAAACTGGAAACTTCCCTGATAGATTTTTTCCTCGGTACCATCGGTTGCCGGGTCGAATGCCTGTCGCGGATCGTGCCAGGATAGCTTTATAACACCGGTAAATTCGAAGGTCTCAGCTTCATCGTCGATATGGTCGATATCTCGCAGTTCAAAACTAACGGTGACTTCTACAGGACCTTCTACCTGTGGCAGTGCACTCTATGAACACATTGCGTAGAGTGTGAGCGGTTGTTAACTCCGATTCGGGGGGATCCAAGGCTAAGGCATTCCCTGCTACGGCGGTGGCGGTCATCAATGAAACCACAAGGAATTTGAATAAGTTTTGCACCCGATTGCTACCCCGACCAAGCATTATGATGGTGGGAATTATCGCATACATTATTCCAAATGCTCGGTAAGCAATAGCATTGGTTATCGGGCCGGTCTCTTTTAGCCTGGTCCCCAGTAGGACATAACCATACGTCTGAACAGAAGAACTTCTTTTATACTTGCCATGTATGTCATAAGGGCAACCGACATAGTGTTGAATGAGGTTCACCGCCCCGCCGAATCGTTGGATCAGAGTGACCGCACCGGTGTGTGCCCTGGAATTGGTATAACCGGCCTTATGGGTCAGGTGCGTGGCAATGGTGCGGTAGACGATACCCAGCACTCTGCCCATGACATCGGGTTGGCTGGCAAAAAGGAAGCGTAGCGGGAACGGTACACTGAGCACCCATTGGCGCATCGGCTGATGCGGCAGGACTTCGTCCACTATAGTGCAGCGCCTGGGCTGAAGATCTGATCGACCCGAGTGACTGCCTTGGGGAGTGAGCTTCGTGCGTGTGCAAACCGGTCGCCCAAACAAATACTGACAGCATTCGTTGTTGGTCCTGGCGTTCACAATGGGCTTTATTCTCGAATCCGCGTAAATTAAAGTGCGCATTGCGTGAGTTTTGCGTGAATCAGTTGTGCATAGTTGTGCATTGTTGTGCACAAGTGGCAACGGACGTCCCGGTAAGTGGTTGAATAATAAGCCGTATAATTATACTATTTCGGACTTTTAATCCGATGGTCGAAGGTTCGAATCCTTCACGGCCCACCATTTTTTCAAGTTCGGACAAACTCAAGTAGCAGTTCAATATCGTGGTTATCCGCAGCACGAAGAGCTGCAATATATTCACTTCGTGTTTTACTCGCGTCAACCAGATTGATCCTGCCCCATGAAAAAGGCGTGCTTCCAAGTGCCACCAGGAGCAGATCAGTCGCCAGCCGGGCGTGACGGCCATTCCCGTTAGGGTAGGAGTGAATCCAGACAAGGCGGTGATGAAATCGAGCAGCAATTTCATCTTGCTTATAAGTATTGTTATCAATCCAGTACCGGCAATCGTCCAGAAGGTGACCAAGTTCCGTGGGGATACGATAAGCATCAATACCCACATTTTTGTTTGATTGGCGGTGCACGCCAGCCCATCGCCAGACTCGGCCGAACATTTGTTTGTGCAGATTGTCGAGAAACCGCGCGAAAAGGACATCCCGCTTGCGCCTAAATGCCCATTCTTCGGCATCCAGAATATTTACCTGCTCCGCCTCGTTCAGTTCATGGCGCAGCGTGATATAGGATGGGATTAACTGTTCCAACTCCTCCTCTGCCAGTGAAGTTGAGCCATCAACTTCTTCATCCAATGGATCAGTCATGTGTCATCATTCCAAAGTTCTGAACCAGCTTTTTTGATGAGTCGCTCGCGAAGGCGTATTAGCTGCTCCTCTTCATCTGACTTATCTACGCTTTGTGCTTCGAGTGCCATGCTGTGTCGTGCCGACTGGAGTCGTTTTTCTGCAACGATATGCGCACGCTCTTCTACCAAATCGCTAAGAGGTTTTCTGGGTATCAGCGCATATACAACATGGCAATCCAGTGCTCTTGCTGCCCGTTCCAGGCTATCCAATGTTATAGAACCTTCTTTTTCTGCTTTTTCAATAACAGAGGCTCGTGGCTGACTGACACCAATCCTTTGAGCTAGCTGGGCTGTTGTCATACCCAGTGCTTCGCGGATAGCTTTGATCCAACCGCGCGGCGGACGCGTAAATACATCTGAATACCTTAATATATTCAGACGCTTGTCAAGTTGTCGGCGTGCTGAAGCACGATCTTTATGGTGCATAATAATAATCTATTAGTTATTAAATAATGTTAAAACAATAATATATATATTATTAAATATCAATATATTAATAATTTAAATATTATAGTACTGAGAAGCTACCGAAAAACCGCAACCCACTTCGCATTCTGCAATTAGTTAATTTGAAATGGAAGAAACATGGCTGTCCTGAATAGGTGTAATCACAAGATCCTTGGCGAGGAGGAAACGGGCGTCAATACGTGGCGCCAGTTCGAATACATATTTGTTACTTCGGAAACAGACCCCAGAATCCGGTTCGATCTGGACATACTGCAGCCGGGTACCTTCTGGATAGACGGTGTGCGGATTGAAGAAGTTGGGAGATGAA
>PVMK01123030.1_pt1 | contig 27947 bp, 28 predicted proteins | sample 1853481 | NCBI WGS metagenome assembly PVMK01 (sample SAMN08533507, study PRJNA380276) | Marine sediment metagenome, whole genome shotgun sequencing project. | reverse complement strand
CGAGATCTCTGAGTCGCTGCCGTCCTTGCCGAGCTCGGCGACCCTGTCCCTACGGTGCACGTTTCGGGAGCCGTCGCGGTGACAGCTCTGGCGCCCGTGGCAGCAACAGGCGTTCAGACCGGATCGATGCACCCGCTTCAGACGTTCCCAGACGCACAGCGCGGAGCAGCGCGTCTCGATGGGTCGTGGATGGCCGTTACCGCAGACGAGCCGCTCCGGTCCTTGCTCCACGAGTTCGCAGTCTCGATCGGGTGCCATCCATTCGATCTCAACGACGATGTCAAGCCGCTCTACCACGCAGCCGCAGCCGCAGCCGCGAACTACACGCTCACGACGCTCGACCTCTCGCTTGCTCTGTTCGAGGCGGCTGGTGTTCCGTTCGAGGCTGCCCATCCGTTGATCGAAGCGATCATCGCAAACGCATTCGATCTTGGTCCGGCGGGAGCACTCACCGGACCTGTGGCACGAGGGGATGTCTCAACGGTTGCAGCGCAGGTCGCGGCGATCCGAGACGCGATTCCCCAGGCTGAAGAACTCTTCGTCGACCTTACGAGGTCGACGGCCGCGCTTGCTGGGACGTCCGATGAAATCGAGCGAGCCCTCAGATGAAGACCGTCGGCACGTTCGCAGAGGTGAGGGAGCTCGCCGTAGGGTCTGTAGGCCTTGTCCCAACCATGGGTTTTCTCCATGAAGGCCATCTGAGCCTGATTGAGGCGGCCCGTGAGGAGAGCGACTCGGTCGTCGTGAGCCTCTTCGTGAACCCTCTCCAGTTCCATGAGGAGGCCGATCTTGCGGCCTATCCGCGCAACATCGACCGTGACACGGCGTTGGCGCAGGCAGCCGGAGCCGATGTCCTGTTCAGCCCCGACACGTCATTCATGTATCCGACAGAACCGCGGACGATCATCGAAGTCAGAGCCGTCTCAGACGCCATGGAGGGCGCACACAGGCCGGGACATTTCGAGGGCATCGCGACGGTTGTGGCGAAATTGTTCGCAGGAATCCAACCAGATACGGCCTACTTCGGGCGGAAAGATGCCCAGCAGCTCGCTCTTGTCAGGACGATGGCAGCCGAACTGTCATTTCCGGTCGCCGTGCGTGGATTGCCGATCGTCAGGGAGTTGGACGGTCTTGCGCTGTCGAGCCGCAACACCCTGCTCAACAACCACGACAGGTCCGTCGCGCTCGGACTGAGCAGCTCACTGTTCGCGGCGTGCGCCGCATTCGAGGCTGGCGAGCGGTCGACGAGCGTGCTCTGTGGAATTGTCCTGGATCACCTCGGCGCCGATGCAGCTGCGGACGTCGAGTATGTAAGCGTGGCTCGTGCCTCGGACGCACAATTGGTCGACGATGTGGATGTCATCTCATTCCTCGCGCTTGCGGCGCGCATCGGTGACGTCCGGCTGATCGACAACGTATTCCTTGATCCGAACACCGAGAGCGCCGACCGTGGAGTCCGACTCACGAAACCAACGATCCTCTATGGAGATGACTGATGCTGCTCACCGTTGATGTAGGGAACACACAAGTCGCCCTCGGCATGTTCGATCACGATGAGCTGGTCGGGCATTGGAGGATCTCGACGAATCTCGATGCGACGTTCGACGAGGCGAGGTGGCAGCTCGTCGGCATTCTCGGAGCTGACGGTTTCACCCAGAGCGATGTGAGAGGCGTCGCGATCTCAAGCGTTGTGCCTGCAATGACCGCTGCGCTACGCCGTGTTGCGCCCCACCTCGCGTCGGGACCGGTAGTCGTGGTCGAGCCAGGCGTGAAGACAGGCATGTCCATCGAGATCGACAACCCGAGGGAAGTGGGCGCAGACCGCATCGTCAATGCTCTTGCTGCGCGCGAGCGGTATGGCGTGCCTGTCGTGGTTGTCGACTTCGGCACATCTACCAATTTCGATGTGGTCGGTCTCGAGGGCGAGTACCTCGGTGGAGCCATCGCACCGGGTCTCGAGATAGCAACTGATGCGCTCATCTCGGGAACGGCCGCTCTCAGAAAGGTCGAGTTTGCCGCCCCTCGGTCTGTTATTGGGAAGGGCACCGTGGAGGCGATCCAGTCGGGCAGTTTGTATGGGCATGCGGGTCTCGTGGACGGCCTCGTCGAGCGGATCGCACGTGAATTCGATGAACCGGTGACGAGAGTGGCAACCGGTGGGCTGGCCTCTACCATCGTGCCTCACTGCACGAGTGTCGACACGGTTGATCCCTATCTCACACTCGAAGGCCTACGCATTATCTTCGAATTGAATCAGGACACTGAATGACAGACGAAGCCGAATTGAGCGAAACGACCGACGACGACTCCGCGTCGCTTGAGTCGAACGCGCTGACCAGGGATCGTCTCGCCAAGTACAGAGCGGTCATGGAGGACGGTGGATTCCCTTACTCGTTTGAGCGCACTGCCACCGCAGCCGACCTGAGAGAGCGGTTCGCTGGTCTTGAAGCGGGTGCATCCACGGAAGAGATTGTGACGATCGCCGGTCGTCTCCAGAAAACTCGCGAAATGGGCAAGCTGATCTTCGCTCCCGTCGTGGATGGGTCGGGGACACTGCAGCTTTTCGTCGACAAACGCACACTGGGTGATGAGGCGTTCGTGGCGTTTCGTGATCTCGATGCGGGTGACTGGATAGGAGCCACCGGTGAGGTGATCGTCACCAAACGAGGCGAAATCAGTGTTCGCATCGCGGAGTTCGAGCTCCTCCAAAAGAGCCTGCGCCCCATGCCTGACAAGTGGCACGGTCTCAAGGATATTGAGCAGCGGAGCCGGAGACGGTATCTCGACCTGCTTGCGAATGAGGACTCTCGCGCGGTCGCGATCACCAGAGCGAAGATCGTCAGCGAGCTGAGGAACCAGTTCGAGAAGAGGGGATACGTCGAGGTTGAAACGCCTGTGCTGCTGCCCGAGGCAACAGGCGCTACCGCCAAACCGTTCGAGACAGTGCACAACGCCCTCGACATGGACATGCACCTGAGGATCGCGACCGAGCTGTATCTGAAGCGGCTGGTTGTTGGTGGCATCGAGAGGGTGTTCGAGATCGGAAGGATCTTCCGAAACGAGGGGATCGACTCGACGCACAACCCGGAATTCACGATGCTTGAGTCATACGAAGCCTTTGCAGACTTCAACAACATCATGCTGCTCGTCGAGGAGGTGGTCGCAGCATGCGCTGTGGTTGCGACGGGTGCGACCGAGGTCACCTACGACGGCAGACCGCTTGAGCTGGCTGGCCCGTATCGCAGAGCAACGATGCTTGAGCTGACGTGTGAGGCCCTCGGAAGGGACGTCGACTATGACTCCCCGGTCGATGAGCTACGTGCACTCGCATCACAAAACGGAATTGAGCCAGAGGATCACTGGGGCACAGGGAAGCTGATCGAAGCGTTGTTCGACGAATTGGTGGAGGACACACTGTGGGAACCAACGTACGTCACGGAGCACCCGATCGAGACATCGCCGTTGGCCAGAGCGCACAGGAGCAAGCCGCATGTGACCGAACGGTTCGAGCTCTTCATCGCCGGAGCGGAGTATGCGAACGCATTCTCAGAGCTGAATGACCCGTTCGACCAGCGGGCGAGATTTGAAGCGCAGGCCGTGGCGAAGGCTGCTGGCGACGACGATGCGCATCCGATCGATGAGGACTACATCAGGGCCCTCGAGTACGGGCTTCCTCCGACGGGAGGGCTTGGCATCGGCGTTGATCGGCTCGTGATGCTGCTCACAGACAAGCACCACATCAGAGAGGTCATCCTGTTCCCCACCATGCGTCCGGATCTCGACGGATAGTCGCCCCCGAACGTATGTGGACAGGGCACTAGGTAGCAATTCCACCCGAGCCGATCACGCGCCAGACATCGCCGAACGAGCCAACGACGTCCACGAGCAGCCCTTCATCTATCGCGAACGCCATACATTGAACGGACCGGTCGCCCTGCTCGAAGGCGTAAGGGAAGAGCCCCGTGGCGAAGACGTCCACGCTGACCGGACCCTTGCGAACGAAGTCATCGACGAGGTCGTCGCAGGCAACCGTGAACCCAGACGCGCCGTCTTCCGGCCACTCGTCGAACGCGACCGTTGCGTTGCCGAGATACTGATATCCATGAGGGCTGCCGCACTCGACCGTCTCGGGAGCGAAGGATCGGTCGAGGCACGCCTCAGGTATCGGGTTCCAGCCGAGATCCGTTCGCTCTGGCATCGGGCCGGCAATCAGAAGCGGTCCTTCGATCGTTTCGAGCTGAACAACACACGCGAGGTACCGGTCGCCACGATCCCACTCGTCCGAATCGGGCATGTATGTGATGAGAGTGGGTGTGTGGTCCTTCTGTGGTCCGAAAGCCTCCGTGTACGCCTTGTCGCATCGATAATTGCGGTCGTACTCGACTGTGTCCGCGTCGAACGTATCGAGGTCTGTTCCGATCTGCTCGGAAACGAGTACCTCCGCGTTGTGCGGTCCGCCACACGGCACGACGATGTCTGGAGGGAACGGGGCGTATGGAAGTGTTTCGGCGTCCGGGTCGACGTAGAGGCAGGTCTGGGAGTCCCACACGGTCTGGGGATTGGTCTCTGCAGCGAGCGATTCGAGATAGCTGACTGCATCATCAGTGCTGAGTGACGTGGAGATCACAAATCCATCACCGGTTGACCAGGCGTACATCACGAGTCCAACTGTTGTCTCGACTTCGAAAACGCCTTCAGATACCTCGTGGACATCCGCATCCGAGAGCGTCGCAATGAGGGCAGGGACAAAGTTTGGGTCGCCTCGCCACGTGAGTGTCGGGATGACAGATACGGCAAGGACATTCGTATTCGACGCTTTGGAGAAGACCTCCCACACGAGTCCGTCCACGAGGTCTTCGGGCAGCCACAACTCGATGGCGGTGAGGGCGTCCTGATCGAAGAGGTTTGGTTCGTCGGCTACTCGGAAGTCTCCCGCATCCCAGAACGCATCCGAAGCCACATCGTCCGGATCGCCTCGCTCGGGAGCTTCGAGCTCGACAGGCTCGGCCGCAGGTGTCGTCGTTGTCGGTTGATCAGAAGCGTCGCCATCAGTCGTGGCCGTTCGATCTGGTGCTGCCGCGATCGTCGTCGTCGGCTCGCCGGCCGTAGGTGTGCACGCAGCGGCGGAGACACCGATGGCGAGAGCGACGATGAGACGATTGACGAACATCCTGTGACGCTAGCCGACGGCAACGCTTCGCGTTCCTTGGGAATTGCTTCGCAATTCCGTGCTGTCCCGCTAGTTCCGGGCGGAGAGGACGCGGTTCATCAGGTACTGGTCGAGGTTGTGGAGGATGTCAGAAAGCGGGTTCGAAGGGATCTGCTCTGCGGCCTTCTCCGCCCTCCTGATCCGCTCCTCACACTCATCGAGCGCAACGTCGATGTAGCCACCGGACACGGTGAGATCGATGACCCGCTTGATCGAAGCATGGTCGTACGGCCCGCCACCGCTCAGCAGCGAGCGAACCTCGTCGCCATCAGGGCCCTCGGCAGCGAGAAGCACAGGGAGCGTGAAGGTGCCCTCGCCGATGTCGGAACCCGCCGGTTTGCCAAGAAACTCATCGTTTGCGATCAGGTCGAGGACGTCGTCTGTGATTTGGAACACCATGCCCATCTCCCAGGCCCATTCAGAGATCGCTTCAATAATGTCATCATCGGCGCTACCCATCATGGCTCCGAGACGGGCAGATGTACGGATGAGCGACGCTGTCTTTCCACCGATGACTGCGTAATAACCCGCTGGCCCGTGATCAAATCCGTGCGCGTAGACGAGTTCGGAGACCTGCCCTTCGCACAGGGTTGCATACGTCCTCGCGATCAGCGCTACGGCCTCCTCGCCGAGTGGGGCAGCAATCTCAGAAGCCCTTGCAAGGAGGAAATCTCCCGCAAGAATGGCAGTGGTGTTCGTCCAGTTCGCATTGACCGAGGTCTTGCCACGTCGTGCATCAGCTTCATCGATGACATCATCGTGGTATAACGATCCGACATGGACCAACTCAACAGCAACCCCAGCCTCGACGGATGCAGTTCCTCCGTCGGAACCGAGCTCAGCAGCGACTTGCGCGAGAAGTGGTCGGTATCGTTTCCCCCCCCTGCCATCAGTAGGTGTTGAGCGATCTCCGTCAAGAAGGGTGTTTCAGCAACCGATATCTCTCCAAGACGGGTTTCGACCATTGCCATGCGCTCCCAGACGCGTGGAATGGGTACAAGATCGTGAAAGATCGGTTGATCCGTCGGTTGGTCCAAAAGGGGGCGACTCCGATATGAGGAATGGGGATGGTAGCTGGCCGGTTACGGGTACCAAACAGATGATTGGCCCCGTACGGACCTATCCCCGGCGTAGACGGATTCAATACCTATACTCCGCGAGGCGCACCGGTTAACGGAGCGCCACAGCCGTATATGAGGTGAACGAACGTGTTCGAGCGTTTTACAGACAGAGCCCGCAGGGTCGTCGTACTTGCCCAAGAGGAAGCGCGCCTCCTGAATCACAACTACATCGGTACCGAGCACATCCTCCTCGGGCTGATCCACGAAGGCGAGGGCGTAGCCGCTCGTGCGCTCGAAGAACTCGGAATCGACCTCGATTCTGTTCGTACACAGGTTGTCGAGATCATCGGCCAGGGCTCCCAGGCACCAACCGGACACATACCTTTCACTCCTCGTGCCAAGAAGGTCCTCGAACTCTCCCTCCGCGAGGCATTGCAGCTCGGCCACAACTACATCGGCACAGAGCACATCCTCCTCGGACTCATCAGGGAGGGCGAGGGTGTTGCAGCCCAAGTCCTCGTCAAGCTTGGTGCAGAGCTGACCAAGGTCAGACAGACCGTCATCCAGTTGCTGTCCGGTGTTGAGGGCGAAGAAGGCGAACGCTCGGGAAGTCATCCTGGCAGCGGCTCCGGGTCGAGGGGAGAAGCCTCGAAGTCAGGCTCAGCCGTCCTCGACCAGTTCGGACGCAATCTCACGCAGCTTGCCAAGGAACAAGAGCTCGATCCGGTAATTGGCCGTCAGAACGAGATAGAGCGCGTCATGCAGGTGCTGTCCCGGCGTACGAAGAACAACCCCGTTCTCATCGGCGAGCCGGGCGTCGGCAAGACGGCAATTGTTGAAGGTCTTGCACAGAAGATTGTCGACAACACGGTCCCAGACACGCTCACCGGAAAGCACATCTACACCCTCGACCTCGGTGCATTGGTGGCTGGTTCACGCTATCGCGGAGACTTCGAGGAGCGCCTCAAGAAGGTGCTCAAGGAGATCCGTACGCGAGGGGACATCATCTTGTTCATCGATGAGATCCACACGCTTGTCGGCGCCGGTGCCGCAGAGGGAGCCATTGATGCTGCCAGCATTCTCAAGCCGATGCTTGCCCGCGGCGAACTCCAGACCATCGGTGCAACAACCCTCGAGGAGTACCGCAAGTACCTCGAGAAAGATTCAGCGCTTGAGCGTCGGTTCCAGCCAGTGAAGGTCGAAGAACCATCTGTTGCGGACACGATCAAGATCCTCGGCGGCCTCAGGGAGTCATACGAGGAGCACCACAACGTTGAGTACACCGATCAGGCACTCGTCAACGCCGCAAACCTCGCAGATCGATACATCGCAGATCGATTCCTGCCAGACAAGGCGATTGACCTGATCGACGAAGCAGGCAGCCGCATGCGTCTGCAACGCTCCGATCTCCCCGATGAAATCAAGGAGATTGATAAGCAGATTGGCAAGGTTCGCGCCGACAAGCGCGACGCGGTAAGTGCCCAGCAGTACGAACGGGCATCGAAGCTGCGCGACCGCGAACGGGAATTGATGACCGAGCGGACCGATGCAGAGAAGCTGGCATCAGAGGACGGTCCAGTGTTCAAGTCGACGATCGACGACGAAGAGATCGCCCAGGTGCTTGCTCAGTGGACGGGTATCCCTGTCCACAGGCTTACCGAGGAGGAGACGCAGAAGTTGCTCAACATGGAAGATGAGCTGCACAAGCGGATTATCGGCCAGGGCGACGCGATCACAGCGGTTTCCAAGGCGATCAGAAGGACAAGGGCTGGTCTCAAGGATCCCAAGCGTCCCGGTGGATCATTCATCTTCCTCGGCCCATCAGGTGTTGGAAAGACGGAGACCGCCAAGGCGCTCACCGAGTTCCTGTTCGGAGACGAATCGTCACTCATCCAAATCGACATGTCCGAGTACATGGAGAAGCACGCTGTCTCGAGACTCGTTGGTTCACCACCCGGATATGTGGGTTATGACGAGGGTGGTCAACTGACCGAGGCGGTCAGGCGCAAGCCATTCTCCGTCGTGCTCTTCGACGAGATCGAGAAGGCGCACCCCGATGTGTTCAACATCCTCCTTCAGATCCTCGAGGACGGTCGCTTGACCGATTCCCAGGGACGCACGGTCGACTTCAAGAACACGGTCATCATCATGACGTCGAACCTCGGCACCGCCGACTTGAACAAGCGAATCGGATTCTCGGCGAGTGACGCTGCGATCGATTACGACAAGATGCGCGCCAAAGTCATGGATGCGCTCAAGAATCACTTCCGGCCCGAATTCCTCAACCGTGTTGACGAAGTCATCGTATTCCACGAACTCACGATGGAAGAGGTCAAGTCCATCGTTGATTTGCTCCTTGTGCGGGTTCGAGAGCAGCTTGAGAACCAGGCCCTCGACCTCGTGCTCACCGACGATGCCAAGGAGCTGCTCGCAAAGAGGGGTTATGACCCACAGCTCGGTGCCAGGCCGCTGCGACGGGCGATTCAGCGTCTGCTCGAGGACCCGATGTCCGAGAAGGTGCTGTTCAAGGAGTTCCCTGCGGGGAGCACCATCCTCGTGACGGTCGATGAAGAGGACGGCGCGCGCTCTCCTTCGAGGCCATAGAAACCCCAGCAGAGCCACCCGTCGAATTGATCGCGGACAGCTAGGAACGATCGTTCGTTTCTATTCTTCGAACTTCGCATTAAAGCTCGCTACCATTCGGATGTTCCCCATTCACTCTGGGTAGGGAACGAACATTTTCAACGACCGAAAGGGTGCGAAATGCGCTCAAACTCAAAGAGAAGAGGGTCCATCTTCGCGTTGGTCCTGGTTCTCGCGCTTTTTGCCGCGGCCTGTAGCAGCGACGACAGCACAGACACAACCGAAGCAAGCGGTGGCGAGGACACAACCACCACGGCGGCTCCTATGGCAGGCGACGGCGTCGAGGTCGGTATGGCCTTCGACATCGGCGGCCGTGGCGACCAGTCTTTCAATGACTCGGCAGCCGAAGGCCTCGAGCGGGCGATCACCGATTACGGTATCAGCGCACAGAGCTCGAAGCCGACGCTGGCGGCGAGAACCGTGAAGAGAACCTTCGCCTCCTCGCAGAGGCCGGCAATGACATGCTCATCGCTGTTGGGTTCGCCTTCGCTGAAGGCGTAACCAACGTTGCGACGGACTTCCCTGACATCTATTTCGGTATCGTCGATGACGGAAGCGTCGATCTTCCGAACGTGGCGGGCCTTGTCTTCGCAGAGCACGAGGGTTCCGCGCTTGTCGGCGCTGTCGCAGCGCTGAAGTCAGAGTCCGGGACCATCGGGTTCATCGGTGGCGTATCGGGCTTCGGTCTGATCGAGAAGTTCGAAGCCGGCTACGTGTTCGGCGCGGAGCAGGTCAACCCTGACATCGAGGTCCTCATCACGTACCTGAGTGCTGCTCCTGACTTCGCCGGATTCAACGATCCTGCAAAGGCCAACGAGTCTGCACTGGGCATGTATGACGAGGGTGCTGACGTGATTTACCACGCAGCTGGTGGTTCAGGCGCTGGCCTCTTCGAGGCAGCAAAGTCCTACTCCGAGGCCAACGACACCAAGGTGTGGGGCATCGGCGTTGACTCCGATCAGTACAACACCGTGGACGCTGCAGTCCAGGAGTACGTGCTGACATCCATGATCAAGCGTGTCGACACTTCCGTCTACACCACGATCACGAACTTCATTGAGGACAACAAGCAGTCCGGTGTGCTTGTGTTCGACCTTGCATCTGATGGCGTTGGCTATTCCACCTCCGGTGGATTCGTCGACGACTTCACCGACCAGCTTGATGCATTGCGCGAGCAGATCGTCAAGGGCGAGCTTGAGGTTCCCACCGAGCCAGCTGGCTGAGTCAACTGACTCGAAAATGTAGAATGCCCGGGGCATCTGCCCCGGGCATTTTCGCGCCCATCGGATCTGCTTGGCGCTGGCGTCAGGACTACGCTGTGTCTTCGCGGCGCGGAAATACCTCGCCTGTCGATAGGAGAGGTTTGTGGCGGATAACGGTCGGGCGGTTGAGCTCATCGCCATCACGAAGACCTATCCGGGGGTCATCGCAAACGACAGTGTGAACCTTTCTGTCGGTCTCGGTGAGATTCACGCGATCGTCGGGGAGAACGGTGCAGGCAAGTCCACGCTCATGAACATGCTCTATGGCATGCAGATCCCCGATTCGGGCGAAATCAAGGTCCGGGGCGAGTTGGAGCACTTCAGATCGCCAAAGGATGCCATCGACCACGGCATCGGCATGGTGCATCAGCACTTCATGCTCGCCGACAACCTGACGGTTCTCGAGAACATCGTCCTTGGATTCGAGCCAAGGTCCGGCATGCGAATCGATTTTGCGAGCGCCAGGGCGCAGATCGTCGAACTCGGATCCAGATACGGGATGACGATTGATCCGGACACGCTCGTTGAGCATCTCTCTGTCGGTCAGCGCCAACGTGTGGAGATCCTCAAGGTCCTCTTCAGGGGTGCGACCATTCTCATTCTTGACGAGCCCACTGCTGTGCTCGTTCCCCAGGAAGTCGATGAGCTCTTCGACAATCTGAAGGTGCTGCGCGACGACGGTGTTACGTTGATATTCATCTCACACAAGCTCGATGAGGTGCTGTCTGTGGCGGACTCGATCACGGTGATGCGTGGAGGCAAGACCGTTGCGAGCGTTCTTCCCCACGACGTGGATGCAGGGCAACTGGCTGAGTTGATGGTCGGGAGCGAGCTTCCTGTGCCTGAGACAACCGAATCGACCGTGACCGATCATGTTGCTCTCGAAGTCCGCGATCTCACGTACCGATCTGGGGATGATCGAATCCTTCTCGACGATGTGAGTCTCACGATCCACAACGGTGAGATCGTTGGCATCGCCGGCGTAGAGGGCAATGGTCAGTCGGAGTTGATCGATGCACTCATGGGGATCATCGAGCCGGGATCCGGATCCATTCTCCTCAACGGTGACGACATCAGCAACATGCACACCATTGACCGGCACGAGGCCGGAATTGGGATCATCCCCGAGGATCGCCACCGCCAGGGTCTCCTACTTGGAGCCCCTCTGTGGGAGAACGTGATGCTGGGCCACCAGTCCCAGGCGCCTTTTGTGAAGGGCGGGTTCATCGATATGAAGGGCACGCGAACGGCGACAGAGGAAGTTGTACGGCGGTTCGATGTCAAGACGCCGAACATCGATGTTCCAGCGCTTGCACTTTCGGGTGGCAATCAGCAGAAGATGATCGTTGGCAAAGAGATGCTCGCGGAGCCTGATGTTCTCATCGCCGCCCATCCGACGAGGGGTATCGATGTCGGTGCCCAGGCCGCGGTCTGGGACGAGTTGAGGGCAGCACGGCGCGACGGTCTCGCCGTGCTTCTGATCTCTGCAGATCTCGACGAGCTGATCGGGTTGTCTGACACGCTGCTTGTGATCTTCGACGGGAGGATCGTTGCGTCTCTCGCCCCTGGTGCCGTGACCCCAGAGATTCTTGGCTCATACATGACCGGTGTGGACGTGGCGTCATGAAGCTGTCGAAGATCTTCTTCTCGCTGCTTGCACCGGTATCTGCGATCATCTTCAGCCTTGGCGTAGGAGCCATCGTTCTTCTGATTGTGGGAATCAACCCCATCGACGCATACGGACAAATGGTCAGCTTCTCTGCGGATTCCACGTCGTTTGCTTCGTCGATCAACAAGGCCGTGCCTCTCTACGTTTCTGCGGTTGCCGTAGCCATCGGCTTCCAGATGAATCTCTTCAATATCGGCGTTGAGGGGCAGTACCTCATCGCAGCGATGTTCGCCGGCTGGGTCGGCACCAATGTCGTGCTCTGGGGCCCGCTGCACATTACGGTGATCATCCTGACCGCAATGATCGTCGGTGCGATCTGGGCAGGTATCGCCGGTGCGCTCAAAGTGACCCGCGGTGTGAACGAGGTCATCTCGACCATCATGTTGAATTTCATCGCGTTCTCTGCCATCGCCTACCTGCTTGCCAACACGTTCTCCGTCGAGAGTGAGAGCTTGAACCTGTCAACAGGCAAATTGCCCCCATCGGGTCGGTTGCCCAACCTGAACTTCCTCATCACGATGCTCGGCTTCGATGAGCCTCGCGGCATTGAAATCCCTGGGTTTCTGATCATCGCGATCCTGCTCGGCATCGCGTACTACGTGCTTGTGTGGCGTACCCGATTCGGATTCGAGTTACGCATCTCGGGGATGAATCCGGGAGCGGCTCGTATGTCCGGGGTGAATCCCAAGAAGATGATCTTCTACACGATGCTTCTCTCTGGTGGCGTGGCGGGGCTTGTTGGCATGTCGACTCTTGTCGGCAAGCTCGGCGCGTACACGCAGGACTTCCCGAGAGGCATCGGATTCACCGGGATCGCCGTCGCCCTTCTCGGCAGGAACCATCCGGTTGGTATGGCACTTGGTGCCCTGCTGTTCGGTGTGATGGATCGCGCCGCGCTTGTGTTGAAGCTCGAAGGCATACCCGAAGAGATCGTCGTCATCATCCAGGGCGTCATCGTGCTTGCCGTGGTCGTTGCGTACGAGATCGTTGGACGGTTCGTCGCTGCGCGTGAGGTCAAGGCAGCGGCCGAGGCTCTTCAGCGTTCTGAGGGTGTGGAGGTGACGGCATGACCACTGAAACACGCAAGCCCATGGTCGAACTGGTCGGCGGCAAGCCGAAGTGGTCCAAATGGGGGCTGATGCTCGTCATCTTCCTCGTGTCGATGATTGCTCTCTCAGCGATCCAGGAAATCGCAGGCACCACACAGCTCACGTCGAGCGGCACATGGGGTGCCGCGCTCAGGCTCACGGTTCCGATCCTCCTGGCCGGTCTTGGTGGCCTGTACTCAGAGCGTGCAGGCGTTGTGAACATCGGCCTTGAAGGGATGATGATCGCCGGAACATGGTTCGGCGCATGGGCCGGATGGCAGTTCGGTCCCTGGTGGGGTGTTGCATTCGGAATCCTCGGTGGCGCGCTTTTCGGGCTGATCCACGCGGTTGCCACGGTTACGTTCGGCGTCGACCAGATCGTGTCCGGTGTTGCGATCAACCTCCTCGCCGCGGGTGCGATGAGGTTCCTCTCCGTGGTCACATTCACGATTGGCACCGGCGGTGGGGCCACGCAATCTCCGCGGATCCAAGGCTTCATCCAGACATTCAACGTCCCGCTGCTCTCACCGTTCCTCCAATCGATCGAGGACAAGGAGTGGTTCTTCCTGTCTGATACCGCGGGGATCCTTGGCGGGTTCACCACGAATGTGTCGTGGCTCACCGTCATTGGGTTGCTCGCCGTTCCCATTACCACCTGGCTGCTGTGGAAGACTGCTTGGGGTCTCCGTTTACGGTCGGTCGGCGAGAATCCTTGGGCGGCAGAGTCCCTTGGTGTGCCTGTGATGCGAATGAAGTACTGGGGAGTCGTCATCTCCGGTGCCCTGTCAGGACTCGGTGGTGCTTACCTCGTACTTGTTCAGGCTGGTATCTACCGAGAAGGCCAGACGGGTGGCCGAGGCTTCATCGGTCTTGGTGCGCTGATCTTTGGTAACTGGATCCCGACCGGTGTGCTTGCGGGTGCCGGGCTCTTTGGATACGCGGATGCACTCCGGCTCAGACAAGCTGCTGCGGTCCACGCGCTCCTGTTGCTGATCGCCGTTCTTCTTGCGGCTTTCGCATTGTGGAAGCTGTACCAGAAGAGCTACTCCGCTGCAGTGTCGCTCGGTGTCTTTGCGATTCTGTTCTACCTCTGGTGGGCGCTAACCGACGAGGTCGCAACAGAAATCGTCACGGCAACGCCATACATTGTGACGCTGCTCGTGCTCTCGCTCGCTTCCCAGCGCCTCAGGATGCCTGCGGCGGACGGAATCCCATACCGCAAAGGCGAAGCCCACTAGCTCGCGCGGTGGAAGACCATCTCTCTGCGGAACTTCGCCCAGTCTGGCGTCTTCGTCGACCACAGAATGTCGGTCAGAAGCTGAACTACACCGAGTGCCACGAGTGCCCACGTGACCCACGTCGGCACAGACGAGATCGCCGTGGCGACAGGGATGAGTAGGAACGGAACGGCTTTCGTGACGATGGCTCCCGAGGCGTGCATCCATGCTCTGGCACGTGGTGTTGCCCTCAGATAGGTTCCGTAGTCCGTCTTTACGCCGGGCTGGGGTCTGCCCGCACCGATGAACCAGGCGTAGAACCTGATTCCTCCGATGAAACCAACCACGAGGTGCCCGAGACCATGGGTTGTGCCGATGAGTACACCTGTACCCGCAAGGAATACGATGCCGTTCCACTGCGGAACGACCGCTGAGGCTGAGACGATGGAGCCACCGACCAGCACGCCGATGATCGCCAGTATGGTGCCGATCCAGATGGGCACGACGAGGCGGGCCCATCCGTTGAAGGCTGCCCGGTCGATTGCCCCGATGCGGTCGGAGAATTGGTCGATCAGGTCGGGCTCGCTCTTGACAGCCCGCACGGCTGGCCAGAATCCGGTGCCCCGCAGCTGCGGCGCATCGCCGACAGCGATCTGAACCTCGGCTGCATTCAGAGCGGAATCGATCTCGAGCGGAGTCACGCTTTCACGCTACCACGCGCGCATCTCGCTGCCGTTCTGTGGGCTGAAGACCGGACCCAGTGCGGTCTAGAACCCTGGGTTTGGTGGATCGGGTTCTGTGGGCTGTAGACGGGTTGCGTGGGGCGTCACTTCTCGACGCCGAAGAACTGCACGCCTTCGAGGGCGAGCTCCTCGAAGGGTGGTTTGTCACCGATCGGCTCTGCGGGGTGTGTTGTTGTCACTTCGATTCGCAGGGTGAAGGTCTCGAGGCTCGCGATCTTGACCGTCTGGGGCTGGTTCGAGTTCGCCAGCCGACCGCTGATCGGCACGTTGAGATCGTTGACCGTGATCGTGTAGCCCTGAATCTTGTAGTTCTGCCTGAACTTCTCCTCATTGGTCACGTTCTGGAGCACGATCTCGCGGATCTCTACCGGCGTTGCGAATGTGAATTCAAGCCACGCACCGACGCCTCTCTGGCTGTCGTCATTCCAGCGTGTGTCAGGATTGCCATCGATGAGGTTGTCAGGGCTGAATGACTCGGAGACCTGTGAACTGGCAGCCGCCGATACGGCAAACAGTTCTACGGTCGGGACGACCACGGTCGTCGTTGTCGATGACGAGCTCGTGTCAGGGCCGGCCTGCTCTGGTTCGCCTCCTCTGAAGATGTTCATCATCAGCGCGACGAGCGCAACGACCAGCACGACTGCAGCGAGCACTCCGAGGGCTCTCCCTCCAGCGCTTGAGCGCGATTGCGGCGCCGGCGCAATGGGCATCGGATCCTGGTTCAGGCGTGATCCGCACCGCTCGCAGTGATGATTGTGCGCGGCGTTCTGTGCGCCACATGAGGGGCAGACGACCACTTCACCGGTCTCCCCCGGCGTCTTCACGTGGTCGTGATGAACCGGCTGCTCACCGGTTTGCTGCGCGGTGGGTGGCAGGGGTGGGGATCGAATGTCTCAGTGATGTCCTGAGCGGTTGGCGCCGAAGGCTCACCGGCCGCGGGCGTATCGCCAAGCTCGAATGGCTCGAACAGATCGTCGAACTGGTCGTTTCGGTCGTCACCCTGCATGTCGAGTCCTTGTCCTCACTCGCCCTCTTGCGGCGGTCCTGGCTGTATCCGGGGTATTGTGCCACGGATGATGTTGCTGATGTCGATACGAGTTGCAGAACCTTGGACACCGTTCTCTCTGGTGGCCATGGTCGTGCTGACGATCGTTCTTGTGATCGTCGTAGTCACTGCTGTCCGTCGGTCATAATCTGTCACACCGGCGCCCTACATTGCTGGTATGAAAGTTAGCGCCAGAAATGAAACACTGTCCTATTCCTGTAACGAATGTGGTCATCGGTCTGCCAAGTGGATGGGCTTCTGCCCCCAATGCAGAGCCCAAGAGGCGCTGACCGCTGATTCCGCTCCTGTAAATGGAAGGGCAGGGCTTCCATAGATGTCGTGAGCGCAACCGCTGAGCGTTCACAAGCGAAAGACCGATCTCCTATCGGTCTTGATGAGTTCGATCGCGTGTTGGGGGGCGGCATCGTGGCGGGTGCCGCGATCCTCGTCGGTGGCGAGCCTGGAGTCGGAAAGTCGACGCTCCTCCTGCAAGTGGCTGATCGTCTCGCAGCGGAGTCGGGGACTGTCCTCGTTGCCACCGCAGAGGAATCGCCCCAGCAGGTTCAGATGAGGGCACGGCGTGTCGGGGTCCGGTCCGATGGTGTTTCGATCGCCTCAGTGAGCGACGTCGACGACATCGTGGACTTGGCGACGCGTATGGAGCCGGCGGCAGTCGTTGTCGACTCGATTCAGACGATATCGGGCGTTGACATCTCAGGAACCGCAGGAGGAACGACTCAGGTACGCGAGTCAGCGGCGCGCCTCATCGATTTCGCAAAGCGGACCGGAACGCCCGTGTTCCTGGTCGGACACGTGACCAAGGATGGATCGATAGCGGGCCCGCGGACGCTTGAGCACATGGTCGACGTTGTCCTCTATCTCGAAGGAGAACTCCACCGGGGGCTCCGATTCCTGCGCAGCATCAAGAATCGGTACGGCTCGATCCACGAGATAGGCGTCTTCGAGATGACTCAGTCCGGGCTCGAAGAGGTATCCGATCCCAGTGGGTTGATGGTTGCTGACAGGGACGAAACGGCATCGGGTTCGATCCTCTTTCCGGCCCTCGAGGGCAAGCGTCCGCTCGTTGTCGAGATTCAGGCACTCGTCGTCAAGTCTGAGGCTCCCCAGCCCCGTCGGGCCGTGACGGGGCTTGTTCCGGCGCGGGTGCATCAGATCCTGGGTGTTCTCGAGCGGCACCTTGTCCTTCCCCTGAGACGCTACGACGTGTATGTCAGCGTTATGGGCGGTATCCGAGTAACAGAACCAGCGGCAGATCTCGCGGTCGCTCTCGCGATTGCGTCTGCCTACACAGATGTCTCCCTCGGGCGAACCGCGGCGTGGGGCGAGCTTGGGCTTACAGGTGATGTGCGGCCTGTGCCGGGGCCTGCCGTGAGGCGTTCCGAGGTGGAGCGAATATCTGCAGGGCCCGTCGTGGATCCAGACACAGGCGTCAGGGGAATACTCGATGCGATGCTCGCTTCGGGACTCGTTGACTTGAGAGATGGCGGAGGAAGCCACAGCGACTAGCCTGCGGTGCGATGACACCAACTGTTTCTGCACCCATCGATCTGCTCCGACGATTCGCCCCCGGTACCAAACTTCGAAACGCCGTCGAACTCATCATGCGGAGAGGCACCGGCGCCCTGGTGATCCTCGGTGCAGGGCCGAAGGTGGACGAAGTCTGCTCGGGAGGATTCGATCTCGTCAATGTCCAGTACACCGCGCAGCGCCTGGCAGAGCTTGCGAAGATGGATGGCGGCATCGTCGTCGACGACGACCTTGGCATGATTACGCGGGCGAATGTTCACTTCATTCCCGACAGCGGGATCATGACCGAGGAGACCGGTACGAGGTTCCGCACCGCTGAGCGGCTCGCCCGCCAGACAGGCCTCCCCGTTCTGGCGGTGTCTGAAGAGGGCCATCTCATGGCGGTCGTGTTCTCTGGCGATTCCCGCTTCACGCTGCAGTCCGTCGCGGAGCTTCTTGCTGAGGCAAATCAGCGTCTCCAGGCAATCGAACGGCTCAGGGGGCAGTTCAATGACGCGGTTAAGCGGCTCAATCGCTACGAGGCCGATGATGTTGTGTCGATGCGCGAGGTCGTAGCAGTGGTCCAGCGTGCTGGGGTGATCCGCCGCCTTGCCCTTGGGCTCGACGTGGTATCCGCAGAGCTGGGCGATGCGGCATCGCTGATCTCGCTGCAGAGCGCAGACTTGACCGACGGCGTTGCCGAAATCGCAGAGCTCGTGAATATCGACTACCAGAAACGCAGGCCGCGTAAGGGTTCGTCGGTGTTCGCAAAACTTGATCCCCTCGACGAAGAAGACCTCTATGACGCCGAGTCCGTTGCCGTAGCCCTGGGCCTTGGGCTCCTTGATGAGCATGCGAAACCGAGGGGCGCCCGCGCCATTGCACGAGTTCCGCGCCTTCCTGACGCTGTGAGAGACTCGATCCTGCGGAAGTTCACGTCATACGAGAAATTGATGGCCGCCTCCGATGATGATCTGGCAATGGTTGAGGGTGTTGGAAAGGCACGTGCACGCACGATCCTCTCCTATCTCCACCCAGCGAGTGGTATGGGGCCGATTCCTGCCGGGATCGACTGACGAGACGCGACCACTCCAATCACAGTACAATTGCCGATTCCGACAACGTAGAAGGTTCTGTGGCCACGAAGAAAACGACGACCGCTAAGAAGAAGGCACCTGCCAAGAAGGCAGCGCCCAAGAAACCGGCTGCCAAGAAGGCGGCACCCAAGAAGAAGGCCCCTGCAAAGAAGGCCGCGCCCAAGAAGCCTGCAGCCAAAAGAAGGCAGCACCCAAGAAGAAGGCAGCACCCAAGAAAGCTGCGCCCAAGAAGAAGCCAGCTGCGAAGAAACCTGCTGCGAAGAAGGCAGCTGCGAAGAAGGCAGCGCCCAAGAAGGCGCCGCCGAAGAAGTCACCGTTCAAGGTTCGCGACAAGGTCGTGTATCCACACCACGGCGCAGCAACGATCATCAAGCGGGAGAAGATCGAGTTCGCTGGCGAGAAGCAGGAGTATTACGTCCTGCAGGTCGCGACGGATCAGCTCACCCTTCGTGTGCCCGTCGAGAAAGCTATCGAACGCGGCGTTCGCCCCGTGATCTCGAAGAACAAGGCTCGTCAGGTGTTCGCCACATTCAAGGACGAGCCACAGGAAGCCGGAGCGAACTGGAGCCGTTGGTACAAACTGCTCACCGAGAAGATCAACTCGGGTGACATCTTCCAGGTAGCGGAGGTCGTGAGAGACCTCACATACGCGCAGCAGGTGAAGGGAATTTCCCCGGCGCTTAAGCGGATGCTCGCCAAGGCGAGGCTCATCATCGTTTCGGAACTGCAGTTCAGTCTCAACCTCTCCGAAGAGGCGACGATCGAGAAGCTCGACAGGGCTCTGCCAAAGGTCGAACTGCCAGAAGACGCCTGATGCCACTCCGGGTGCCCACCCCATGAAGATGGCCGCGGTCATCGTTGCTGGTGGCGCCGGAACCCGGTTCGGACGCCCGAAACACAAACAGAAGCTGTACGGGATTGAGCTCTGGCAGCGGTCCGTCGACGCGTTCACAGCGGCTGGCATCGAAGGGATCGTTGTTGTTGGCGACGTGCCCGGAGGTGTTGCAGGAGGACGGCGGCGACGCGACTCAGTGGAAAAGGGCCTCCTCGCTACGCCAGGCGGTCCGGAATGGGTACTCGTCCACGATGCTGCCCGCCCGTTGGTCACGGTTGAGTTGATCAACCGTGTCGTTGAGAGGGCGCTTCGCGATGACGTCGATGGTGTGGTCCCTGCCGTGCCCCTTACCGACACGATCAAACGAATCGACGGTGAACGGGTGGAGGGCACGGTCGACCGGTCGAGCCTTGTGGCGGTCCAGACACCCCAAGCCTTCAGACTGTCCGTGCTGGTGGATGCTCATCGGAGCGATCACATGGACGCGACGGACGATGCCGCAATGGTGGAGCGGGCTGGGGGCTCGGTTGTTCAGGTCCCCGGCGATCCCATGAACATCAAGATCACTTACCCGATCGACATGGACGTGGCTGCGTCACTCCTCGCGTCGAGAGTCCAACAGTGACCGAAACACGAACGGGATTCGGATACGACAGCCATCGCTTCGGAGGCGATGGACCCCTCAAACTCGGAGGGGTCGTGATCGACCATTCTGTGGGAGTCATCGGCACGTCGGATGCAGATGTTGTCACCCACGCGGTGTGCGATGCGCTATTGGGTTCGGTTGCCGCAGGCGACCTTGGAACCTACTTCCCAAGCTCCGATCCCCAATGGGTGGGCGCGGACTCGCTCGACTTGCTGCGGACCTGTGTTGAAAAGGTCGGAGCGGCCGGGTTCACGATCGGCTTCGTCGATGTAACGGTCATCGTCCAGAGCGTTCGGTGGCTCCACACCGCGATGCCATGCGGGAGAATCTCGCCGAGGCGATGGGGATACCGGTCGCGAACGTATCGGTCAAGGCCACGACCACGGACGGTCTCGGTTGGATCGGCTCGGACACGGGCCTGGCTGCCCACGCCGTAGCGACGGTTCAGCGCTGATCAATCACGCGGCGGGCCATCGTTGGATCATCAGTGATGACCGCATCAACACCTGCAGCCGAGAGCAGAGCGACGTCCTCTGGCACGTCGACCCCCCACGCCACCGTTGCAAGGCCGCGGCGATGGATCTCGCCGATACGAGCAACAGGATCGTCCTTCAGATGATCGAGATGCGCAACGATGGCATCGAGAACGAGCTCCGCAGCGATCTCGACGCCGCGCTCGAGTGGCACGACCTCGAGGAGCAGCAGCCCACAGTGAATCGTTTGATCGATCTCCCGAGCCCGCTTCATCGCGTCTATATCGAATGAGGTCAGCAGGATGCGGTCGGTGCTGTCGAACGTCGCTACCTCTTCGAGGGTTTGATCGACGATTGTTCGGTCCTCGTCGAAGCCTGCGTCGAACGGGAAGTTCTTGATTTCCACGTTGACGAAAACGTCTTGCGGGATGGCGGCCAGCGCCTCGCGCAGTGTGAGAACGAACGGTGCCATCTCGCGGAGTGCTTCGAAGCGAAGGACGGAGAAGGGCTCGAGATCGGGTAGCCGATCGTCGTGGCTCACCATGAGAACGCCATCATTGGTACGGCGCACGTCCAGTTCGATGCCGTCCGACGTTGCCTCGACGGCGAGCCGGTAGGCCTCAATCGTATTGTCCTCTGCCCTCGAACGGTCCCCACGATGGGCATAAATCAGGGGTGGGGGATCGAGCGGAGTTCTCGTCATGGCTTGAGAGTACAGGCGTATAGGTCGCTCGCCATGCCGTGGTTACCATGACCGGCATGCATCTGTACAACACGCTGGAGCGCGCAACCGTTCCCTTCACGCCTTCGCAACCTGGCAAGGTGTCGATCTACTTGTGCGGGCCAACAGTGCAGTCAGAACCCCACCTCGGGCATGGTCGATCATCCGTGGTGTTTGATGTGCTGCGGCGGTATTTCGCATGGGTCGGATTCGACGTCGAGTTCATACGCAACATCACAGACATCGACGACAAGATCATCAACCGCGCCATGGACATGGGAGTGACGACCGAACAGGTCGCCGCCGACGCTTCGGCCGCGTTTGGCGATGCCTACGACCGCCTCGGGAACCTCGAACCGACCGAGGAGCCGAAGGCCACGGAGCACATCCAGCAGATGATCGAGATGATCGAGAAGCTGATTGAGACAGGGCATGCCTATGCGTCTGAAGGTGACGTGTACTTCTCCGTGCGATCATTCCCTGCCTACGGCAAGCTGTCGCGACACGACATCGCGGATCTCAGGACCGGCGAGGGCAACGAAACCGACGATCGCAAGCGCGACTCAGTGGACTTCGCCCTGTGGAAGGCGGCAAAACCCGGTGAGCCTCACTGGACGTCACCGTGGGGTCAGGGGCGACCAGGGTGGCATATCGAGTGCTCCGTGATGGCTCGTGAGTATCTCGGTGACGGTTTCGATATCCATGGCGGCGGAAGCGATCTCATCTTTCCTCACCACGAGAACGAGATTGCCCAGTCGGAGGCAGCAACAGGTAAGACCTTCGCCCAATTGTGGATGCACAACGGCATGCTGAACCTCTCGGGGGAGAAGATGGCGAAGTCGACGGGTCACGTCGTCACGTTGGCTCGCGCCCTCGACGAGTGGGATCCCTTCGCCGTTCGGCTGTTCTACCTGCGAACGCATTACCGAAAGCCGCTCGATTATTCACCGGAAGCCCTGAGCGACGCTGAGGCGAGCCTTCTGAGGTTGCGCACGTTCCGCAGGCGCATCGATGGACCCATCGAGGACGTCGCGCGTGCCGACATCCTCGATGATTTCAAGGCAGCGATGGACGATGATCTTGATGTGTCCCGTGGTCTCGCTGTCCTGTTCGATGCGGTCAGGGAGGGCAACACGGCGCTTGACGCCGGTGAGGACGTCTCGGGGATCGCTGCCGCATTCGACGAGATCATGTCGGTGCTCGGCTTGCCGGTTCCGGATAACCTCGACGCAGACGACGAGTCCGTTGCTGCATTTGCTGCTTCTCTCGGCCTTGCGGATGGCGGCATGGAAGCGCTCTTGGATTTGAGGACGAAAGCAAGATCTGACAAGGACTGGGCCACGGCCGATGCGATTCGCGATGGCCTTGCTGCGTTGAATATCACGATTGAGGACACTGCGGATGGCGCACGCTGGCATCGGAACTGAGCTCGAGGGTGTTCATGCTGTTGAGGCTGCGCTGCACGCCGAGCGTGTAACGGCGCTCTCGGTCGAACAGCGGCGAGTCGGGAAGCCCGATGTGGATCGAATCGTGCGACTGGCCCACGAGCAGAATGTCCAAGTGAATGTGGTGGACGATGTCAGGCCGTTGGCTGTGACCGCCGCTCCCCAGGGAGTGTTCGCCAAAGCCCGCTCGATCGAACCGATCTCGATCAAGGCCGCTGTTGCCCTGTCGGAGAATCCTGCGCTTCTGGTTCTCGACCACGTTGAGGACCCTCGCAACATCGGCGCAGCCGCACGATCAGCCGTGGCTGCGGGCATGACGGCTCTCGTCGTCTCGCAGCGCAGAAGCGCGCCAATCGGTGCAACTGCCTTCAAGACCGCTGCGGGAGCGTTGGAGATTCTTCCGATCGTCGTTGTCTCGTCAATCGCCGATGCGCTCAAACGCCTGGATCAACTTGGCGTCTGGAGGGTCGGGCTCGACGGCGGTGCTGAGCAATCGATCCTTGGTCTTGAACTGCTCGGACGCCCAGTTGCTGTGTGTGTCGGTGCGGAGGGTGAGGGGCTCTCACATCTTGTTGCTCAGCGATGTGATGTTCTCGCCCACATACCAATGGTCGGTGCCATCGAGAGCCTGAATGCCTCCGTCGCTTCGGCCCTCGTGAGCTACGAAGTCGCTCGGGTGCGAGGGTCGGTATCCTGACGCTTCTGCTGGCGTAGCTCAGTTCGGCCAGAGCAGCCGCCTTGTAAGCGGCAGGTCATGGGTTCGAGTCCCATCGCCAGCTCCATTCTTTTCAGAGCGTGACCCGGTTCGGGTGTGGTCGCGGTGTTCAGCATTGCGAAGCGAGTTCTCGCCGTACCACGCTCGCAGATCCCCCCTCGATCCTCGCTGGCGCTCGTCTCGTGTCCCTCCTGAAGGTGGGACGAAGATTCTGGGTTGTCCTCCCTTTAGGGGGGGACGGCGGAGCGGAGCGATGCAGGGGGGTGTGCGAGCTTGCGAGCGGTGCGGGGCATGTTCTTGCGGTGCGGTCCCCCCTCGATCCTCGCTGGCGCTCGTCTCGTGTCTCCCCTGAAGGGAGGACGACGAAGCCGGCAGAGCGGTGCGGGAGCTGGGTGGTCGTGGGTGGTCGTGCTGTTCGATATGTCGGGTGGTGAGTCTCCGTGGTTTGGTGCAACAGGGGCTACTATTCCTCACGATGGCGGATAAAGACTTCGGAACCATTGTTCGCCGAGTAGGGATCTTCTCCTGGTCCATGATCGGCCTGATGCTGCTGGTCATGGCGGCCTTCTATGTGTTGGTCGGAGCACGGGTGATTCTCGCTCCACTTCTGCTTGCCATCGTGATCATCTACATCCTCAATCCACTGGTGACCTGGGTCTCTGCCAGGGGGGTTCCGCGAATTTTCGGGGCGATCTTCGGCTTCGTCGTATTCTTCTCCGGCTTGGCACTGCTGGTGGTCGTGATATTCCCCGACATCAGGGCGCAGACGGAGGCCTTTATTGACACGTTTCCGTCGCTGTACGACCAGACCGCATCCGACCTCGAGGGCATCCTCCGGTCGATGGGATTCGAGAGCGTTGCCATCATCGACTACGGCGAATTGCTTGACTACATAAACGATCCGGAGAATCGCAGCACGTTGATGTCGTTGCTCTTCGACCAACTTGGAGCCGTTACTTCAAGCATCTTCGAGTTCATCCTCATCTTCATGGTTGGGCCTGTGATTGCGTTCTATTTCCTCATCGACCTGCCATCGGTACAGGGACGCCTCGTTGACGTGTTCCCCGCTAAAGACCGTGCCGAGGCAGCACATGTTGGGCGTCAACTGAACACCGCGATCGGTGGATTCCTGAGGGGCCAGCTCGTTGTGGCTGTGGTCGTCGGGGTGATGCTGTCGTTTGGATATTGGGTGATCGGACTCGAGTTCTGGCTTCTTATCGGAGTCGTTGGTGGTTTGCTCAATATCGTCCCGTTCCTCGGTCCGTGGGTGGGTGGCTTCCTCGGTGTGCTCGTCGCGGTCGCGACGGCCGACGTGCCCACGGCTATTTGGGCAATCGTCATCGCAGTCATCGTCCAGCAGATCGACAACAACTTCGTGTCTCCATCGGTGCTGAGGGCAACGGTGAGACTGCATCCTGCCGTGACGCTGCTCTCCCTCGTGCTTGGAGGCGCGCTTGCCGGTGTGTGGGGTGTCATCATCGCTGTGCCGCTTGTCGCATCCATCAAGATCATCCTTGGGCACTGGTGGAGAACCCGCGTGCTCGATCAGACGTGGGAAGAGGCGACCGAGGCCATGTTCGACGAGCCGGAACCGTCACGATTACGCCGGACGATGGAACAGCCAATCGTCGAGGTCGATCTGCCCGAGGCAGATCACGCGGACGAGTCCGGCTGACGTGGTTGTCTACGACTTGATCGTGGCAGCTGTAGTCGCCGCGTTGGTGATACGCGGCTGGATGCGCGGAGCTCTTCGTGAAGCCCTCGAACTTGGTGTGCTTGTGATCGGCACGTTTCTTGTGTTCCGTCTGTCTCCAGTGCTCGGATCGATCATCGCTGGCATGGCCAATGTGCCATATGAGGTGGCGCGGATAGGTGCCGGCGTTCTCCTCTTCTTCTTGCTCGTGATCGGTGGCGCATTCGTTGCCCGATTGTTGTCGACGGTGTTCAAGCTTGTGCCTGGAGCGACCATCCTGAATAGGTTCGGCGGCGCTGTTGTGGGCGGCGGTTACGCGGTGCTCGTCGTTGTTCTCGGTACGACGCTTCTATCGGCTGCGCCACTCTCGGATGGACTCAGAGAAACCACAGACGAGGTCGTCGGGGCGTCTGCGATTGGTAGCCGGATCATCGAGACTGGTGGAACCGTTCAGCAGACCGTCGCGTCAGTCAGCGGGGAGCGTGTTTTCTCGACGGTGATAGCGCTCCAAGAGTCTGTTGGGGCCCGACTCGCAGCCGGAACGATCCCTATCCCTCTCCCTGATGTGGGCGATGCGACGCTGCCACCGTCGCAATTGGCTGCACAGGAGGTGTTCGATTCCTTGAACCGTTCGAGAATCGATGAGGGCCTCGACCCGCTCGGGTGGTCGGCTGATCTTGCAGTTGTTGCTGTGGCGAGATCCGGAGGCGTCTACCGCTCGGGTGTCCTCGCGCTCGATGATGGTCTTGCGTTGTCACTAACCGCCCAGGGTGTCCCCGGTACGATCAACGCCGAAATGGTTGTGCTTGCGGCGTCGACCCATGGAGTGGTCGAAGCGTTCACGGATGCGTCGGCCTATCGGAGCGCCCTGTTGGACAGGCAGTACCGCAAGGCTGGCGTCGGTGTCATTGACGGTCCGTATGGCCTGCTCTCGGTTGTGGTCCTCAGCGGCTGAACGAAAGGTTGAGGTCAGGCGGTGGTCAGTCCTCGCCCATTTGGTCAGAGCGGTCCGTGTCGTCCTCGCCGTCTGAACTGTCGCCACTGCTGTTCTCTTCTGCGTCGCCCGAAGTGTCGTCTTCGTCACGGCCGTCATCGGAGGCGGGCTCAGGTTCCTGTGTTGGCTCCGTGCTTGGTGCGGATTCTTTGGACTGAGTATGTTCCACAGCCGCAGTGGCCACAGCCTGCTCTGGGTTTCTCTTCGACATCATCACTGCACCGACCGCCGCGACGATCCCAACGATCAATACTCCGCCAACCACGAACCAAACCCAGCTGGCCGGTGAACTGCCGAAGTCCGATGTTGCGAGGATGTCCTTCGTGCCACTGAGCGGGAGGTTCCACACGAGCGTTCCGTCTCCAAGCACCTCATCCGCGTTGTGTACGGTCACCGTGCCAGGCATCGTGACCACGATCTGGGCGGAGAAGATGTCGCCAGTGATCTCAGACGGGTCGATGGGAAGATCGTCGCCGCCGAGGTCACCGAGACCGGTTGAGTCGACCTTCGCCGAAAGCGTGGCGGAAGCGTCATCGAACTCGTAGGAGAACTCGGAGAACGTCTGGCCGTCAAGACCATCGAAATCGAACGTCGACAGGTCGGCGATCGTTGTCTGGACACCGAAGTACGACATGTCGCCCTCGACGCGCTGGATTGGCTGCGTGTCTTGTCCGCCGAGGTCAGGGAGGTCGCCCAGGATATCGCTCGGGTCGCCACCGCCTTGTCCGACAAGGTCAAGCATCTCCTCGTCGAATCCGACCTCAGTAGCAACTGTTGCCGACCCGTCCTCGTTGATGTCAAGGATGATGTTCGATTCGATTCGGCAGGCTGAGAGAAGCAGTGCAAGACCGAGGAATGCGAGAACGTACTTACGCATGGAAGTCCCCTTGGGTTCGTGTTCGCTCGATGGTAGGCATCGATGGTCCTCATGTGGGTGCGATATGGTTCGACCATGACCGACAACTCAGGGATACGGCAGGCATTCGTGGAGGCGTATCCACAGTATGTGGCACGGTTGCTCCTCGATCGTGGTGTCGAGATTGGCCCAACGGTTGCAGATGGGATCGTGGCTGGTACGGAGACCCTCGACAGGCTGTTGGCGACCCTTGAGTCGCGCTCACCCGGACTGGAGCGGCACAGCCCCCTTGAGCTGTTCAGGGAGGCGCTTCGCCCAGTTGGCGACGCGTTGGACGTTGCCGGTGTCGAACCTCCGCTGGCCGACACCAACCAGCGAGCGCTGCTGCCATGGGATCGATACGGGCTCTCGCCCGGATCTGCTCGTCAGATAGGCGAGGCAGCCCACGAAGCTCATCTTCAGTGGGGGATTGCGAAGGTCCGAGCTCACGCCGTGCGGCCTACGGCAGGCTTGCGATGTTCGGTTGCGGATGCGCCGCGGCTTCTCGAGCAGTTGAACCAGATCGGATATCGCGTCATCCGGTTGCCGTCGGATGAGTCAGTGTCTGTGGCGCTCGTTGATATCCGAGAGAATGGAGTCGACCAGATAGTCGCTCCCGCGGCCTCAGCCGGGGGCCATGTGATCGTATTCGGCGACGATCTCAACGATTTCGAACTCGAGCGTTTCAAAGCGCTCGGCGCTTCCGCCGTTGTGGTCAAACGAGAGCTCCTCGACGACCTCGCGAGCCACATTCCGTCGATCGTCTAGTCAGGCGTTACCCGCGGGAGAAAAGTCGCCGTAGGACAAACAGAGTCACCGCTGCTCCGACGCCGAAGGCGGCAGCTTTGCGTGCATCGAGCTTCACATCGGGTTGGCCTTCAATGGAGCCGGCGAAGAGCACGCCGATCACGCTTCCGTCGCCCTGCATCGTGTCGGCCACCGCAACACCGACCGCTGAGTCCTTCAAGT
>PVMK01132914.1_pt1 | contig 27949 bp, 20 predicted proteins | sample 1853481 | NCBI WGS metagenome assembly PVMK01 (sample SAMN08533507, study PRJNA380276) | Marine sediment metagenome, whole genome shotgun sequencing project. | reverse complement strand
TACAGCAGTGTGTAGGCAGGTTTATACTAGTTAATCCACAAACGAAATAAACAGAACACCACACTGGCAGTGTTGAGGTCAGCGGTTCGATCCCGCTTAGCTCCACCAAATAAATCAAAGGGTTACAGAAATGTAGCCCTTTTTTTGTGTCTGGATAAAATGCCGTGGGAATCCTATGGGAACCCTAAAGGCATTAAAGACCCGCTCGATGGTGGATTCTAGATTCAGAAAGCTATTACTCAGATGATCCGGGTGCCAAGATGGTCTGGCATAACCAAGCTTGACCATAATCTGTTCCTTGGGTGTCAACTATATCGGTTAGATGACGGGTGGCGTCAACTAATAGGGATATAACGATTTAATGTACAGCCCAAGGATCAGTGCAATTGGTGTCTATTAATTTATGATATACACGACACGACATGTAAAAAGACAAACCAGGCAGTGTAGAGGTCTGCAGCTCGATCCCGCTTAGCTCCACCAATCAAATCGAGGGCTTAGGCGTATTCGGCGGCTAAGCCATTCTTATTGGTGCAACCTCTGGTATCCAACGACTAAACCAAGGCAATGCTCTTGCAGGGACTGGTATCCCTGTGGAGTGAACATCGCATCACCCCCCACAATGGGAGCCCCCTCCGATAATACGATAACTTAATAATCCTTCATGTTCTTTTGGAATATGGTCGATGCATTGATCCTGATGCCGGTTTTCTCTGCCGGTGGATACCTGCAGCCCTATGCAGGGAATTGGACAAGATTTCGCAACTTCTGAAGAGTTGACCATGTAGCCACCTTGCGACTGGGCTATTCGGGCGACAGGGGTTCTTGAAAAGCAATCAACGTGACTTTTGAGAAATGAACGGAAATTCACCAATGAAACGGCTCTATATTTTTCTTATTGCTGTTTGCGTGGCTGGATGTGGCCTTGATACTAACGGGCCAAAGACGCAAACCATCGCGGAGCCTGGTACCGAAGAGCTTTTTGAGTTCGAGGCAGGCTACCCGACTCCCCAGGCTTCCCGGCCCTGTACGACGAGATGGACTACCAGCGTGCGGTGCAGGCCTATATCTGGGCAACGCCGATGCTTAACAGCATGGGCTTTCGCGCTGGTCTCGCTGGTTTTGGTGTCACGGAGGAGAACCACAAATTCATCGTGTTCCAGGACTCCATGCTGCCGCAGCACGTGGTTATGACCGCCAACCAGGTGACGCCCTACGCCTGGGCGTTGATGGATCTGAAGAAGGATGGTCCGATGGTAATCGTGGTGCCACCAAAGGATGTTTTGGGTGGTTTCGTTGACTTCTGGCAGCGGGCGCTCGAAGACGTCGGGGCGCCGGGCCCGGACCGCGGCAAAGGCGGCAAGTACCTGGTGCTGCCACCCGGCTACGACGGCGCGGTGCCCGACGGGTACTTCGTGGTGCGCTCCACCTCAAACCTCGCCTGGTTCTATGCCCGTGCCAACAACGCCAGGTTTAAGGGGGACGCAGCCTTCGAGGTCTACGGCAAGTTGCGCTTGTACCCCCTGTCGCAGGCCCACAATCCCGCTTCGAAAGCGGAACTGGTTCCGGTGGGGAAGAATGCCTTCAACGGAGACTGGCCGAAAGACTATCAAGCGTGGTCACTGATCCACGAAGGCATGCAACACGATAACATTCGCAAACAGGACAAGATCATCTATGACTACTTGAGGGGGCTCGGCCTTGTGCACGGCGAACCCTTCAGCCCGGACAACCGTCAGAAGCTGATCCTGACACGCGCTGCACAAACCGGCGGCAAGATGGTGGCCAATCTCGCTTTCGCCCTGATCAACCGCAACAAAAAGGTCATTTGGTGGCCTGATCGTAATTGGGTGAGCATCTTTGCGGTCCAAACGCGACTGTTCGAAACCGCAACCTATGCCGAAGTCACCGACCGGGCCTCGGGCTGGTACCAGCTGGTCATGAGTGGGAAATACCCCTTTGACGCCATGCAACGCGAGCCTGTCTACGGGGTGGGGAGCGGCTACCTCGCAAACTATCACGACAGCTCGCGAGAGTTCCTGAACGGATCGCACAACTACCGACTGAAGGTTCCGCCCAACGTTCCGGCCGCTAACTTCTGGTCCGTCACCGTCTACAGCAACCAGACTCGCTCCATGATCGTGAATGATGAAGGCAGAGTGAGCCTTGGCAGTACGGACAGCCTCGAAGTCAATGATGACGGAACCGTGGATCTCTACTTCGGACCGCAACGTCCCGCAGGCGGGCCCGAATCAAATTGGGTACAGACGAATCCGGATGAAGGCTGGTTTGTGCTGTTCCGATTCTTCGGGCCCGAGCGTCCGTATTACGACAAGACCTGGAAGTTGCCAGACTTCGAGAAAGTCAAATAACCAAGTCACAGGAATTTAGTCAGAAATGAAAAAACAAAAACTACGGCAAACTGCGAGCACTATCATCGCCTTGGTACTTACCCTGGTTACGACGGCCTTCGCAGAAGATTTCGAACCACAATATGTAGGCGGCTATCCCACTGAGGAGACCGCCGCTGCGATGTTCGATGAATACGACTATCAGGCCGCGACCCAGTTTTACGTCTGGGCCTATGCGTATCTCAACGGCCTGGGATTGGATAAGGGTCTTGCCAATATGGGCGGGGACGAGCGGTCGTTCACCGTTTTTGACAAGCGGATTCAGTCTCAGCACGTTCTCATGACAGCGAACACTGAGGTCATCTACAACTGGAGCCGGCTCGTGGATCTGTCGAAGGGGCCGGTAGTATTTGAGGTGCCTCCTCGCAGTCGCGGCCACTTCTTCGACATGGGCATGCGCGCCTATGTCGACATCGGAGACGTCGGGCCAGACCAGGGCAAGGGGGGAAAATACCTGGCCGTCGCCCCGGACTACGAGGGGGAGATTCCAGAGGGCTATCTCGAGGTTCGCTCGAAGTATTCGAACCAACTTTTTCTCGCTTTCCGAACGTTCCCGGGGGCGGAGGGCAGTGACGAAGCGGCGGTGCAACTCGGCCAGCAGGCACGTTGGTACTACCTTTCTGAGGCAGACAGCCCACCGAGGAATACTAGCGTGCTGGTAGGCGATCGCTCCTTCTCTCAGGAATGGCCCAGAGACGAGAGGGCTTTCGCCTGGCTGGCCGAGGCGTTCAACCGGGACAGGGTGCCCGCGTCCGGCCTGGCGCATATGGGCAATATGCGCCGGCTTGGCCTGGTCAAGGGAAAACCGTTCGCCCCCGATGAGCGCGCACAGGCGATCCTGAAACGGGCGGCGAAGACCGGTGAGGCGATGGTGCTGTCAATGGCCTTCCGTAACCGGCAGGAGGGTCGCATCTACGACAATCGCCAATACGAGGGAGTCTTCTTCAACCGCAGCCCTGTATTCTATCAAGAGCATTACGAAGAAGTGGAGCAACGAGCCGGCGCCTGGCACCAGTTAGTTGGTAATTTCGCCCAGTATATTCCCGCCAAACCCGGCACCGGTGGCTTCTATATGGGTAGCTACCAGGACGAGAGCGGCAATACGCTGATGGGCCACAATACCTATCGGCTGCGCGTGCCTGCCAATGTGCCGGTCAAGCAGTTCTGGCAGATTCCGGTATATGAAGTGGCGACGCGATCTATGATCAGTACCGATCAGAAGAAAAGTACACTTTCGGGCACGGATGATCTTCGGAGGAATGCAGATGGCTCGGTCGATCTCTATTTCGGCCCGGTGGCACCGGAAGGTTTCGAACAAAACTGGATCAAGACAATTCCCAATGAAGGCTGGTTCACCCTGCCGCGGCTCTACGCGCCGCTCGAACCGATCCTGGACAAGACCTGGCGCTGGAACGATATCGAGCGCATCGAGTAATTGGCAATCAAACCGTTTACAGGAGTATCAAGTATGAAACGTATTAACAAAGCGACTTTGATATTAACGGCTTTCACCGTTACTACGAATCTGGTTTTCGCACAGGATATCCTGCCCGGAGAAGAGGCCTACAAGACTCCGAAAAACGAGGATTCATCACTCACTGGAATTCAATACCCGACTCGTGTGTTCTTCGGTGATACGCACCTTCACACGGGCTATTCGTTCGACGCGGGCTTGTTCGGCGCCACCACCACCCCGGAGGATGCCTATCGTTTCGCCCGTGGCGAGACGGTCACCGCGTCCAAGGGGCTCAAGGCCAGACTGGCTAAGCCGCTCGATTTCCTGGTGGTGGCGGATCACTCGGAGAACCTCGGCTTCTTTAAACGCCTGAGTGCGGGTGATCCCGACGTCCTGGCCCACCCCAAGGGTAAACAGTGGTACGACGCCTTCAAGAAGGGCGGGCAGGCCGCTGTTGAGGCGAGCCAGGATCTGGTCAGGACCTACGTAAAAGGTTTTCCCGAGGAGCTGCAACTCCGGGGAGAGGCGACGCGGCCCTTGTGGGAGGAGATGATCGAGGCCGCAGAGACGTACAACGAACCCGGTAAGTTCACGGCGTTCGGCGGTTACGAGTGGTCGAGCATGCCCGGCGGCAGGAACCTGCACCGGGTCGTGATCTTTGCTGACGGCAAGGACCGCACCTCGCAGGTCGTCCCGTTCTCGGCCCAGGACTCCACTGATCCGGAGGAGCTTTGGGATTATATGGCTGCCTACGAGAAGAAGACCGGAGGCAGGGTACTGGCCATCCCCCATAATGGGAATGTGAGCCAGGGGCAGATGTTTGCGCTGGAGACCCTTGGCGGCAAGCCGTTCGACAAGGCATATGCCGAGCGACGCAGTCGCTACGAGCCTCTCTACGAGGTCACCCAGATTAAGGGTGACGGCGAGGCCCACCCGTTCTTGTCTACCGACGATGAGTTCGCCGATTTTGAGACCTGGGACATCGGCACCATCACCCTCAACGAGGCCCACCAGGACAACATGTTCACAGGGGAGTATGCACGTGAAGCCCTCAAGACCGGATTGGCAGTCGAGCGCGAACTCGGGGCTAATCCATTCAAGTTCGGCATGATCGGCTCCACCGACAGCCATACCGGGCTCGCGACCGCCGACGACGACAACTATTGGGGCAAACACTCCGGATTCGAACCCGGCGCCGAACGGACGAAGCACGACTTCGCCTCGAGCGAGGTGGGCAGGTGGGAGTCCTGGATGCAGGTCAGCTCCGGATACGCTGCGATGTGGGCTACCGAGAACACGCGCGAAGCTCTGTTCGCGGCGATGGAGCGCAAGGAGGTTTACGCCACCACCGGACCGCGGATGACGGTGCGCCTGTTCGGCGGCTGGGATTTTACGGACGCCGACCTCTCGGGAGACTTCGTCAAAGCGGGGTATGAGCGCGGTGTGCCGATGGGGGGTGATCTCAAACCCGGGGACGGCGAGTCAGCCCCCACCTTTATCGTGGCTGCGATGAAGGAGTCGGACGGGGCCAATCTCGACCGCGTGCAGATTGTCAAGGGATGGGTCGATGCCCAGGGTGAGACCCAGGAAAAAGTGTACGACGTTGACTGGTCTGGCGAGCGTACGGCCGACGCCGGGGGCAAGCTGCCCGCTGTGGGCACCACGGTGAACGTGGCCGAGTGCGCCTACGACAACAGCATCGGGGCCAATGAGCTCATCAGGGTGTGGACCGACCCTGACTTCGATGCCACACAGACCGCGTTCTACTACGTGCGTGTACTGGAGATCCCCACCCCGCGGTGGACATGTTACGACGTCAAGCGCTTCGGGGCGAAGCTGCCCGCGAAGGCGCCGTTGACGACGCAGCAGCGGGCCTATACATCGCCCATCTGGTACTCGCCTGAGTAATGCGGCTACAATTCTCGCTGATTTCAGTTGAAAAGGTTCAGGTCGCGCCCTCTGGCGACGGCCTCATCACGGCTGCTGACCCCAAACTTGCCGTAGATATTCTTCAGGTGCCACTTCACGGTTTCGTGTGTCACGCCCAGTGAGATGGCAATTTTTTTATTGGTAAGCGATTGGCCCAGTAGTGTGAGAATTTCAGCTTCCCGTATACTGAGCTCTTCCTCGAGCGGCTCCAGGCTGGTTGCCTTTTTCTCCTCGATCCGGGACCGCGCACTCGCGACATCCCAGCTCAATTTTTGAATATAGGCACTCAGCATCGGATCCGTCTCGCTCCTGTCGCCCACCGATTTGATCAGGTGGTAGGCTTTTTCGCCTTCATCCAGTACGGTGCGCAGCAGTCCGAGGCGCTGGCAGATCAACAGGCTCTGCTGTGTCTTCTCAATAGCTTCCTGCTTGCGGCCGAGCTCATCCAGGACTATTGCGGCAAGCAGCTCCAGGCGCGCCACGTCCTGGAATCGCTGCCATGGCTCGAACACCTGGAGAAGGCCATTGATCTGCTCGAGGGCTTCATCCCAGTTTCTCAGGCTCATCTGGTATCGAATACGGGCATCACGCGCAAAAACAGGAATCACCGATGTCGCGCGACGGGGCGATAGATCATAGCGGGCTTCAAGGGCATCCAGTCGGCGCATCAATTCATCAGCCACTGTCAGTTGGTACTCTTCCAGGTTGAAGCGGATCCCCTCCCGGAGCGCCCCTGCTACCAGGCGGTCCAGGCCGTAGCGCAGACCGATGTCTTCCAGCGTCTCCAGATGGGCCCTCGCTTCACCGACGTGCCCCCTGAACCACTCGATCCTCGCGAGACTGATGTAGCTTCTGGCGATGCCGTCAGGCATTGCGACTCTCTCGATGATATCGATCCGCTCGGAAATCAGTTTGAGGGCCTCGTCCCAGCGGCCTGTCTCGTAAAGCACTTCTGACAGGAAGGCAATGGCGATACAGGCGGGGTCAGAGTAAAAACCCTCGTGTTGCTCGGCCGCGGCGAGGGCCTCCCGATAGCTGCGTTCGGCCTGTAGCATATCACCCTGCAGGGCGAAGCTCTGGCCAATAAAACACTCGCCGATCAGACCGCGCAGCAGATGTTTGTCGCCGGCGCAAATCCGTCTTACACCGAGCTGTATGTCGCGTGCTTTCCCATACTCGCCCTGGTGGTTCAGGCCAGCAGCCTGGATATTGGCGGCGCCACCCACAATAAAGGGGTCATCCTCCACCGCTTTGACGGGCTCCACCGCCTGCAGCATCTTTTCGGTTTCGTCTGCATTGAAATACAGTGTTGCGATCTGCAGATCAAGCTCGGCAGTGAAGCTGGCAGAGCGCTCTCCTGTGCTCTCCCGCAGTTGTTCAATCTTTACTCGTGCCTCGTCATTTCGATGGCAGAGCAGCAGTGCCCAGATGATGGGTAACTGCATTTCCGGGTGGGCATGTGCTATCTCAGGCGGAATCTGTTCGCCCCAGGACAAAACGGTTTTTATGTGGCCGTGATTAACCAGGTCTCTCCCACAGGATCCAATCATCTGGGCAGCCAGCGTGTAATCCTCTGCGTAGATGGCATGTCGAATCGCCTCGTGCACCATTCCGTTTTCTATGAACCAGTGGCAGGCCTTCTCGTTCAACTCGCTCAGTGATTCTTTTGGGAGAACTGCCAGGCGTTCGCGCAATACACCGCCCATCAATGGGTGGAATCTGTACCACTGGCGTTTATCAGTGGATTCCAGGGGAATGAGGAACAGATTTTCCGCCACGGCACGCTGCAGGATTTGTCCCGCATGCGCGTTGCCTGTCAGATGCTGGCCCAGGTCCTCGTTGAACTTGCGACAGGCTGAAACCTTTACCAGGAAATCGATCTCCTCACTGCCCAGGTAGTCAAGTGTCTCCGAATCAAGATAGGCGGAGAAATCTGTCATCGATGACAGGCGCGATGTGAGCAGTCGGCCCGGGTCCGGATCTCGTCTGAGAGCGATGCACAGCAACTGCAGTCCGGCGATCCACCCGTCCGTCAGTTCATAGACCACGCGCTGCTCCTTGTTCTGCAGGCGCACATTTTGCAGGTTCATGAACTTCGCCGCCTCGTCAAAGCTCAGCCGCAGTTCGGCAAACTCAATCTCCGTTATCTGCCCGTGGGAGCGCAAGCGGGCCAGGTCCAGTCTGGGGCGTGCACGTGTCACCAGGACCAGGTGCAAGTTGGCCGGAGCCATCGCCAGGAGGCGTGACAGGAGCTCCTGAATATCATCTGAATCGGCAACATGGAAATCATCGAGGACGAGATAGATTTCCCGGTGATGCCTGCCGATGTCATTCAGCAAATTGGCAAGGAACAAATCAACCGCGTCGTCACTGTCCCGGTTCAGCAGGGTCAGTGCTTCCGCTCCCAAGCCACTGACGGTGCGATCCAATGCGGCTGCCATATAAATCATGAACTGAGCCAGGTCATCGCCGCTGGAGAGGGTGTACCAGGCCACGTCGTGGCCCTTGGCGATGAGGTCCTGCCGCCATAAGGTCACCAGTGTGGTTTTGCCAAAACCGGCGGGGCCGTTGACCAGTGTCAGTAACTTGCCCCTGCCGGCAGACAGGCGATTTAACAGCGTTTCCCGTTGAACCAGGTTTCCGCGGTACCTGGGAGGGGCAAGTTTGGTTTCGATAACCAGAGTATTCATTACCGACAAGAGGCCCCCCCATTCACCATTTGGCGAGTATAGCATGACCCCCATTTGCCACGTTTTCAGAACCGGTAGGTAAACTCCGCACTGTAGGTCCTCGGCGCACCGATATGACTGTAATCGTACCCAAAGGACGCCTGCAGATCGATGCCGGAGCTACGATACTCCTCGTCCGCCAGATTTTTAACCCACAGGGCCACCGACCAGTCTTCGCCACTTGAATCAAACTGCAGGCGCGCATTATGCACCCAGTAGCCCTCTTCTTGCAGTCGATCGACATTGAAGATCTCGAAGTAGTGATCATCGACATAGCTGCTGTCCAGGCGCAGCGTCGTGGTACCCAGCTCGGTAGTCATCAAATCCCAATCCGCGGCCACGTTGAAGTTGACCTCCGGCGCCATGATGAGTTCATTGCCTTCAAGATCGACACCACTGAGCGTCCCTTTGGTGACTTCTGTATCAAGCAGGCCGAGGCCCGCGCGCAGTAACAGGGACTGCGTCGGACGCGCCACCAGTTCCAGTTCCAGGCCAGTAATTTCGGATTCGTCGATGTTGACCAGTGTCTGTGCCAGGGTGGCCGGATTTATGTTCAGGAACTGCTGGTTCTCGTAGGTATAGAAAAAAGCGGCTCCATTGAGTTGCACGCTACCGTCAAGCCATTGGCTTTTGAAACCCACCTCGAAGGCATCCAGTGTCTCCGCGTCTACCGAAGTCAGCTCGGAAGGATCGAAGAATGCCTGTGCATTGAAACCGCCGTTGCGATAGCCGTGACTGACGCTGGCGTAGAGCAGGTTTCCTGCTTCGGTGGTGTAATCAACGCCAATCTTACCGGTCCACTCATCATCATCGATGTTTTGGTCCGCAGCCTGTGCAAAGGGATCAACGGGATCACCGGGAATGGTATTGAGCAGCGGCACGTCGTCATTACCCAGAATCCTGGCCGAGAAGTTTTCAAGATCGGTTTCGTCCTTGGTGTAGCGTAGTCCGAGGCGCAAGGTGAGCGCCTCGTTCAGGTCGTAGGTGGTGTCAGCATAAATCGCCCGACTGGTCCGTTCTTGATCGAAGTCGTTCTGCAGCTGGCAGCCGGCGGGAGCGAACGCGCCCATACTGAGACCAAAGCTGTTCAGTAACTCTTCGGTTGCCGCGCCCGCGGGTGTCGCCGCACCCTCGCCCGCGCTGATGGACAGCGGGTCCAGACAGTCATTGAAATCCAGATTGCCGTCAATGTTCATATCAAGGTCGTTATAGAATGACAGCGTGGTCTTGTTGCTGGCCTCTTCCTTCGCATAGTAGATTCCGGCGATGTAGTTAAACGGGCCACCGGTATCCGAGGTGATGCGCAGGTCCTGGGTAATCTGGTCGGCGTCTGCACTTAAATAGGAGTTTACTACCTGATTGGAGGTGCCGTCGGAATCTTCCGGCACGGAAATTGACCCATCGTCCCATGAGGTGATCGAGGTCATGGTCAGGGTCTCGTTCAGATCCCAGTTGACGGTGAGCGCGACGGCATCGTGGTCGATTTTGCGCTTGGCATCCTGCTCAGAATCGAACTCAAAGTAATCGAGGCCTTCGCGCTGGGAATCGATGGCGTCGGTCGCGCCCAGCTGATTGTACAGGCTGTACAGGCCGTTGCCCACGCCTGCCTCGGTAATGTTATAGGGCTGGATACCGTAATTGATTTGGTGCTGCTCGCCGGTGGATGCACGCAGAATCAATTCCAGTGAATCGCTAGCCTGCCAAAGGGTAGAGACCCGAAAGCCATAATCGTCAATTGCATTGCCATCGTCGACGCCTGGCAGTTCGTTTTCAAACCAGCCGTTCTGCTCTACCCAGGTACCCGCGAAGCGTATGGCCAGGGTATCTTCCACCAGCGGCGTTTCGAATGCGCCCTGGACTTCACGGCGGTCATAATCACCTACCCCAGCCGTAATATAGCCGCTGCGCTCAAAAGAAGGCTGTTTGGTGATGAAATTGACTGCCCCACCCGTACTGTTCTTGCCGTACAGCGTGCCCTGGGGACCACGCAGTACCTCGATGCGCTCCAGATCGTAAATCTGTACGCCCTGTATGGCGGGATTGCCCTTGTATACCTCGTCAACGTAGCTTGCGATTGGACTGCTTTGGTTAAAACTGAAGTCACTCATCGACACACCGCGCAGGGAAAAGATCGGGAAACCGTCGCCCGCCGTGTTCACGGCTTGCAGATTCGGTATCTGGGCAGAAATTTCGCCGGCATCCCGGAACTTCAGACCCTCGAGATCTGTCGAAGACAATGCCGACACGGACATTGGCACCTCCTGGAGGCTCTCAGTGCGCTTTTGCGCTGTAATGACAACTTCTTCTATTTGCTGGGCACTTGCGCCCACTGACAGTGATGCCACTATTGTGGCGATTGCTGTACTCAGGCCTCGCCTGGCAGGTATTTGGTGTTTCATGATGATCTATCTCCTGTAATTAATTCGTAATCAATACACTTGTGGGAGGCCACTGGCCGGACTCAGCCCTGGTCTCCACTGGAAAGCGTGGTGACCATAATCACGCCAGGGGCGTGAGAGAAAATTTGAATCCAGGTGTCTTAGCTAGAACTTTGGCCTTCAACCCAGGGTTTCGCTGATTTGATGCGCGGCCTTGATGCCGGAGCCCACGGCGCCATCAATATAGCCACGCGAACCTTCGCAAAAATCCGAACTGGCAAAGAACACCCGGCCTTCCGGCCCATCCCGCAGGCCCTCACGGTATTTGCGGTACCAATTCGGACGCCAGGTACACCAGGTGCCTTTTGCAAAGGGATCGTTAGCCCAGCCGTAGCCAGTCGAGCCTGTTACCTCTACATCGGGCAGGTACTTTCTCAGGGTCGTCTGCAGGTATTCTTTGTCATAAATGTCAGTGCTGCTGCTATCGTTACCAAAACAGGCAATGAGCGACCTGTCGTCGCCAATGTGATAGACAAGCGCTTCCTCAATTACCTCGTTGCTATCACCGTATAAAAGGACGTTGGGCACGCTTCCTTTCACCTCGGCATAAACCTTGAATCCACGGCCCGGGTGACCCTCTTTTGATGCGGCCAGTTTATCGGGGTGAATTGCGGGTACGAACTCCACGTCTTTCAGCACATTCAAGGGCACGGTGCAGACTGCGGCCGCGGCGGTCATGACCTCACCGCTAACCGTTGTAACGACGACGTGCCCTGCCTTCTGTTCGATACGCTTTACGTAGGTGTTGAGCTTGACATCGGGCTTGCCGTCTTCGACCAACTTGTTGATCAGGGCAATGGTGCCGTCCTTCAGCTGGTAGCGAGCATTGACGTCGTAATAGGAACCCACATTGTGGCCGCAAAGCGCGAAGATGCGCAGCGCCTCGTTGGCGGAGACATCCTTCAGATTGGCGCTCGTGCCACCTCCTAACAGGCGTTCGTAGATGGCTCGCTGTGCGTCAGTGAGCTCAAGTGCATTGAGCAGGTCCAGGATACTGTCGCTATCGGCGTTGAGAATGCCCTGCATGTTGAAGCCGGCGTCGAAGGGTCTGGGCCACACCGATCTGGCCCTGTCGATTAAACCCTGGCCTCCGGTGAACATATCGCCGTAGAGCTTGCCCAGATCCGGCTCGAACGCCTTGCCATCCCGCAATTGAATAATGCGATCAGCAGCGGCTCCGGGAGTTTCCTTTATTTCCAGGCCATAGCGCATCACCTCGGCCCAGCCGAATGGCTGCATCCAGTGTATCCAGGTGCCGCCCAGTTCCACCTGGGTGTCTCCAAAGGGAGCGGAATACGTACGGCCGCCCAGGCGGTTACGCGCCTCGAGAATCGCGCAGCTGTAGCCGTTTTTCTTCAGATCCCGGGCAGCCGTGACACCGGCGAAGCCGCCGCCAATTACCAGCACATCGTAATCATAAGGGGTCTTGCCACTACTGCTGGCAGCCCCCGCCACCGATGCATGAGCCGCCAGACCAGCCCCGAGGGTGGTTGCGGCGGCACCTTGCAGAAATCGACGACGTTCCAATAGTGTGGTATTCCCGTCTTTACTCATACGTTACTCCGAGGTGGCCAGTCATTTGTCTGGCTAAAAAAGTGTAGGCCAATGTCCTGTAGCGGGAGAGGTTTTTCGTCGGGCCCATTGATCACTTACTGAGCGTCTGTCTGCACTCAACAGTCAATACCATACCGCAGGAGGCAGAGTAAAACTTGATAATATAGATCAATATATTGACATATTAGATCACGATATTGATTATATAGCTCATTAGATGTAGGTTTCTCTTGTCTGACGAGATGGCTGCTATGGCGCGTACCACTATGGATATTGGAGACAACTGGGTTCTCAAACTGCTGGCGGAGGTGGGTGTTGACCTTCTGCGACTCCAGCGGCAACAGCCTGCGGAATTTGCCCTGGTCGAGCAGGAATTGATGGACACCCCCATGGATGCTGCCCTGACGATCATGATGGTGGCCGCCGACCAAATCGGAGATCCTGATCTGGGCTTGCATATGGGCGAGCACGGGGACTTCAAGCGTATGGGTGTCTATGGCTACCTGTTGTGTAATGCCCGCACACTGGGTGAATTTTTTGAGCTGGCCGCCCGCTACTTCAATATTCTGTTCAGTACCGCATGTTCACATTCCAGCGCGGGGAGGCTGTCAGCCGCGTCGAATATCGGCATGTGACACCGGTTACACTGCCCCCTCGCCACGATATCGAGTGGGCATTAGGCACCTTAATCTGTTTTGTGCGCAATCTGGTGGGGGCGCAGTGGCAACCCGGTCTCGGTGCATCTCAATTATGAAGCACCCGGCGGACAGCAGCGAATTGCAACGGTTATTTGGTGAGCACCTGCTGTTTTCAGCAAGGGCCAATCTATTTGAAATTGAGAACGGGTTGCTCGATCTGACCATCAATGACAGCGACCCCAAATTGCTGGAAGTGATGAAAGGCTCTGCCGAGCAGTTGATGAGTGATCTGGCCCATAACGACAGCTTTTATCACCGAGTCCGCCTTCTCACTATGCAGGGCATTGCCGAGAAAGGATTTGGAGAGCAGGTACTGGCCAAGCGCCTGGGGACGTCGGCGAGCACGTTGAAACGCAAACTGGCGAAACTGCAATTGACGTTTCGCATTGTCAGGGCAGACATCATCGAGACGTTGGCCAAGCGGTCGCTCGAGGAAACAGCACTGCCCATCAGCACCATTGCGCTGAATTTGGGATACTCCGAGCATGCCGCATTCAACCACGCGTTCAAACGCATGACCGGATCAACACCGCGGGATTATCGCGACATGAACCGAGCATAACGCCGGTCTTTCCGCGAACCCACCTGAAGGAGCCAGATATGTATCCACTACGTAACACCGCGCTTGCGCTCATAACGATTGTCGTTGCGCTTTGCCACCCAGGAGTGGCGATGGCGGACCAAAAGCCGAATATCGTCTTGGTTTTTATGGACAACTTTGGTTGGGGAGAGCCCGGCTTCAACGGTGGTGGAATCATCCGGGGAGCACCGACGCCCCGGCTCGATCAGTTGGCTGCTGAGGGCTTACGGCTGACTAATTTCAACGTCGAAGCGCAGTGCACGCCGTCGCGCTCCGCGATCATGACGGGCCGCTACGCCATCCGCAGCGGCAACGGGGACCGTCCCCGGCGGCGGCGGAGTGTACGGTCTGGTGCAGTGGGAGGTCACCATGGCGGAGATGCTCTCAGAGGCTGGTTATGCCACGGGGATGTTCGGTAAGTGGCACCTCGGTCGCACTACAGGTCGGTTTCCCCACCGACCAGGGGTTCGATGAGTGGTACGGTATTCCCAACTCCACCGACGAGTCGGCCTATTCCCAACTGCAGGGGTTTGCACAGAGCGGCGTCGAAGAAACCTTTGTCATGGCAGGGCGCAAAGGCGAGGAACCGAAAAAATTGCGGCCCTACAGACTGGATTACCGCCCTCTCATCGATGGTGATCTCACCGACAAGGCGATCGATTTCATGCGACGTCAGTCGCAGGCCGGGAAGCCATTCTTTCTCTATCTTCCCTACACGGCGACGCACTACCCGACGCGCTCGCATCCGGATTTCGCTGGCAAAACCGGTAATGGCGCCTGGGCAGACCTGCTGCTTCAGATCGACACTTATACTGGAAGGCTCCTGGACGCGATCGATGAATTGGGCATCCGAGACGACACCATCTTCATCTTCACCGCTGACAACGGGCCGGAGATGGCACATGGAAACAACACCCTCACGCTGGAGACCAGCAGCCAGGGATCCGCCGGCCCCTGGCGCGGCACCCTGTTCACCGGTTTTGAGGGCAGTCTGCGGGTCCCCTTCGCGATCCGGTGGCCGGGCAAAATACCGGCCGGAACGTCCAGCAATGAGATCGTTCACGAGATGGATCTGTTCCCAACCCTGGCGCGAACGGCCGGAGGGAAGGTGCCCGACGACCGCGTCATCGACGGGATAGATATGTCCGATTTCTTCCTCGGCAAGCAGGAAAAGTCCGGCCGGGAGGGGATCATTGTCTACATGGGCGAGGAGATTTTCGGGGTCAAGTGGCGCAACTGGAAGCTGAACTTCAAGGAGCAGGAGACGCTCTTCAGTGAAACGCGCAGCTACGAGATACCGCGCGTTTACAATCTTCTCTCGGACCCACAGGAGCGTGAGAACGTGCTGTTCCCCAACACCTGGGTTCCGAAGGCTGCCTTGGGTCAGTTGGCGGAGCACATACAATCGCTCAGGGCCAACCCGCCGATCAGGCCGGGGACCAGGGACCCTTACGAGCCGCCAAAGTAATCATGCCGAACCAGGCAATGAAATCTACAGTTCGCAAAGACACGAGCATAGGAGGTCTAAGCACATGCAGGCGATGAAACTCAAAGCCCCTGGTGGATTGGATAAGCTGGAACCTGCGAGTATTGAACCGCGGCCCCCGGGGCAGGGTGAAGTCCAGGTAGCCATCAAGGCCAGTTCACTCAATTTCCATGACTACCTGGTGGTGTCCGGCTTGCTGCCCACTGAGGACGGCCGGATCCCAATGTCGGATGGCGCGGGCATCGTGACTGCGGTGGGCGAGGGTGTGGACAACTTTGCCGTCGGTGATAAATTGCTCAGCCACTTTTTCCCCAATTGGGTCGATGGCAGACCGGGCTTTGACAAAATCCAGGGTATTCCCGGCGATAATATTGATGGCTTCGCCGCCGGGACGGTCACCATGCAGGCCCGTGCCTTCAGTCCCATGCCCGCTAATCTGGATTTCGAGGCGGCGGCCACCCTCACCTGTGCCGGATTGACCGCCTGGCGCGCACTGATGGTAGAGACGCATATCAAGCCCGGGGACTGGGTGCTGGTGCAGGGCAGCGGTGGAGTTTCCATCTTTGCCCTGCAGTTCGCGAAAATCATGGGGTGCCGAGTGATTGCGACATCCTCATCGGATGAAAAATTGCAGCGTCTGGGAGAACTGGGTGCTGATCACTTGATCAACTATCGGGCGGTACCCGATTGGGGTGACCGGGCGCTGGATATTACGGGTGGGCATGGCGTTGACCTGGTCGTCGAGGTGGGGGGCTCCGGTACCCTGCCGCAATCCGTGCGCGCTGTGGCTGCCGGGGGCTGTATCAGCATGATTGGCGTACTCACCGGATTCGCCGGTGAGGTGCCTACAGCAGAGCTGTTCCAGAAAAACGCGAGGATCAGCGGCATTACGGTGGGCAGCCATAGTCATCATCGGGACATGGTCTCCGCCGTGGAAGCAAACGACCTGCAGCCGGTTATCGACAGTAGCTACCCGCTGGAAGGACTGGCTGAAGCCTTCCGTCACCAGGAGTCGCGGCGCCATTTCGGTAAGATCTGCGTATCGGTGTAGGCAGGCGGGAGCGGTGATGATGGTGTCAAAACGCCCAGTGGCTACTTTTGTACAGCTGCCCGCCGGAACAAGTCGTAATTGATTCCGGCCGCTGACAGTGAATGGTTGGAAGTCAACTAGCCTCGGGCAGCTACCTGAAATTGGTTTTATTTAACTTCAACTGGTGAGCCAAGTTTCCACTGCTTTTCCCATAGTTCAGGCTTGGCGCCATACAGGCGGAACATTAAGAAGTAATCTTCTTCCGGGTTAGTAATTACCGTGTTAGCTTCGAAACCTTTAACTGGCTTATTGCTCAAGTAAAGGTCGGTGCTGCCATCGGCATTCACTTTTACACCTTCTTCATTTGAAGATACGGTGTTTTTTGGTGAGTCAATAAAGGAACGGCTCTTTTGACCATAAGCAATAATTGACCAGAAATCACGCATTGGTGCATCTTTGGGAATATTGATCTTGTAGGCCTTGTCGGCATCAAGCGCCTTGCCGTTGACGTCTTTAGCTGTCATTACATAGAAGGTTTGAGCAGGTCTGGTTACATCGAAGCGCTTATACATACCACCAGCAATATAAAAATGGTCAGTAAAACGGTTGTGATAATCCATCATGTGTTCAAAGTTCTGACGACCTAGCGTTGAAATGACTTTTACATTCAGGTTAAACACACCCCATGCGTTATCCATGCCCCAGAAAGGTGCAAAGGCTTTACCAGTGCGGATATATTCAATAGCAAGCGCTTCGGCATCTTTTGCAGCGCGTTCCATAATCTCACGCTGCTTCGGTGTTGGATTAAATTCCTTACCTTTTTCAATACCAATTTCAGACAGCATGCCGTACATGGCCAGGTCGATTTTTTCTACTGGCTCGTTTTGAACGATGCGGTCCAGTACTTCAAAGTCAGCAAAAGTGAATCGTGGCTGTGCATCATAAACTTTACCGTAACCGTCGATAAACTGTTGCTTTGGCGGATTTTCTGCCTGTGAAAGCGGGTAGATCTTTAATTCTTTAATATGTCTGACAGCAGCATCCCAACCTCTTTGGCCTTTATCGCGAGGAATGGTGCGGCCGGGGACAATGTGCTCGTATGAGTTACTCTTAAGTACGATATAACCTTCAGGAATCTCACCGATGTAGTTTGGGCCTACAACAAGGTATTTGCCGCCTTTACCAGCGTCAGCACCCGCAGGACCGAAATCTTCCAGTGGGATCCACCAGTGATCGTGGATAGAGCCGAAGAAGCGTGCGTCATCACGAGTTTCAGGAACATCTACTACAATGGGCTCGTCTTTAACGTTGAAGCTGGCAACCCAGTAAGGCGACTGGTTGTTATACGTGATACCACCCCAACGGTGATCCATAGGGCTGCCCCAGTAGATTATGCCTGTATTCTCCAGCCCAAGATCACGGCGACCAGCTTCATTTTGAACATAAACAGCTAATGCCGGGCTTGCCCAGATAAGCGCCTCCATTGAGCGGGCATATAAAAGCTGATCTTCAATTTGTTGAAGACGGGGAGATGTTGGCATAGCGGTGCTGGAAGCAGCCGCCGTCATTGGTATGATTGCAACACCCGCAGACAGAAAACAGGCAAATAAAGTCGCTAATATTTTTGAACGAGTCATCATCTAAGTCCTCGGGAAACCTGGTTACTCGGGGCCACTTCCACCATTAGCTTACCCTGGTTCCTGCCCTCCAGGATCATCTTCAAGCCCTCGGCGGCCTGGTCGAGTCCCTTGAGAATGTGCGAGCGCGGCTTGAGCTTTCCGGCAGCCTGCCACTCGGCCAGTTGTTCGAATATCTCGTCATAGCGGTCCACGTAATCCAGGATCACAAATCCCTGCATGCGGATGCGCTTGAAGCCCAGGACCGTGATGTTCTTGAAGTGATACTGGCTGTCCGGGTCGGTGACGTTCCCATACTGGGAAATCGCTCCGCAGATGACGATGGTCGAATTCAGTGCCATATTCCGGGCAATGATCTCGTCCAGCATCTGGCCGCCCACGTTATCGAAGAATACGTTGACGCCTTCGGGGCAGAGCCGCGCAATTTCGTCGCTCACGTCGCATGACTTGTAATCCACGGCGCCGTCACACCCCGTGTCCAGCAGGTACTGGCACTTGTCCGCGCCACCGGCGATACCCACGACCTTGCAGCCCAGGACCTTTGCGATCTGGCAGGCCAGGGCCCCGGTAGCGCCCGCGGCACCGGAAACCACCACAGTGTCCCCCGGCTTCGGTTGACCGATATCGACCATGCCCACGTAAGACGTGGCCCCGATCATGGAAAACAGATTGACATAATTGTCGAGGCTGACACCTTCGATGGGTTCCACGTTTGTCAACTCCGCGGCGTTGATCGCGCAGTATTCCTGCCAGAGACCGAGGCCGTACACGAGGTCTCCCTCCTGGAACTGCGGCGACCGGGACTCCAGTACACGGCCCAGCACAAAGCCGCGCATGGGAGCGCCTAACTCGATGCGGGGCAGGTAGGTATCGTCGGGTGACAGCCAGACACGGTTGGTGGGGTCGAGAGAAAGATAGAGCGTCTTCACCAGGGCTTGGTCCTCAGAGGCAGTGGGAATGCTCCCGCGCTGGTAGCGCAGTACCTGGGGGTCATAGTCCCCAATGGCGTATTCCTGCAGTGCGAACTGGTTTTGCTCAGACATTGTGTGTCTCCATTAAGATGGGTAGGAAGTGGTATGAAGGCTAAATCATTTCCACTGACGGTTTGGGATTCGCCCGCTAACTGGCATGAATTACCGAACGCTGGTGATTCTTGCGTGCAGATTTGTAGTGCAAACATTCGATGAATAGCACGGCATACAGCAGGTCAACAACGGCCACGGCCACCAGCCCCCAGGCGGTCAGGCCAACCATGGCATAGCCAAAGACAATGGCAAAGAACAGCATCTTGCCAACTGCTCCCAGCGTTATAAGAAGATTACTTTCCTCTTTCTCCAGCCACCACCCGGCGAAGAAGTAAACGGGGGCAAAGAGAAGGATGGCCAAACCCATAAGATCGGTGAACAGTTGCAGCAGCGGAACATCGGGAACGGCCTCGCCACCTAGCAGGGTATATAACCAGTTGAAGGAAAATGCAAAGGTCGCTGCCACCAGCACATTGAATACTGCGCCGGAATAGAACAGGGCGTGGTAGTAGCGAATGCGAGCGGTGTCCATAACAATAGTCCTCGATTGCGAGTATTTCACGCCACTAATGGTAGGTGAATTAGCAACCGACTCACCCCCCCTCGGCAGGGGGGTAACCATCGTCTACGCTTCCTGTGCGGTCTGGCTGTCAGCAGTGCGGCTGCCCTTACCACTCGACCTGCTACTCTCAGACCTGGATTGGTTGGGTCGGGATCGTTTTTTTCCCTTCGCAACCTTTTTCGGGTCGCGCGCCTTCGATGCGAGGTAGGAATCCAGCTCCTCCATGGTTTCATCCAGGCAGCGGCGCATGCGTTCCGGATCCGGCATCATGTTGCGGTCAGAGGTAAAAGTGATGCCGATCGTACCGTCATAGGTACTGGTGGTGAACATCAGGCCGCAACCACTGTACAGCGGTGAAATTCCTGTAAAGCCGTGAAGTCGTGCACCCAAAAGGTACAGCTGTTTTTCAGATCCCTCCAGTTCGGACAGTCCCAGGTTGCCGCCTTCCATGATGCGATGTGTCAGGCTGTTCTTGTTGTTGCTGGTCTTGCCCATCCAGGCCAGCAGCGGTGCCGGCAGGTTCTCATAGAGTGAGCGTAATCTGAATCTGGTCAGTTCCTCGTTCTCGATGGTATGTAACTCCCTCTGATCGGCAAAGATCGCCTGCAGCCGCCCCTCGGGAAATATGACCGCAGTGTGGAGGCCTACCTGGTTGATGGCGATACGATTGCCCGCCATCGCATGGGCGCCGGCATTGCGAACATTCACCTCGAGCAGTGCATTCAGCGAGCAGTTCCCGATTTCTCCGTGTTCATGCAGGTAACGGCGCGTCGCCTCACCGCAGACTGTCAGCAGAGTGTGAGTCAGTGTTGTCCCCGGCAGCAGTTCCATCAGGCTCTCCAGTGATTGCCGTGGGTAGAAGCCACCTTCGAAAACGCGGGACTGGCCGAGGGGCTGGGCAAAACGGCTGCCAGCCTCCCTTTCTGGCGTATCGCCTTCCACGACGTTCCGGACAGCGCGTAGAGCCAGTCGCGCGACAATCCTGGAAGCCGAACGCAGATTGCTTACCGATTGCACAAGCAGGCGGATGGAGCGCAGCGAGTTGTTGCTCATGCCCCTTATGAGCATCTCCAGGGACTGGGGGGGGAGCGACGGCAGGAGGGCAATGTGCTGTGCCGACGATTCGTGTTGACGGCGGTTGGGGGTCTGGGCGTGCAGGGACTCCAGTAACTCCTTGGCGGTAAACTCATCCATGGCGCAGTGATGCACCTTGAAATATATCGCGAAACTGTTGGGCGGTAAGCCCTCTACGGCTTCCAACCCTTCAATCACGTAGAGTTCCCACAAGGGGCGGCTCATATCCAGGGAGCGTGAATGCAGGCGCGCGATCTGAATACAGAACTGTCGCCAGTCCCCGGGTTTGGGCAGGGCCAGGTGGCGCACGTGGAAGTCCAGGTCGAATTGTTCATCATCCACCCAGTAGGGGTAGTCTATGTTGGCAGGCGTCCGTTTGATTTTCTGGCGGAATACCGGCGCGGAATTTAACCGGTTGCCGATGTGTTCACGGATGTGGGTAAAACGAATCGGCTCGTCCTTCAGTGCTGACTGGTCATAAAAGTACAGCAAACTGATGTGCGTGGGGCTGTCGGTTTGTTCCATGAACAGGAAATTGGCATCTTCGCTGTCGACCTGATACATGAGTATTGATTCTCCCGCTTAGCTGGTTAGCTGTTCAAGTGTGGCGGGGTCCAGCCCGATGGCATGCTGCTGGAGGAATCGCCCGCACCTCTCGAAAGCTTCCATAGACTCCGGCAGGAAAGGGAACAACTGCCACACATGGGGTACTTTGTGCCAGAGATCGACCTGGACCTCCACATCGTAGGTGTGCCCGCGGCGGGCCAGGCGGAGGCCATCATCCAGGAGCATTTCACTGTCGCTGACCTGAATGTACAGTGGCGGCAGACCGGTGAGATCGCCGTTCAGGGGCGAGATCATGGGGTCCTGCGGATCGATATCACCGAGAACCAGCTGCCGTGGATTGAAACCGCGTCTGCCGGGCGAGGGCAGGGCGCTGTCGCTCAGGGCGTTCTTCCAGCGGGACGGTGCACTGTCACTGAAATCGAGTACTGGCGACAACATCAAGCCACAACTGGGGGTGGGCAGTCCTCGATCCCTGATCGCCAGTAAAGTCGACAAAGTCAGGCCGCCACCCGCGGAGTCGCCGGCAATGGCGATTTTATCAGCGGGTATTCCCTGGTCCAGCATCCACTGGTAGGCGAGCACGGCATCGTCGAGGCAGGCCGGGAACGGATGCTCGGGCGCCAGTCTATAGTAGGCCATGAGGGCCCTCGCGTTGGCGCATTTGCACAGGCGACTGACCATCCCCGAATGTGTGTTGGGCATCCGTATGATGTAGGCACCGCCCGGAAGATAGAGAAGGAATCGCTCGGGGTCGTGTTCCGAGGCAGACACCCACTCAGCCTCGAACTCCGCACCGGGTATCGACACCGGCTCGCGGATCGTATTCTGGGGGACGATTATCCGACGCACCGCGTTGTCGGCGAAGTCCATCACTTTGCGAATCCGGTCTACGGAACCGGTATATTTCAGCATCTGCTTGAATGTCAGGCTGAGCTGTATATTGAGCAGGTCTGCTTGCCAGCTTTGCATTGGTTTTCGTGTACCTCGTTAAATCTCTATATCTAGCTCATGACCCGATATAACGGTCGAAATCCACACGACGCAGTATTGTGGTACGAACCAACTTTTTCCCGATCATTTCCAGAAGAAGCACCGGATCTCTGTCTGATCTTGGCAGAAATCCTGGTAGCGCTGCCCACCCTGTACGGGGGGGAGACCCTGGATATGTTGAATATTGGCCAGAAATGACCTGTTCGATGCTGGTATTCTCCAGTGAACTGTTGAAATGACGCTCACCTGAACACGCCAGGGGCCAATACTGACTCAGGATTTAAACAGCCAGAGTTTCCGCTGATACATCGCGAGCAGGATCTTTCTGAACGATTCGGGGAAGCATCTCAGCGCACGCCAGGCGACGCGTACATCTCTCATCGGGATGCTGTAGAGGCGTTTCCGCGCCATCGACTGTATAAGGCGGGTAGCGATTTCGTCGCTGGTGACCCGGGAAGTCTGCATCTGCACCTGCATACCTTTTGCGATGACGCCACTGAACAGGTCGTTTTTTTCGTGGGCGTTGACCTTATCGAATATTCCGGATTTGAACAGGCCGGGGCAACACACCGTGACGTCAATATTATCTTCCACCAGTTCCGTGGCCAGCGTTTCCGACAATGCAATTACGCCAGCCTTGGACACGTTGTAGGTCGACATTTCCGGGGCACAGAGAATGCCAGCCCCGGAGGACACGTTGACTATGTGCCCGCCGCGACCCTGCATGAGTGGCAAGAAGGTGCGGCAGCCGTGGATAACGCTCCAGAGATTGGTATCCAGCACGTGATGCCAGGTATCGGTGGACGTTTCTGCCATTCTACCCGCTGCGGGGATGCCTGCATTGTTGATGAGGATATCCAGCCCGCCCCAGGCTTCCTCGACCTCGCGTGCGGCTTGTTCGAAGTCCTCGATATTGGTCACTTCCAATTGGATGGGTAGGGCATCGCCCCCCATCGCCCTGACTCTCTCCGTGCTGGAGGCGACTTTTTCAGGGTTGCGCCCCGCCACCCCGACTCGGAAGCCGCTCCGGGCAAACTGCAGCGCAAGTGCCTCACCCAGACCACTGGTGGCGCCTGTGATCAATACCCTTTTTTGCGGATAACGTTTTGATATCTTATTCAGTGCCTGCATTTGTCGGCCCCCGAATGCATAATTTCAATGGAATACCCCATGGACTGACTTGACTATGAGGCGTCTGATCTGTTGTCCAGCAATGTGCGATATTCGTCGAACGCCTCGCGGAAGTAGCCAATCAGTTCCCAACCATCGGGCAGCAGGTGCCGGTCGGCCAGGATGCACAGGTTGAATTTACCGGCGTAACTCCAAACGGTCGTGTTCAGGGCCATACCGTGAAATATCTGCCCCATCGATATCCAGTTGCTGAGACTGATGTTGCCCAGGTGGAGCGGCTCACGGGGACCGGGCACGTTGGACAGTGCCGCGTTACCCCAGATGCCACTGAAGCGGCCCTCCGACTTCTTGACGACCCAGGCGAGCAGCTTTAGCAACGCGGGTGGAGTGATTTCAAGGATGCTGGACAGATCCATACCTTCCGCAGCGACGATGTGTTCTTTCATCACGTCGCTGCCGTGTTTAGCCGCTTTCAGTCGTTCCAGCGGGTCTTCGAGATGCACCGGCAGGGCGAGGTAATCCGCGGACGTCATGTTGCCGATGCAGTCGTCTTCTTCCGGCGGCGGGCGCTTGGAAACCGGTATCCCCGTCACCAGCGGGCCGGCTTGCGGATCAAAGCCTCTCGACTGCATGAAACGACGGTATGCGCCGGCGGCAGCGGCGACAAACAGATCATTGATGGTAACGCCGAATCCCTTGCTTATGGTTCGGATATCCTGAAGATCGAAGGTCTCGAAAACAAAAGTGCGCCCGTAACCCAGCATGATATTGAACGGCGAAACGGGCGTATCCTTGAGTACACTGGGTGGTAACTCATGGCCGGATTCCCGGTATTTCCTGTTCATGCGCCGCACATTGACGATGCCATTGCCAATCCGTGGCAGGCAACGAATCAGGGTAACGGGCAGGTCGATGAGCGCTCTGCCCAGCAGGGCCAGCCGGCCCGGCGTCGGTTCCGGTGTCCAGGGCTCGATGTTGGGTTCTACGTGCTCTGTCGAGGTCGTGTAAAAACGGGTTAACAGACGTGCCGCCCCGGCGCCGTCGGTATAAGCGTGGTGTACAAGAGTGACCAGGGCTACCTGGTCATCTTCCAGGCCCTCCACGACCCAGCACACCCAGAGCGGTCTGCTCATGTCCATCTTCCAGGCGTAGACCTGGGATACCAGTTCGCAAAATGCCTTGCGATCCCCGGGTGTGGGGCATGCCACCCGGCGCAGGTGGTAGTCGACGTCGAATTGTGGGTCATCCACCCAGACCGGGTGGTGCAACCCGAAAGGCACTTTCAGAAATTTCCAGCGCAACATCGGCAACAGGTGAATGCGTCGTGCAACGCTGTCACGGAATTTCTCGAAGGACCAGCCGCCGGGGAGATTAGACGTGTCTAGTATCGAAATTTTCAGGGTGTGTTGATAGGCACCGGTGTTCTCTTGTTCGAGCAGGAATGCACTGAGGCCGTCCATTCTTCGCATGGGGTTTTCCTTTAATGTAAGTTGTCAATTGGTCCGGGAACGCGTCACCCAAGCCACTTATAGTGCCGGATTCTCAGTCAACTGACCGATTGCTTCCACGATGTACTGGCCCAGTTTCATTGGGTCGTCGATTGCCTCGCGCGTCGATCCGATGCCGAGGCACAGGCGATCTTCAATAGTGGTGATGGTGACGTTGAGCAGCACGGCGGGTGGCAGTATGGGTTGGGTGTATAATCCCAGCAATCTGGCACCTTTCCTGTACAGGTTCTTGCCGATATAGTTGGCACCCCTCGGTGGAGAGATGTTCGATATACCCATGTTCACGATGGGTAGTGATTCGGCCAGTCCCGGTACCTGGGAGAGCAGCAGCGGCATGCCCATTATCACCGCGCCATAGCCGGCGATGAGTCCGCTGGGAAGCACCCTTATATTGTCCTTTGCCCGCTGGGTACTGGCGTGAATCTGCTGGAGTCTGGTCAGGGGTTTGCCGCGGCTCGCCCCGAGTTTGACCGCCAGCAGTCCCGCCTGGTTGCCACCCTCGGAGCTGCCCTCAGTCCGGGTGGATACGGGCATCCCGCAGATCAGGGGTTCCCGCAGGCTGAACTTCCGTTCGCGGAAATTGCGATGCACGGCACAGTCCACGCCATACAACAGTATATCGTTGACGGTGACTCCCTCGCGTTTGGCTATGGCTTTCAGTTCCGGCAGTGATAGATCGCAGTATCCGAAGCGCCTGGCGGAGGACTCCTGCGGGTGGTTCATGGGAGTGCGGGGCGCCTGGAACAGGCGCAGATCGGCCCGACCCTTTGATCGCGACGCCTCCAGCAATTGCTGTGGTAGCCCGGCCACCTGCTTGAATAGGGTGGCACCCAAACCAGGCCGGCTACTGTCTGATTTCCCTGAGCCCTTGACGGAGACAACGGTATTATCACCGTTATCAGCCCATAGCGCGCGGGCCTTCCGGTCGCTCTTGCGCAAATTGAGCGCGTTGAGAAACACCTTCATTCCGCCCTGGCCGTCCATCAGGGAGTGGTGAAGCTTGTAGGCGATGGCGAATCGATTGTCGGACAGCCCCTCGAAAATGCAACATTCCCACAGCGGTGCGTTGCGATCGAGCAGGCCTGAATAATAGTGTCCCAGCGCCTCCACCAACTCACTGTCCGTGCCCGGTGCAGGCAGCACCTGGTGACGGACGTGAAATGCCATGTCGACGTCCACCCGTTTCCACCTTGGCCACAGACGGCTGCTGTCGACGGCGCTATCAAAGGGAAAAACCGCTGATTGACTGCGTAAATCTTCAATGAGATTGGCAATGAATCGGCTCTTGCCGCCGCGCGGCAGTTCGAAAATCTCGCAGCCCATGGCATGCCACGGTGACCGTTGCGTCTCCGTGGCGATGAAAAAGGCTGCTAATGGATCCAAATGGCTCATAAGTCGTCCTGATTAAGATGTGTCCCGGGAGCGACGGGCCTCAGCAGTAGCTGATTTCAGTCCGGCTCACCAGTTTCCATATATTAGGTGCTGAACGAACAGGTGTAACCCCTCCCGGCGGGGGGGCTGTCCGGCCGGTTAAATTCCGGGTTAGACAAACTATTTTCGACGCCCCCCCGATGGGAGGGGGGAGGGTGGGATCATCGTTATCTAGTATGGGTCTTGCATTGAGGCGAAGAGGCCTGCAACTCACGCAGAGCCAGGAACCGGACTAGCAGGAGCGACAATGGGCAAATTGATCAATATCGATAACGGGGGCACCTTAACGGATATCTGGGTGCTGGACGGTGACCAGTCTTATCACACCAAGACCATCACCACGCCTTATGATCTCAGCAAGTGCTTTTTTGAGGGATTGAAGAAGGTTTCCCAGGTCATATATGGCCAGGAGGAACTGTCACAGCTGCTGCACAGTACCGATCATATTCGTTACTCCACCACCCAGGGCACCAATGCCCTGGTACAGAAGAAAGGGCCGCGCATAGGCATTATTCTCACTTCGGCGGCGGCTATAGATACCCTCCAGGAAACCGACAAAGAGAAAGAAATGTTCGAGGCCCTGGTCGGTAACCGCGTGGCGGTCATCGACCCCACTTTGGAAGGTGAGGCCTATATCAGGGGTGTCACCGATGCGATCGCCAGCCTGAGCTCTGCCGGCGCCTCGCGCCTGGTGGTGAGTTTTGACGGCGCTGACTACGCGCAGCGCGAATCGCTGTTGCAGAAAGCCATATTGCGCGCTTTCCCGCGCCACCTCTTGGGTACGGTTCCTGTGGTTTACGCCAGTGAAGTGGTTGGCGATGTCGATTTCCGTCGCCGCAGCTGGTCGGCCCTGTACAACGCCTTCCTGCACCCGTCGATGGAACTGTTCCTGTATCACGCCGAAGCCGGTCTGCGTGAGCAGCGGGCCAAGAACCCCCTGTTGATTTTCCGCAATGACGGTGGTTCCTCCCGTGTGGCTAAAACCGTCGCCCTGAAAACCTATAGCTCCGGTCCCCGTGGAGGTGCCGAAGGCTTGAAGGCCGCGGCCGATTATTACGATTTTAATCACTTGTTGATGATGGATGTTGGTGGTACGACCACCGACTTTTCCGAGGTCATTGACGGTCAGGTGCGTACCCTGCCCCACGGTAAAATTGAGGGCGTTGAATGCTCTTATCCGCTGTGCGATATCGTCAGTATCGGGGCGGGTGGCGGCTCGATCTTCCGGGTGAAAGACGGCGCGATTACCGTGGGCCCCGACAGTGTCGGCGGTGCGCCAGGGCCTGCCTGTTTTGGTATGGGCGGTAAAGAGGCCACGATTACCGATGCCTTGTTGATAATGGGGCTGCTGGATCCCGACACCTATTTTGGTGGTGAAATGAATCTGGACTTTGAGCGCGCCATGGGCGTGATCAAGGGCAACATCGCCGATCCGCTGGGGCTATCACCCGAAGAGGCTGTGCAGCAGATGATCAAGGCGCTTGCCGAGAAAATTGCTGCTGGTATTAATGACTTCACCGAGGTAAATGGTGAGTCAGTATTGATGGGCTTTGGCGGCGGTGGACCGATGAATGTACTGGCCTGCGCAGAAGCGGCCAGTATTGACACCGTTCTGGTGCCACGTCTGGCGGCGGTCTACAGTGCCTTTGGGATCGGCTATTCCGACATCTCGCATCCCTATCGTCGCGCACTGCCCGTTAACGATCAGGCTGG
>PVMK01127809.1_pt1 | contig 27951 bp, 37 predicted proteins | sample 1853481 | NCBI WGS metagenome assembly PVMK01 (sample SAMN08533507, study PRJNA380276) | Marine sediment metagenome, whole genome shotgun sequencing project. | reverse complement strand
ATCAATGAGCGAGGAAGATTAGTTGCAGGAGGGATGAAAGAAAATGTGGAACCACTTGAAAGTGAAAAAGACGATGAAATGATCTTCATGGAGCTTGCACTCCGCGTAAAAATGAGAAAAGAATTTGATAAACAACTAGGCCCAGTTAATTTTGCAATGGCATCACGAGAACGAGCTATTGCAATGAGTTATCCAATAGGTGAGGATATTTTGTATGTTATATCAGAACCTGATGCTGATTATGGCACTCTCCCAAAGAAAATATTGAAAATAATTCATTCTTAAGATTAGACAGGCGTGAATTTTTCTTAATTATTTGGGTTTACATATATAAAAAAAATCAATTTAAATTATATTTTTGAGAATTCATTTTTTAAAATTTAGGCTTGATTTTAAGATTATCTGTAATATCGTATGACAGACATGATCTTAAGTTCCAACCACTGTATTAAAAAAACATGACAATGGAAGAAGCATTGATAGAAAACCTAGTTCTGGGTAATGATCACAAAGAGTCTATGAAAAAAATCAATGAGAGTTTGATTCACTATGGCCTTACTCCAAACCAATCAAAAGTTTATCTCTATCTTACAAAAACTGGGGAGAAAACAGCATCTGGAATTTCAAAAAACCTCAATATTCCAAGAACCGAATCGTATCATTTACTAAATTCACTTGAACAAAAAGGAATTATTTTCTCTATTTTTGGAAAACCAACTAAATTTAACGCAGTTCCAATTGATGATGCTTTAACTATTATAATTGATAATGAAAAAAATAGAATTTTAGATCTCGAACTAAAAAAAGAAAAAATTCTTACTCTTTGGAACACCATTCCAAAACATGTAGATTCATCTGATAATCTAGATGGTAACAAATTCCAGATTCTTCAAGGAAGAAATTCAATCTTGGTAAAAATTGAACGAATGGTAAAATCTTCAGAAAAAGAAATAATGGTACTAGGATCTGATACTAATTTTATTAAATTCTATCACACCGAATTTGTCAATTTACTAAAAAAGACCAAAGCCGAACTTCAGGTACTTACGACATATTCCAAAAAAGGCCAATTTGCCCTAGATGGTATACCACTAAACAACATCAAAAAATTAGATGAAAGCAACAGGCACAATTTTTCATTTATCTTTAATGATGACACCGAGGTAGTATTTTTCATCAACAGTGGAAGTTCAGAATTGATGGCAATATGGACTGATTCTAAATCCTTTGTATCTACTCTAAAATCTTTGTTCAAACTAATTTGGAGAAAATCACCATATGTATTAGAAAAAGAAAACAAATTCACAGAAAACATGAATGAAGACTATGAGCACAGATTACGAGAGATTGAACAGGAGAAAGTAATCTTAGATTATCTCCAACAAAATGTGATGGTAAAGAAAGGAGGAAAAAATGAGTAATACATATTCTCAACCAAACGATCAAGATGAATCAAGGCTAAATGTTTTGATTATTGATGATAATGAGCAGATAACAAAAATGATTTCCTCATTTCTTGATATGAGTAATCATGATTGTACAGTTGTAAATGAAGGTAAGGAAGGATTGGAACTAATCAAAACAAAACAATACGATTCTATAGTGCTTGATCTTGCAATGCCTGAATTTGATGGATATGAAATCCTTGACACACTTCAAAAAGAAGACCCATCACAGTTATCAAAAATAATAATTTTGACTGCCTCTAGTGTTCCAATTGAAACTGTTCGAAGATTCAAAGAATTGGGTGTTTCTTCATGTCTACAAAAACCAGTAGATATCGACCAACTCTTATCTAGAATTACAGATACTGCTGACTAGACTATATTGAATACCAATGATTAAAATCAAACAGGCACTTTTTCTGATTTTTGGCATTACTAGTTTTATTATATTTTATATCGGATTTTTAAACTACATTACAACTCAAGACGAAAGTGTAGGATTGATTATTTTGGTTTTTTCAATCATAGTATCTCTAGGTACATTCCTTGCCACCTTTTACATTTCAAATCAAATCACAAAACCCATTGAACTGCTTGCCAAGCGAATGAACGAATTTTCCAAGAACAACTTTATTGCTAAAATTTCTTTGGATGATAAAGGTATTCAAGAACTACAATCCCTTCATAAAAATTTTGAAGATATGGCAGATAAGGTTGGTGGTGCTCTGGAAAAAGAAAGACAACTTAATCTAAAGTTGCAAGAAATGGATACGAGAAAAACTGAATTCATGTCAATGATTTCCCATGAATTAAAAACACCAATCATGCCTATAATGGGGTATCTTCAATTACTAAAAAAAGAAGAACTAATGGGAAAACTAAATGAAAAACAACTAGATGCATTAAATGAGATTTCAATTTCTACTGAGAAATTACAGAAATTACTTCAAGATGTTTTAACTGCCCAAAAAATCGACCTTGGTAAACTACCTACTGAAAGGAACATTGTAGCATCTAATACTTTGGTTGAGAATTCCTTCAAGGCGTTTTATCCTATTTGTGAGAGCAAAGGTGTAAAATTAGTCATGTCGAAAAATGCCAATGAAATGGTTTTTTCAGATGTTGATAGAGTCTCACAAGTTTTTTCAAATTTGATTTCAAATGCATTGGCCTTTATACCTAAAAAAAATGGAGTTATTGAAATTGGAGTGCAAGATAATTCTGATAAGATGACTTTTTTTGTGAAAGATAATGGGGTTGGTATCTCTGAGGAGCAACAAGAACATATTTTTAAAAAGTTTTATCAAGTTGATACATCCTCAAAAAGGAAAAAAGAAGGGAGTGGATTGGGATTGTCTATTTGTGAAGGGATTGTTAAAACACTGGGAGGAACAATGTGGGTAAAAAGCACATTAAATCAGGGCACCACATTCTTTTTTGATTTACCAAAAGCAAAGATTCCAATTGAGAATTTTAAATCTTTGAAAAAATCATAGGCTAAATTCTTTGTTTTCATTAAATAAATTCTATTTTCATATTGCCTAGCTATAAATAGAAATTACCAGTGAAAATTTTGTGCCAGTTGATCCTGTTTGTGGAATAGAGCTTGATGAAAGCCTAGCTGTGGCGCATGATTATAATGGCAAAAAAATTTTTTTCTGCTGTAATGGCTGTAGGCGAATTTTCCTAAAAAAACCAAGAAAATATAAAAAAAATATTTAGATTGGAAACGCTCCACACATACGACAAAATTTTGAGTTTTCTGTATTGAAATGACAATACGGGCATAAAGTTTCTGTACTTTGAGCATTTCTTGCAAAACCATGCAAGTTTTTATAAATTTCAAAATAATGTAAGGATTCTTTAGATCTTATTGTAACTCTATATTCTTGTTCGATTTTTTTCTGTTTTTTTGAATAAATCTCATCACTAATCATTACATTAAACAAGTTTGTCAGTCCTCTTGTGCCTGCCCCGTCTTGCATTGGCGATTTGTCTCTCCATGCTATTTGAGGTGGGATTTTTCTCTCAAATGTTTTTCTTAATATCCACTTTCCATGTTTTCTATCTTTTTCAGTTTTTACCTTTAAATTGACTGGAATACTTTTTGCAAATTCAATTATTCTTTCATCCAGGTATGGAGACTCTACTGTAACTCCTAATGCTTTTCCTATCTTTTGAGTTGGAAAATGCATTATTGAACAGATTCTTTGGACTTCTCTTTCAATCTCCTCTTTGGGCTTTTTAACAAGAAAATTATACCCTGCAAATAACTCATCAGCTCCATCCCCTGTAATGATTCTGTTATGGCCATGATTTTTTGCCCACTTTATGGCAAGATACATCACTAGGTTATTCCTAATTTCAATATCGTTAAAGTTTTTCAAAATTGATATTGTCCCTTTAACTGCATCCAGAATTTCTGTAGTATCGACGTTGATTATTGTTAATGGTAAATCAAATTCTTTGGATGCCAATTGACAATAGGTGAGATCATTTGCTGCAAAATCTTTTGATATTATTGTAATTGCCTTTGGTTTTTTTTCTTTTAGATAGTACGCTAAAATTGTGCTATCTAGGCCTCCAGAAAGTGAAATTATATCTGCCTTGCAAGAATCGCATGCTTCTTTTAATTTATCAAACAATCTTTTGGAAATATCTTCCAACAAATGGGTGCTATTTTGAAACTATAATAGGATAGCCACACAGATTTTTCGATATTGTTCTTCAATACACATTTTTTAGATTGGAAACTTTAAATCCAGTATAATGTACTTTTGGATTCATGCTACTTCCAGCAGAGATTGAATCAAAGACTTTGATTCCAGCTTTACGAGCGATTCTTGCTAAAAAATTAGCAGAGGATCATAATGTCCGTGAAGAAGAAATCTCAAAAATGTTGGGGGTCACTCAAGCTGCAATTAGCAATTACATCCGTGGTACTCGTGGTGATCCTGCGCTAATAACTAAATTGTTGTCAGAACCACAAGTTTCAAGTTTAATTAATGAGTTGACAGAACATTTATCTTCAGATATGGCATACACTCCATCTAGTCTCTCAAAATTTATTGGTCTTTGCAATTATATTAAATCAAGTTTGTTAATTTGTGAAATCCATCATAACCTGGAATCAAATATTGATGAAAAGGTCTGCAAAGAATGTGAAAACATGCTTCTAAAAGGTCCTGGAAGCGTTTACTAAGTTTTTTTTATAATTATTTCAATATTTGAAAGTGTACGTCCCAATTCTTGTATTGGTTCACTATCCACCAATATCTTGTGAATTTTTGAATTTCCTTTCATAATATTCTCAGTTATGATGTTGGCAACGGCAACTGCGTTTGGAATAGAGTTTCCCTTTGACCTAATTGTAATCTCTCCATGTTTTCCTAAAACTGATATTGCATCCAAAGCTGATTGCATGACTGGATCACTATAAATCACAATTACAGATTCTTCTGATGTTTTGATCTGCTCTTGACCATTTTCTTCCTTTATCTCTTCCATGAGCATTGTTCAATCTTTCAGAAATTTTAAGTTCTTTTAAGTTTTATCGACGATTGGTCCACTTAATCGAAATAATCAATTGGAATGTTTTGATAATCCCCATTTGGAAGCACTCTTCTAATGGTAATAGGGATTACTCGCTGCTCTAATTCTACCATTGCAATGTCTAGTGAAATTCTTGCAGTTTTTGGAATTGGGATAAATGGTGGTGCTCCAAGAGATAATTGTAATGCTCTTGCACCCATAATTCTTGCCTTTTCAAATCTTGTAAGTGTTGGTGGACCAATTGTGATTTTTCCTTTTTCACATGGCTGTTCTACTGGCTCATGCTCTTCAATTGTTTCAACAACTTCCCTACTTTCGATTTCAGCCAATCTTTTTACAAGTGCTCCTTCTTGTTGTTCTGTTAATGGATCTGCATCTTTACCACCTTCAGTTAACTTTCGATAAGTTGCTAAGGCTTTGTCTAAACCTGCATTTACCTCTAGATTAGATTCATCAATTTCTGAGGTTTCAACAATTTCAGAATTTTCAGCACTAGACAAGTACAAAAATTCCCTCAAAGCGTTATATATTCCAATAAATGCATACTACGAATTGAGTTCTAATTCAGTCTCCAAAAAACAACTTGTTTTAGAAATTAAAGATAAAGCCAAAATTCCCTGTGATCTAAAACGTCACTTATCTCCAAGAACTGTTGGTACTATAATGAGATCACTTCCACTTGAAGGCCATGCCCATTTAATGGGAAAAAATATTGCTTATTTTGAAACAAAAATTGATTCTGGAACTGAAAGAGGTAGAAAAGAATTCAAAAAAGGCGATGTGGCATTTTCCTCATCTACTAGCAGTATTTGTTTTTTTATTGCAGATTCTGTACCTGGCAAAACAATGACGCCAATTGGTAAGTTGGTAGAAAATATTGATGCACTAAATAATCTAAAACCTGGTGATGTCTTTTTACTCTATGAGGATTTTGGTTGATAAATATAATGCCCGCTAAACCCACCTACTTTTTCTATAATTCCTTTTTTTAAGGATTCTTTTAGAAATACATTTGCTGCTGAAACTTTAACTCCTGTCTGTCTTGCCAGATCATGAGCTGTGATGACTTTGGCGTGTTGAATGATTTTTGTGGTATCTTTTTCGTTTAGGATTACTGTAATCTCTGCCTTTCTTGGACCACTTTCTCCTTTGTCCTTTTTACTCTTTTTTGTATTTTTTTGAGCAGAAGGACTTACCTTTTTTGTTCCAGCCATGTTTTCTTGAAAAAAATATTCCTCTTATAAACGATGTATTCAAGTTATGATTGAAATCCCTAATTCAAAAAATGATCAAAGTTTTGCAATAACGAAATTTTCAAATATAAATAACATCTATTCTAGTGAACAATATGGGTGTTGTTTCAAAAGGTGCCAAATGTAATGTTGATGGGTGTGAAAATGACGGTACACGTTCAATAAACACCGCCAAAGTCGAAAATGCCAATCTTCGAGTTACTTCAGCAGGGAAAAAGAGTGTTTTATGCAAAGAACATTACAAAGAATACAAAAAAGAATCAAAAGAAGATCGAGAGCTTGAACGTGCTCGTTTTGACAAATTTTAGTTTTATTTTCGGTTAGTTTTTTGTTTTTTATATTTAGTAGGTTTTTTGAAATAATCATTGCTTAGGTTTTGATAAAATTGGCCTAGTTTTTTGTACAATCTTTTTGGTTTTCTAGTTTTCTGATTACTCAAAACATACAATGCTAGAATTGGAAAGGCAATTGTTGCATCTGCATATACTGTAACGTTTCCTTCATGAGCGTGTTGAACTTTACCCCAACTTTTTCCTTCTTGAAGAGTTGCTCCTGAAAGCCCGCCTGTGTCTGGTCTAGCGTCTGTTATCTGAATAATATAGTCCTGTCCACCATCATTTCTTCGTAGTATTTGATCAAGCAAAGGTCCTGTCTGTTGAGCTGCGTTTTTTGGAACACCTCCGCCAATCTCGACTATTCCTGATTTTTTAGAATTAAAAAGAATGGCTGCTTGTTCAATTATTTCCCTTACAAAATCTAAACTGTATATTTTTCCTTCTAATCTTTGGATTGCCAGGTTTAATGCAAGAGATGAATCTTTCATAGTTGAAATGTATACTGGAACATCATAATCATATGCAGTTGTAATGAAACTTTTTTCGGGATGTTTTGATTTTTCCTTACTTAACTTTCCCATTAAATTACAAAATTCAGCAGTTGTGAATGGTTTGTCTGGAAAATCTTTTCCAAACATTTTTTGAATAATTTGATCTTGTGCTTCTAAAGTTTCATAAAATTTTATGTATACATCTCTTATTCGAACTATCTCGTTTTCATATAGTTTCATATCATCAACATCAAAATGTCCTTGTTTAACAGGAAGCCCCCATGCAAAATGATCTTCGTGGTACACATTTGCACCTGTCGTAATAATCCAGTCAACAAAACCTCGCTCAATCAAAGATTTGATTATTCCCCCAAATCCTACAGGAGTCATGGCACCTGATACTGTTAGACAAATAGTTGCATTTTCTTTTATCATTTTGGCGTAAAGTTTTGCAGCCTCTCCAAGCTGTCGTCCATTAAATCCTGATCTTGAAAAAACTTCGACAAGATCCTCAATAGTCATTTTTGGATCTAGTTTAATGTGAGGAATGTCTTTTCCATGAAATTTGTGTGGGTCCACTTTTTCAACTTAATTTTAACTGTAAATTAATACTTGTGCTCTGTTTTAAAATCACTTTAGATGTTAGTTGTAAACAGCATTTTTGAATACATTTCTCATATTTCCAGTCATTGTTTAATCCTTTCAAAGATCTCTTATGTGCGACTAATTGTCTTTATTATTACATGAACATAATTGATCTTCATAATCCTGAGAGGGTGAATCGAAAACCTGATCAAATTGAAATTCTTTTTAGTTCTGGTAATTTTGAAGAGCAGGGATTTCTGGTAAAGCATGTGGAATTACGTCTATATGTTGAAAAAAATGATGATACACTAGGGATATTTTCTTTGATCACTTCCTTTGTTCAAACAGATAAGGGATCAATAGAAATGATTTACGATGAGGGTTTTCGCGGAGATGATTCTCTTAACCGTACTGTAAAATTTTTGATTTCTAATTTGGGATTGTCCGCCTTAATTCTTCGTTCTATCATTGCACTAAAAAGTAATATTTCAAATTGATTCTTGTTTGATATTTTGATAAACCTAGGTAAACTGTTTATGAACTAGAATCAATCTAATTTATCATGCTAAATGATTCGTCTATTCGAAAATCATTGGATAATTACGTAAAACATAGAATGCAAGAAATACCATTTGATATTAAAGACACTTTTTTGAAAACTACCCAGGTATGGAAATGTGAAAGTGAGTTAGACTTTTTGTATGGTTACTATGTGGGCAAATTAGAAGAAGGTTCTCTTCATTTTCTATTAAAGGCCTCAAGGGCTTCTGCAGGGGGATATGTTGATACCTTTGAAATTAGGGGAATTATTGAAACTCATAGACAAGAATTACGACACTTGATTGAAAAAGCAATAAAAAATTCATAAATTCAAGAGTTGTAAGATTCCTAATTTATGAAAGAATCGTATATTTATGACACAATTGACATGATTTATCGTGCGTATCTTACAACTTCATTGCGACAGTATAGAATACACTCCGACTAAAAAAGAGATTAAAACTGCCGAAGATGATGTTTCAACTGATACTACTAGATTGGAAGAATTGGTTGTGGTATTTGTTGCAATAGAAAAAGGAGATGATTCGTCTGTTGCAAAAGATGCAATTTCTCAAATTAAAAATTCTATGGAAAAAATCGGTTGTAAAAAATTATTATTATATCCCTATGCTCATCTCAGCTCAAATCTCGCATCTCCTTCCTTGGCAATGTCTTTGTTAACCGAAATGGAATCATTGGCAAGTGATCTCGATGTTTCACATTCTCCTTTTGGATGGACAAAATCCTACAAAGTTCAAGTAAAGGGGCACCCTCTTGCTGAAAGCTCAAAGGTAATCACAAAAAAAGATCTTCCTTTAGATGAAACAAAATCAAATGAAGAGGAAATTACTTCAGAGGCATTAAAATCAGAATCTAAAATCAAATCTTATTGGCATATTTTATCTCCTGATGGAACAATGACTCCAATGTCTGAATTTGATTTTACAAATCACAAAAAATTAGAGATGCTATCAAAATACGAATCTGCGAAAAAGAGAACCGTAGATGAACCTCCACCACATGTTGCACTGATGAAAAAACTTGCTATTGCTGATTATGAACCTGCATCTGATTCGGGAAACATGAGATTCTTTCCAAATGGACGTTTGATTAAATCTCTAATTGAACAATACGTTACAACAAGGGTCAAAGAATATGGTGGGTATGAAGTAGAGACTCCAATCATGTATGACTCTCATCATCCAAGTATGGTAAGCTACTTTAACCGATTTCCAGCTAGACAATACAATATAGATTCTGAAGGAAAGAAACTATTTTTGAGATTTGCAGCATGCTTTGGGCAATTTTTAATGGCAAATGAATTTCAGTTATCCTACAAAAATTTACCATACAAATTATACGAGCTCACAAGGTACAGTTTCAGACGTGAGCAATCTGGAGAATTAGTGGGATTAAGGCGACTCCGAGCATTTACCATGCCTGATTGTCATGCATTTTGCAAAGATATGGAACAATCAATTGAGGAAATCAAAATCAGATTTGATTTATCTCAAAGTGTACTAAAAGAACTAGGAATTGAAGAGTCTGATTATGAAATGGCGATTAGATTTACTGAGGATTTTTACAATGAAAATAAAAAGTCTGTTGAAGAACTTGTAAAGAAACTTGGAAAGCCAGTACTAGTGGAAATGTGGAAAGAGAAATTTTTCTACTTTGTTTTAAAATGGGAGTTTAATTTTATAGATAATTTGGGAAAAGCATCTGCTTTATCTACTGATCAAATAGATGTTGAAAACGGAAATCGTTATGGAATTGATTTTGTAGATGAAAATAATGTAAAAAAGAACCCAATTATTTTACACAATTCTCCAAGTGGAGCAATTGAGAGAATTATTTACGTCTTATTGGAAAAAGCAGCCTTTGACTCAAAACAAGGGCGCAAACCACAACTTCCATTATGGCTCTTACCAACTCAAGTAAGAATAATTCCTCTAAAAGATGAATTCAAAGACATTTGTAATTCTTTGGCAGACAAAATCTCCTCACACAACATTCGAGTTGATATTGACGATAGAAATGATAGTATTGGAAAACGAGTACGAGAAGCAGAAAAAGAATGGATACGATATATTTTGGTGATAGGAGAAAAAGAGGCAAATTCTGAAAGTCTTAGCATTAGGGATAGAACTACAGGTAATGTTAGAGAATTATCTTTTGATGATTTCATTAAAGAATTTGGTGAACAAACCAAAGGCAAACCCTTCTCTGGACTAAACTCCCCAAAGTATCTATCTAAAAGACCCCAACTAATGGTGTAAAATATGAGCTTTTCAGAATTTTATATGAACAGAAATCCACTCATTACCTCTTCAGGAGAGGGGGATCCTGTGGCAACTATATTTGGAATTCCTTTTGACTCTACTCATTCCTACAAGCCTGGTTGCAGATTTGGTCCTGATGTAATTCGTGATGCCTTTAATAATATCGAAATATTTCACCCTGAATTACAAGTAGACCTTGAGGCTGCCAATATAGAAGATTTAGGAAACACCAAACATACTGTGGTTGCCTCAGAAATGATAGATATGCTCAGAAAAATAACTGGAGAACTGGTAGAAAAAAATAGACAATTATTCTTCCTTGGAGGTGAACATCTTATCACTTTTGGAACATACATGAGTTTTCCAAAAGAAACAGGATATGTTGTCTTTGATGCTCATTACGATTTGCGAGATGAATATGCCGATATTAAACTAAGTCATGCATCTTATCTTAGACGAATCGTAGAAGAGCGAGGTTCTGATAATATTTTACATGTTGGTGCTAGAGCATTTGTCAAAGAAGAACTAGAATTTTTGAAAGAAAATAAAATCAAAACAATTTCAAATAAAGAAATACGCCAAGGTAAAGGTCCTCAAATTCTAAAAGACCATGTCTCTACTTTTGATAAACTCTATACTAGTTTTGATCTTGATGTGTTAGATCCGGCCTTTGCTCCAGGAGTTGGAAATCCTGAAGCTGTAGGAATTACTTCTAGAGAATTATTAGACATGATTTACTCCTTTGAGGATAAAAAAGTTTCAGGTGTCGATATAGTTGAATTAAATCCAACTCATGATAATGGCTCTACTGCTTCATTGGCAGCAAAGATAATGTCTACAATGATTGCACTGAATTTAGCCCAAAATTAGTAAAAGTAGTTTGACCATTACCTAATACAATTTATCTTGATTGGATTTTATCTTTCTTTTTTGGAGTGATTTTATGTCAGAATTTAACAGAATTGATTCTTGTAGAAATTGTGGTGTGACCTTAGATGTGATTACAACATGTATGATGTGTGATCAACCCTCTCAATTCAAGTGTTCAAACTGTTATCATTTTGTTGATGATCCAATTCATACAAATTGTGTGATTTTAGAGAATAGCGTATAATTTACGCCTAACAGAAGAAAAATTTCATAAATTTATCAAACAATAGACAAAAAACATTCTGATTTTTTATATACTTGGATTTTAGGAGAATCACGTGCTAAATAATCTCAGGGAGACATTACAACCGGCTCTTGAAAAAATGGGAAAAGGGTTTGCCTCTACAGGTCTCTCTCCCAACTTTTGGACTGTGGTTGGTTTAATTTTTGCCCTAATCTCTGCCTTGGTTTATGGATTGGGACTTGAATTTAGCTTAATCATAGGTGGGGTGTTGTTACTTGTTTCAGGATTTTTTGATATGGTTGATGGTCAAGTTGCCAAAGTAACTGGCAAGACATCAAAAAAAGGTGGATATCTTGATTCAATGTTTGATAAAATTGCTGAGACTGCAATTTTTCTAGGAATTTTAGTTGGGGGATATGTAGAACCATACCTTGTATTACTTGCAATCACATTATCATTACTGGTAAGTTATGCTAGGGCAAAATCTGACTCATTAAATATAAAACTTCAAGGAGTTGGAATCGGAGAGAGAGCAGAACGTCTTTTGGTAATTGCAATTATTGGAATAATTGGATTTATGGGAATTGCTGTTCTTATTGTGGTGATTATTGCTGCCATCACATTAATTCAAAGAATGATTGTTACTGCTAAAAACATTGAAGAATAATTTTAACGAAGCTTTCCACGTTTTCGTCTACTGTCAGCTGATCTGATTTTTAGAATTTTGAAATGAATTGCACACGATATGCAATAATGCTTTAGAACCGTTGGTGATGCAATGTATGCTCCTTGAGCTCGTAACTCTTTTGCCAACGTATGCTCAACTAGATTTAGTCTTGAGGTAACTTTTTTTGCCTTGTCTTTTGGTACAGTTTGTCCACAATTAGTACACTGAACAGTTCCTGATGATCCTTTTCCTCCTTTTGTACGTCCTCTACTTGCACGCTTAAGTGGCATATCGATAATCTCTTCCGCCTCTTTATATTCTTGCGTATGATTAACAAATTTTTTGAATTTTGTGCCTATTTTTGAATAAATTTGTCATTATGTTTTAATTCTTGATCTAGTTTACAGTTTGTAGACGGATGAACGGTTTGTGTCATAGTTGTTATGGGTCAAATTTGGATTTAGTAATATCCAAAGGCGAAATTATTTGCAAGTCTTGTTTTGAAAAAAAGAATGCAAAAAACTAAATCACCAAATTTATGAATTCAACTAAATGAAGATCGCTTTATTTTCTCACTGTGCAATCGATACTATTACTATAGATGGTTCAAATTATGAGCAAATTGGTGGTGCAGCATGTTATGGTGGACTCACTGCAAAGAAATTTAAATTTGATGTAGAACTGGTTACGAAATTTGGTTCAGACTTTCCACATAAACAGTACCTTACAGATAATGAAATTAATTTTGATAATGCATTAAGCGAAAAGAACACCACAAAATTTTCAATCAACATTGTAGGTTCAGATAGAACATTAATTCTTGAAAATCAATGTGAACCAATCGAATATGCAAAAATCAATGCTGATGGCTTTATTGTTAGTCCTATTTTTCATGAAATCTCACCTGAAACATTTGAAAAAATAAAACGAGATTCTAATTTTTTATTTTTAGACCCTCAGGGATTTTTGAGACAGACTAATTCTGAAAAAGAAATTTTTTTAGCAGATGCTGATGTTGATTTATCTAATGTAAGTGCCATCAAAGTTAATCCTGAAGAGGCTCAGCATTTGGTGGGTTCATCTAATATTGAATCTTTGGGGTTGTTACAAAAAAAAGGTGTAGAACATGTAATTCTTACAAACAAAACAGAAGTATCAATGTTGGTTAAAGATAGAATCTATTCTATAACCTTACCGAACAAGAAAATTTATGATACAACTGGAATTGGAGATATATTTTGTGCTGCTTTTTGCTGCACTATGCTAAAGGAAAAAGATTTTCTTTGGGCTTTGTGCTTTGCAGGAGGTGCTGTTCAGGCAGCTCTTAATTCAAATGATGTTGGACTCTTGAAAATTCCAGTTGTATCATGAATTTTCTTGTTTGGTAATGTTATAGAATAGATTCTATCTTTAACCAACATTGATACTTCTGTTTTGTTTGTAAGAATTACATGTTCTACACCTTTTTTTTGTAACAACCCCAAAGATTCAATATTAGATTAATTTTTTATTTTTAGACCCTCAGGGATTTTTGAGACAGACTAATTCTGAAAAAGAAATTTTTTTAGCAGATGCTGATGTTGATTTATCTAATGTAAGTGCCATCAAAGTTAATCCTGAAGAGGCTCAGCATTTGGTGGGTTCATCTAATATTGAATCTTTGGGGTTGTTACAAAAAAAAGGAGTAGAACATGTAATTCTTACAAACAAAACAGAAGTATCAATGTTGGTTAAAGATAGAATCTATTCTATAACCTTACCGAACAAGAAAATTTATGATACAACTGGAATTGGAGATATATTTTGTGCTGCTTTTTGCTGCACTATGCTAAAGAGAAAGATTTTCTTTGGGCTTTGTGCTTTGCAGGAGGTGCTGTTCAGGCAGCTCTGAATTCAAATGATGTTGGACTCTTGAAGATTCCAAAAAAAAGCACTATTGAAACTAACGCATCTTATTTTTACAATCTGATGAATTATCGTTCGATATAGCTTTATCCTTTTATTGCATGGTCCTTTGAAATCTTTTGTGCAAATAGGAATTTATGGTTTAGGTACTACATCTGCATCCCAAAAAATAATAAAAAAAATACTTGCAGAATACAGCATCAAATCCTTCACCATTACTCCAAAATCTAAAACAAAACAGTATGATTGTGTTATTGTATTAGGAGGGGATAAAGGAATTCGAAACTATTTTCATAGGGCATTTGATTCTACCTCTCCAGTTTTAGGAATTAACGAAGGTGAATATGGTGGATTTTTAGCTCAAATTGACCTCAAAGAATTCTCCTCATATGTCAATAGACTAAAAAAACAAAATTACACCATTGAGGAAGTCCCCAGATTGGGAGTAAAAATTGATGGTAAATCTGTTTTTCCTGTTTTAAATGATGTAGCAGTGTTTCCATCTAAAAGTGCGATGTTAATGGAACATACTCTTAGCGTGAATGGTGAAGAGGTATGGCATGATAGTAGTGATGGAATAATAATTTCCACACCAATTGGTTCTTCAGCATATTCAATGTCTGCAGGTGGACCTGTAATTTTTCAGGACTCTACAGTATTTGAGATAATTTCCGTAAATTCTTTGAATGTTAATCGAAGACCAATAATTGTATCTAACAACAGTTCTATTGAGATAGATGATATTTCTGCTCGATTGCATTGTGAGGTAGTTCTTGATGGGTTAGAACGATACAAAGTAAACAAGATTGTAGAATGTACGCAATTTTTACCTCCTGCTAAAATCATTCGTCTCAAAAAAGATTCTACTGCAATTTCTGCCCTTGCAAAAAAGGCTCATCTTGCAGAGGAATTACTTAGCATGCCTCCAAGCTCTAAACTTCTTCTAAAAACATTAGAGTATGAGGGTGCATTAACCCAAAAGGATCTATCAAACAAGACTCTTTTACCAGACAGAACTGTTAGATTAGCTCTTAGCCATCTGCTTGAAAAAGGACACGTCAAAAAGAAGGTATCTGTAAGGGATGCAAGACAAAAAATCTACGAAATTTCAAAAATAGAATAGTTTAGCTTCCAGCAGCTTTTACAAATGAAACAAAAGATTCCTCAGGGAATCCAGGTCGACTGTTAAATTCTGGATGAAATTGTACTCCTAAATAGAATTTATGGTCAGGAATTTCTAAAATCTCCATTCTCTTTCCTTCATCACTTTCTGCTGAGAAGATCATTCCATGTTTTTCAAATTCAGAAATGTAATTCTTGTTAATTTCATAGCGATGTCTATGCCTCTTACTAATGGACTCAGAACCATAAATTTTTTGAGCCATAGTATCAGGCTTTATCTTGATTTTGTGACCTCCTAATCTTAGGGATCCTCCCATATTTGCTATATCTTTTTGTTCGGGAAGTAAATCTACTACTGGATTTTTTGCATCTTGTTTAATTTCAGTTGAATTTACATCCTCTAAATTCAAAACATCTCTTCCAAACGAAATGGCGGCAAGCTGAAATCCAAAACATATTCCCAGATACGGGATGTTTTTCTCTCTTGCATAATTTGCAGTTTTAATTATTCCCTCAGATCCTCTGGTGCCAAATCCGCCTGGGACAAGTATCCCGTCATATTCTGAAAGTTTGTTATAGTCACTAATGGATTCTGAATCAATCCAATCAATATCAACTGACTTTCCTAATTTTGCACCTGCGTGTTTTAATGCATGGTTAACACTGACGTAGCTATCTGCAAGTGTAACGTATTTTCCTACCATTGCAATCTTTACCTTTTGGTCCTTGGGGTTAATCATTGATTCAGCTATCTTATTCCACTCATCCCAATTTGCAGATGCATTTACCATGCCAACTTTGCCAAATTTTGTAAAAATAAAATCTAGAATTCCTTGGTCATATAACATCTGAGGCACTTCAAAAATTGATTTTGCATCATGACAAGAAAGAACATCTTCTGCAGCAACATTGGTAAACATAGCAATTTTTTTCTTGGTTTTCTCCTCTAATGGCTTAGTACATCTAACTGCTAAAAAGTCTGGCTGAATACCAATTCTTCGTAATTCCTGAACACTATGTTGGGTGGGTTTTGTTTTTTGCTCTCCTACCACATCAAGGGATGGTGCTAATGTTACATGGACAAAAATTACGTTTTTTGGTCCCTCCTCAACTCTCATCTGTCTTAATGCTTCTAAAAATGGTAAAGATTCGATATCGCCTACCGTTCCACCACACTCTACAATCAAAAAATCTAGTTCTTCATCTTTTGCAATCTTTGTAATTCTATTTTTTATCTCATCTGTAATGTGGGGAATAATTTGTACACATGCCCCCAAATACTCTCCTTTTCTCTCAGATTCAATAACTGTCGAATAAACTTGGGCAGTGGTTATGTTGTGGTTTTTAGGAATATCTTGATTCAAAAATCGCTCATAGTTTCCAATATCCATATCGCACTCTCCGCCATCTTCTGTAACGAAGACCTCTCCATGCGCTATTGGATTCATGGTTCCTGCATCATAATTCAAGTAGGGATCTATTTTGACGCAAGAAACTTTTTGATTTGCTAATTGTAACAGTTTTGCAATCGATGAAGTTGTGACTCCTTTACCAAGACCAGACATAACCCCTCCAGTCACAAAAATAAACTTCGTCTGCACATATGTGAAATGAGTAGCGGGTTTTTGTATGTTTTGCCGATCATCCTCTTTTTGCCATAATTCTTACAAGTGTAAATTTTTTTTTGATTTTTTAACTAATGTTAAAAATTATTTGCGACTGTTTTTTATTTCACTATGAGCATATCTAAGATTGAGAACATCTAGGTAGTGGCCACACAATAAAAGAAAACTATAGTTGCAGTTATGGCTCAAGGCCACTATACTCTAACGTTTATTTTATTGATTTGGTAGATATCTGTCTTCTTGATAACTAGTATCATAATATTTGGAAATTTTATTTTTTTGAGATAAAGTTTCAAGTATTTTTTCTGCTTGTGTCATTTCTATATCAAATCTAATGTGAATGTGACGTGATGCTGTGGATTCGTCTTTTTTGTACCTATTTTGAATAAATTCTAAAATCTGTTTTTCTGTATTTTCATCCATTTTCTATCTACTCAAAAATTTTTATTTTCGGGAAAAATTCAATGTTTCTTTTTTCAATGATTTGGTAAATGATGCAATTCTTTTTTCAATTTGATTTTGAGGTGTTTTTTCAATTAATTTTAAAAATGCACTACCGACAATTACTGCATCTGCTCCCACAGAAATGTATTTTTTTACATCTGCAGGAGTTGATACGCCAAAACCTACTCCTACTGGAATTATTCCTTTGGTTTGTTTTTTTACATTTTTAATTGCCTTGAGAGTGTAATTTTTAATTCCAGTTTTTACACCTGTTGTTCCATACACTGCAACAAGATACAAAAACCCCGAAGATGCTTTTGCAATTTTACTTATTCTTTTTTCAGTAGTGTTTGGAGAAATCAAAAATATGGTATCTGTATTTCCTTTTGCCGCCTTGAGATATTCTGTCGATTCCTCAATTGACATATCTGGTAGAATAAATCCATCAATTCCTGCTTTTTTAGCCTCAGAAATGAACTTTTGATAGCCTTTGTTATACAAAATATTGGTATATGTCATGAGTACAAGTGGTGTATCAGTCATTTTTCTGATTTTTTTAACAAGATGAAAAAAATTACTTATTCTTGTTCCTCTCTCCAATGATACGGTGCTTGCATGCTGAATCACAGGGCCATCAGCAAGAGGATCAGAAAATGGAAATCCTAATTCAATAATATCTACTCCACCTTTCACCAATCCTTTCACTGCAGACAAAGTTGCACGTTCGTTTGGAAATCCTGCCATGATGTATGAAATCAGTGCCTTTTCGTTTTTGGCATCCAACTCTGAAAACTTTTCTTTAATCCTTGACATTTCTATCCAAATAGTTTTGAACTTCTTCGACGTCTTTATCCCCTCTTCCAGACAGTGTAACTACAATTGATTCTGATTTTTTATGATTTCTGGCAACCTTGATTGCTTCAGCAATCGCATGAGATGATTCTAGTGCTGGGATAATTCCTTCAGTTCTTGTTAATAGCAAAAAGGCATCAATTACTTCCGAATCAGTTGCAGAGCGATACTTTACTCGTTTATTATCTTTAAGATAAGAGTGCTCTGGACCAACACCTGGATAATCAAGTCCTGCAGATATACTGTGAGTTTCAGTAATTTGTCCTTCCTTATCTTGGAGCAGATACGTCATCATTCCATGCAGCACTCCCTTGCTTCCAGCAGAAAGTGTCGCTGAATGAAATCCAGATTTTAATCCCTTACCTGCAGCTTCGACTCCAATTAATTCTGCATTTGTATCAACTAGTGGATAAAATGTACCAATTGCATTAGAACCACCACCAACACATGCAATTACAATGTCTGGTGTTTTATTATGCAGTTTTTTCATCTGTGATTTTATCTCCTCCCCAATAACACTTTGAAAATCTCTGACCATGACAGGATATGGATGTGGTCCAACTGCAGAACCCAAAAGATAGTATGTATTCTCTACATTTGTAATCCAGTCACGTATTGCCTCATTAATTGCATCTTTTAGGGTCTTTGAGCCTGAATTTACTGGATGAACTTTGGAGCCTAACATGTTCATTCTATACACGTTCAGCTTTTGTCTTATAGTATCCTTGTATCCCATGTATACTTCAGATTTCATTCCTAATACAGCACATGCCATGGCAGTTGCCACTCCGTGCTGACCAGCTCCGGTTTCTGCGATTATTCTTTTCTTCTTCATTCGTTTTGCAAGCAATGCTTGCCCTAGGGTATTATTGATTTTGTGAGCTCCTCCATGCAACAAGTCCTCTCTTTTTAGATAGATTTTAGCTCCTCCAATCTTTTCTGTCAAATTTTTTGCAAAATATAATGGAGTTGGTCTTCCTGCATATTGCTTGAGATAATAATCTAATTCTTTTTTGAAACTTTTATCATTTTTAAATTTAAGATAATTTTCTTCTAACTCTTGTACTGCTGGAACTAGTGTTTCAGGAATATACTTTCCTCCAAATTCTCCAAACCTTCCATCTTTAGGATACTTCAATATGCATTCACCAACTTTCTTACTTGTTCTTCAATGTTTTTACTTTTCATTATGCTTGAACCTATCAAAAATGCATCAGCTCCGCACTTTTTTAGGTATTGAATGTCCTCTGGTGTTTCAATACCACTTTCAGAAAGTATTGGTCTTGTTTTATCAAATCCCTCTAGAACTGTTTCAGTAGTTTTAAGATCAATTTCCAAAGTATCCAGGTTTCTGTTGTTAATTCCTATCAAATCTACATCAGTTTTCAACGCATTTTGAAATTCTTTTTTTGTATGAACTTCTAAAAGAATTTGCAATCCTTTTTTGTGAGCATAACTTACAAATTCATCAATTTCTTTCAAAAATCCTTTATCAAACAATGATTGAATAAGCAGAATGTAATCCGCACCAATTTTATCTGCAGCATCAATCTGAATTTTATCAATCATGATATCTTTCATTAAGAGTGGTACATCCACTGCCTGTCTTACTTTCATGAAATACTCTGGTGAGCCATGAAACAGGTTTGGCTGAGTTAAAATCGATAGTGCCTTGGAACCACCTGCAATCATTTGCCTTGCAATGCTAACAGGATCAGTTAATGTCCTGATTTTGCCTAATGATGGGGAGGAGAAATTTAATCTCAGTTAGGAGTGTTGCGTGGGTGTGAGTTTTTATTATTTGCAACAAATCTTTAGTTGATTTCTCTAAATCACAATCTACATCATAGGTTCCATCATCTATGGCCATCTGAGAATTATTCACTAGTTTTCTTAAAATATTTTCAGCCATCAACTATCTCCTTTAATTTCGAGTAGTCTCCAGTATCTTTTACAAAGTCTTCTAGTAATCTAAATGCCTTGCCATCTTTGATTGTTTTTAATGCAAGTTCTACTCCTTCCTCAAAGTTCTTTGCAATGTTTGCAACAATTAGACCCCCTGCAGCGTTAAGGGCAGTAGTTTCAATCATTGCTTGATTGGCTGTATTATTTAGTACCCCTACAAATGACTTGATTGCGTCTTCTTTTGTTTTAATCTGAATATCTGTTAGAGATGATTTATGAAGACCAACTACTTCAGGATCAATTGCATTCATCAAAACTTTGTCGTTTCTTAAAATGCATACGCGATTAACAGAGCTAGTAGAGAATTCATCCATTCCATCATCTGAGCGTACTGTCATAATATTTTCAACTCCCTTTCTTTTCATTATGAGTGGTAAGCGGTCCAAATACTCTATGGAAAAAACTCCAACAAGTTGATTTTTTACTCCAGCGGGGATTAGATAACGGTCCTAGAAGATTAAATGCAGTTCTTTTTCCGATTTGTTTTCGTGCAGCAGAAACATGTTTCATTGCAGGATGGAATTTCTGTGCAAACATAAAACAGATGTTGTGTTTTTCTAAAATATCTGCAATTTGAGATGGCTCTTGATTTAGATTATATCCAAAATACTCAAAAATATCTGCACTTCCAGAAATTCCAGAACTTGATCTGTTTCCATGTTTAGCTACAATTCCACCTGCCGCTGCAACTACAAAAGAAGCAGTTGTTGATATGTTGAAGGTTTGGAGCTTGTCTCCTCCAGTACCGCACATATCAATGATGGTTCCCTGGTTTTTAGGCACAACTTTGAGGGCAAATTCGTTCATTTTATCTAGCATTCCTAATAGCTCATCGTCAGTTTCTCCTTTATCTGCCAAATTTGAAAGAAATGATACATTTTCAGAATCTGTGGTCTTTCCTGATAAAATATCCGCCATTATTCCATTTACCTCATCATAAGTTAGGTTGGTTTTTTCTTCTAATTTTTTAATCAATTCAGAAATCATTTTCTCTCTCTCACTTGTCTTATGAAATTAGCAAGAATTTTTTTCCCATCTTCAGTCATTATTGATTCGGGATGGAATTGTACTCCTTCAATAAGGTATTCTTTGTGTCGTATTGCCATCACCTCTCCATCATCCTCTGCAGTTGCAGTTACCTCTAGAATTTCTGGTATGATTGTTTTATCTCCAACCAATGAATGATATCTTGTTGCCCTAAATGGATTTTTAACACCTTTGAATAATTCTGAATTTGTATGTCTTACAGGACTAGTTTTTCCATGTCGTACACATCCTGCATTGGTCACTTTGCCTCCAAATGATGAGATAATCCCTTGATGTCCAAGACATACTCCTAATATGGGAATGCTGTTTCCAACATCTCTGATTACATCACTGCATACTCCAAAATATTTTTTCTCATCTGGTGTTCCAGGACCTGGTGATATTATTATGCCATCATATTTTTTTTGTTTTATTTCATCTATTGTAATTTTATCATTTCTAATAACCTCACAATCAACACCCAGTTCTCCAAGATATTGAGCAATATTATACACAAATGAATCATAATTATCAATAATTAGAAATTTCAATTTGATGCCTCCTTTAATGCTTGTAACATAGCACCTGCCTTGTGCTCTGTCTCTTTGAACTCATTTTCCGCAATAGAGTCTGATACAATTCCGGCACCTGATTGTACAAATCCCTTGTTTCCATCAATGAAAATACTTCTAATTGCAATTGCAAAATCACAGCACCCATTGTATGAAAAATAACCCACCGCTCCTGCATAGGGTCCCCTTGCTTCAGTCTCCAACTCGTCAATAATCTCCATTGCCCTTACCTTTGGAGCCCCCGATACTGTTCCTGCAGGAAATACTGCCTGAAATGCATCAAACATGTCTTTTTCAGGCGCTAAATTCCCAACAACATGGGTGACAATGTGCTGAACGTGACTAAACCGCTTTATCTTCATCAAAGATTCCGGGTGAACTGTTCCATATTTACATACTTTGCCAATATCGTTTCTTCCCAAATCCACAAGCATAGTGTGTTCTGCAATTTCCTTTTCATCATGAAGCAATTCATAAGCAAGTTTTTTGTTTTTGTCTTCATCATCTGTAATTTTTCTTGTACCTGCAATGGGGAATGTCTCAACCTTATCATTGGTAATTCTTACTAACATTTCAGGAGATGCTCCAATAATTTCTTTATCGTTTTGTTTTAAATGATACATGTAGGGTGATGGATTTAGATTTCGAAGAGTTTTGTAAAGTTTAAGATTATCTCCATTTACATCAAATGCAAACTTTCTAGATAATACAACTTGGAACACATCGCCATCATAGATGTATTGTTTGGCTTTATTTACAATATTGGAAAACCTTTCCTTATCCATATTTGGAATTGTTTCAGTTGCATTAAATTCTTCAAAAACACCTTCGGACATTTTAAATTCCTTAAATCTATTTTCATCGTGATAAAAATAAAATAATTTTTTGTGTATATTGTCATACAATATTCCATCATCATAAATTCCAAACTCCATTAATGGCTCTGAAGCATCATGTGCATTTGGAATTTTTTCCACAAGCCTTATTGCATCATAATTTACTCTGCCAACAGCTCCTCCCAAATATCTGTATTCTTGCATGTCTGATTTTTTTAATAATTTCTTTAGTTCTGCATATGGATCATTGGATTGAATAATTTCTTCATCTTGACCTTTTCTGATAATTTCTACTTTATCTGAATATCCTTTGATGATAGTTTTTGGATCAAATCCCATCACTGATGTCTCAGCTAGAATTTCCGGACCTGTTAATGATTCAAAGAGAAATGAATGGGAATAATTTCGAGAAATTTTATTGTAAATTTGAAATTGGTTATCAGTTAAATCTATTGGTACTACTTGCGGTTGAGAATTTCCAAAGGTATCCACCCATAGACAAAATTTTGGTCGTTTATTATTTAAATGCTAGTTGACTTGGTTTGACAAAATTTGATAGTTCTCTAGGCACAAGTATAGTACCTTATAGTACGGTACCTTTATTATTGATCTAGTTTTATGACTAACTATGACCATGCAGGAGGTTAAGCAAAGATCAATTCATGACACCGTTTTTGACTCTACAAAAAATACGATTTCATCAACCTGTGTTGTGGAGTGTTATGTATGCGGAAAAGGACTACAAGATGGACATTCAATTACAGCAAAAACTCTTCCATCTGGAATTGTTTTGTTTTGTAATGTTCATTACCCATTACAATAATTTTTTTTAAAAATTACAATTATTTGAAAAAGAAATTAAATATCTTCTTTAATCCTGACCTCTTTCCATTTACAGATATTGTTGGCGTCGGTTTTTCCACAAAAATTCCCTGTGGTCTATACAACAATATTGCAAGTAAAATTATGCCAAGCAGTAAAAAGTCAAGCCATACAACATCAAATGGAACAAATCCTTGAAATGAGTCTTTGAAAAATATTATAAATTTCCTTAACGTCACAAAGAGCAGAGTTCCAATAATCACTCCCTTGTTGTTTGCCAATCCTCCAATGAGTATCATGAGAAATGGCCAAAAAGTCCAACTTGCCCTATCGTATGCAAAAGCAATAGTTCCGCCGACATAAAATGCATACAATGCACCTCCAATGGCTGCAAGTCCAGCTGAAACCATTATTATTTTAATTCTAATTTGTGTGGCATCTTTTCCAAGTGCTTCTGCTGCCACTTCGTTATCTCTAACTGCTCGCAGCATTCGTCCTAATGGTGAGCGAATCATTTTCTCGCTAAACACATACACAACCATTGCAATTAGGAGTAATCCCACTGTAGCTGCTGGAAATCGTAACTCCCCTGGAAGAAATGATAGTGGATCAGGTACCTGAACTCCAACTGTACCTCCAACTAGCGGAGTAAAATTATTTCCAATTATTCTTATACTTTCACCAAATGCTAGCAGTGAAATTGCAAGATAATCCCCTCGTAGTCGTATTGCAGGATATGATGTAAGTAATCCTAGACCTCCACCTACTCCTGCTGCTATTATTAATGTCAAAAAGAATACAACAAATCCAATTCCAGTATTATCTACTAGCCACAAATTAATTTCAGAAACTATTGCTAGATTATTTCCCAATGTAATCACCCTTCAATTCCTGCAATATTTGCAAAAATCCTGCCTGGAATTGATGCTGCAACAAAAGCACCTGCACCCACTGCTAAAACTTTACCAAAGTTTGGAATTCCAGTGTATCCAAATTCCAAATTCAAGCTTAGATTAACGATAACATAGATTGCGAAAATGGCAAGCAAATCCACAATGAAAATTGTCTCAGGTCCTAGAACCATATCTCCTCAACTTTGACCAGTTAATACCTGCCAGTCCTCGTGGCGCTATTAGTAATGTAACTACAATAAAGACCAGTGGAATTAGTGGTCGATATGCAATTAACCAAGAACCAAACTCTCCTGCTAAAAACCGTGTTCCCAAAACTTCAGTCAACCCCACAAGTAAACCGCCAGCTATGGCACCATAAATGCTAAAAAATCCGCCAACAATGCTTGCAGCAAAGATACTTGGAATTAACTGCGGTCCTAAATTTGGATCTCCTTGGAACCACAATGACATTAAAGCACCCGCAATTCCTGCAAGACCCCCTCCCAAAAGCCATGACACACCAAAAATTAACTTTACATTGATTCCAACTATTCCTGACAAATCAGAATTCTCAGTGGCAGCTCTCATCGCAATACCAAATTTTGTTTTTTTTAGAATGACATGCAATGTTATAGCTAAAGTTGCAACTGCAATTGGTGCTGCAAAAACAATCATTGGAAGTCCAAAAAGTTCGGCATCATAACTTCTCAGTGAAAACTCTCTTGATGAAATTTGATATGTATTTACAATATAATCTGCAATTATGTTTAGCACTGCAATTACAATTAAATCAAATGCCAAAGTCGCAATCATTTGAATTGCCTGAGATGCGCCTTTACGAATTAATGGTTTTAAAATAAAAGTATACAAAAAGACAGCTATCACGCCTGAAATTACAAATGCAATTGGGATTGCAATGTATGGTGTGCTTCCCCAAACTTGAGATGAAATTAATGCAATGTATACGCCAATGGTGGCAAATGACGCATGAGCAAAATTTGGAACCCTAGTTGTAATGTATGTGAGTGTAAGGCCAATACTGAGAAGCGCTAAAAGACTAGCAAAAATTATGGCATCAGAAAATATTGGATCAATTCCCAAGTTATCATTTTAAGATCGAAAACCCTTAATTTCTTTATCCCGTTGAGGGATTGATGAGTATTTTATCCATTTCAGGTATTACAAAACATTTTGGCGGTATTACCGTATTGGATGGAATTGATATGGAAATAGAGGAAGGCAAATTGTATCAGTTAATTGGTCCTAATGGAAGCGGAAAGACTACTCTAATCAATGTGGTTTCTGGACTTTTGAAACCTGATGATGGGAAAATAATTTTTAATGGAAATGATATTACTCAAAAAGGACTGTTTGATACCTACAAGACAGGTTTAGTTAGAACATGGCAAATCCCTCAACCATTTAACACACTAACTACTATGGAGAACTTTATGATTTCAAGTAGCGGTAATGCTGGTGAGTCATTTCTTTTGGCACCATTAAAATCAAAGTGGGAAAATGATGAAAAAAGAATTTCAGGTAAAGCAATGGAGATTATGGATATGGTTAGTCTTGTAGAGCAAAAAGACATTCCAAGTCAGAATCTTAGTGGTGGCCAGCAAAAACTTCTTGAATTAGGCAGAGCAATGATGTCCGGAGCATCTATGATTCTAATGGATGAGCCTATTGCAGGAGTAAACCCAACATTGGCACATGAAATATTTAAAAAAATTTCCAGTCTTTGTAAAAAACAAAAAATCACATTTTTAATTGTTGAGCATAGATTAGATATTGCTTTACAGTATGCAGATTATGTCTTTGCAATGAATAGGGGAAAAATTATTGCACAAGGAAGTTCTGATGAGGTCATTAAACATCCAAAAGTAGTGGAATCTTATCTGGGAGATTAAATGTCACAAATTATTCATTCAACCATTCATGTAGACTCGCTAAACTCTGGGTATGCGAATAGTCATATTCTTTTTGATGTGGATTTTGATGCAAAAGAAAAAGAAATTACTATAATAGTAGGTCCTAACGGAAGCGGAAAAAGTACTTTGCTCAAAAGTATTTTTGGATTGTGTACAATATATTCTGGAGAAATTAGTTATGATGGAGAAAAAATTACGGGACTTGCACCTCATGAGGTTGCTAGGAAAAAAATTGCATACCTTCCACAAGTAAATAATGTATTTTCAAATCTTACTGTAAAGGAAAATCTCATAATGGCTAGCTACACATTGGATTCAAAATTAGTAGAACAAAGAATGCCTGAAATATTTGAAACATTTCCAATATTGAGAAAATATGAAAAATCAAAAGCCAATACCCTTAGTGGTGGTGAGCGTCAAATGCTTGGCATGGGTATGGCACTAATTAGACGACCAAATGTGATGCTCTTTGATGAACCTACTGCAAGTCTTTCTCCAAAACTAGCTGATGAGGTGCTATCAAAAATTAAACAAATGAGGGATGACTTTGGAATTACTGTAATTCTGGTAGAGCAAAATGTCAAAAGGGCTCTAAGTTTGGGTGATTTTGTTTATCTTTTTGCCAATGGTAAGGGAGTGTTCAAAGGAAAACCTGAGGAATTGCTATCTCATCCGGATCTCTCAAAGCTCTACTTGGGAATAACTTGAACATCAACCATTGAAAGGCATCATATTTTTTTTAATTTCTAAATTGATTAATTTGAAATTATTTTCTCACTATCAATTAGGTAAAGGATAAAAAGAAGATTCCTGAATATTGACTTTATGTCCATAAAGATGCCTGAATCTCAAAGAGCGTTAATTTTTCAAGGGGGTGGGGCTCTTGGTGCATATGAAGTGGGGTTCTATCAAGCAGTTTATGAAAAATTTACCCAAGAAAGAAAACACAAACACCCGTTTGATATTATTGTGGGAACATCCATTGGTGCAATTAATGGTGCGATTCTAGTAAGTTATTATAAAAAACATAATTCATGGGATGGCTCATCAGAACATCTTAAAGAATTTTGGAAATACCTCTCATCAAAAGCAATTTTTTCGGATTCCTTTACAGAAATGTGGCATTATTGGCGTCAATTTTTTCCAAATGCTCCATCTAAAGAAGAAACCAGAAGAACTTTTGCAGTAAAAGAATTTCTGCATGGTGGTGTTCCCAATGTTTTTTCTGCTCCAAAATTGCGTAATGACATTCCATTTTTGGGGTTGGGAGATCTTTGGTTTCAATCAAGCAATGAAGGATTAAAACAAAGTTTAGAGAAATTCATTGATTTTCCAATAGCTACTGAATATGAAAAAGACGAACCACGTCTTTTACTTGTTGCAGTTGATGTTCAAGAATCTCTTCCAGTGGTATTTGATAGCTACAAACAAGCTGATGGAAAAAGAAAGACAGTATATGGGCAAACTAAATTAAAAGATGGAAGAGCAGAAGGCGGATTTCTAATAGAATATGATGGGATTGAAGTAGAGCATATTCTTGCAAGTGCAAATGTACCACTTAACTATGATTACACAAAAATTACTGCCACCCAGATCAATGGAGCAGATTCCAAGGGAAAACAAGTAACGAGGTATTTGTGGGATGGTGGCGTCTTGCATAATACCCCTATGGTTCCACTGATTAATCAACACAA